>Ga0163227_100002_pt1 | contig 288198 bp, 200 predicted proteins | sample MSEWel2016_09_14_2_FD_113148 | JGI IMG/M metagenome (GOLD analysis project Ga0163227, IMG submission 113148) | Subsurface microbial communities from deep shales in West Virginia, USA - MSEEL Well Study Marcellus 5H_2016_09_14 ...
CGGCACCATGGTGCCGAGGCGGATGTCCTGATGGTGCGCGCGTGCCATGTGGGCAGTGTAGGGCAGGGGCTCGGATTAGTCCAACGCAACGGACGCCTGTTGCTCGTTGCTGACAAAACAGGCATCGAGCACGCGCTGCACCTCGGCGCCGCGGGCAAAGTCGGGCTGCTCCGGTTGGCCCGTCTCGATGCTGCGGACAAAGCGCAGGTAGTTGGAGGGCGTTTGGGGCGCTTGCACGGTCTCCCATTCGGCTGCGTCGATGTTCGCACCGAGGCACACGTGGTATTCGCGGTCAGATACGCGCTGGTCGAGCCGCGCCGCACCCTTGGTGCCGTAGACGTGCAGGGTCAGGTCGTTATTGTGTCCGGTGGCCCAGCGTGTGGTGTGGATGACCGCCTGCGCCCCATTCTCCAGCTCGCCAAAGATCGTGGCGCTATCGTTGGCATCGAGCGCGTAATCACCGATGCGGTCGCCCTTGGCCTTGGGGAAGGTCTTGAGGTTGCAAAAAATACGCCGCAGGTGACCGGCGGGGAAGGTGGCAAAGTCCACGATGTGCACGCCCACGTCCCCGAGCACACCCTTGCTGCCGTGCTCGGAGGAGAGGCGCCAGAGCCAGGTTTCGCTGGTGCGCCAGTCGCCCCAGGCCTTGGATACGAGCCACGACTGGTAGTAGCGGGCCTCCACATGGCGGATGTCACCCAGTTCGCCGCTGCGGCAGAGTCCCGCCACGGCCTGCAGGTTGGGCAGGTCGCGGTAGGAGAGGTTGATCATGTTGATCGTGCCGGCTTTCCGGGCCGCTTCGGTCATCTTTTGGGCGTCGGCGTAGTTTTCAGCCAGCGGCTTTTCGCAGAGCACATGCTTACCCGCCTCCAGCAGCTCGAGCGTCACCACGGTGTGGAAACGGTCGGGCACCACGACAGAGGCGGCATCGAACTGACAGTTTTTGATCAAATCGGTCACGTTGCCGTAGACTTCCGGCACCTGATGCTGATCGGCCAGTTCCCGTGCAGCCTCGCGCTGCACGTCGCACAGCGCCACGACCTGACAGCCGTTCAGTTCCTGAAAACGCCGGATGTGGTGCCGGCCCATTCCTCCCGTTCCAATGATCGCGAGACGTACCATGCTGTCTACAGTGGTCGCCGAACGCGCGTTCGCAAAGGTCTATTGGACTTTTTTGTGCGTCAAGTGGCTGCTTTTGACCGTTTTCAGGCGTGGCGTGATTTCTGCTATACCGTCTGATTTGATATGCGGCACCGTGTGATCCTGAAACAGCGTCTGCGTCCAGGCAAGGTCGAGGCTTACCTGCGCGCGCACGAAAACATATGGCCCGAACTGGAGGCCGAATACCGAGATTTGGGCGTGACCAACTTCTCGTGCTTTATCCATGGCAGGGATATCCTGATCTTTGTCGAAACAGATCCTGAGCGCGTTGCGCGGGCAGAGGGCCATCCGCGCCCCCAGGACGCCCGCTGGCAGAGCCTGATGGAGAAGATCAAGGACCAGGAGTTCGGCAGCGTCGAATACGAGGAGTTCTACCGCATGCCCATGCCGGAAGACTGCCCGGCCTGAACGAAAGGAAGAATTCTCCTGTTAGGACTAACGAAGGCGCGCGTTTTACCACCGCGCCCCGTGACGGGATTTTGCTATGCTGGAGCGTTATGCACGCTTGTGCCGCCACCGCAGCAGCCCAAGCGCAGAGAGTCCGGCTATGAGTGCATAGACGCGCGGCTCGGGGATGGTGTAGCCGGAGAACAGCCAGACCCCTTGGTTGCTGATCGCGATCGTGTTCCCGTCTTCGCTCATGGACCAGACCTCGTCGATGATCCAGTCGGGCTCGAGGGTAAAGCCGGCCGCTTCGATTAGCTCGCCAATATTGCGGGCTCCGTTGACCTCATCCCACAGATACACAGCCGATTCATCGAGCAGCCCGGAAGCGCCTACCACGAATCGCCCGTCGTCGCTGACGGCATAGGCCCCTTGAACCTCCATTGCGCCGGTGGGATCCAGCAGCAGTTCTACCCCGTCTTCGCGCGACCACCGGTAGCCCTGCCTGCTTGAGTCGATGGTCGTGCGCCCGACAATAAAGCGGCCGTCGGCGCTGATCCCCTCGGCTCCGCCATTGACGATGGCGGTGAAATCTCCCGCGGCGTCCCAATAGCCGGCCTGTCCGCCGCTACGGCCGACGACGAACGCACCGTCTGGTGTCACATCCAAAGCCGCGGAACCGCTCGTTCCCAGCCGCTGCATCCCGTCCGCCGCTGTCCAACGGAACGCGACAGGGCCGCCGCCGGAAAAGTCCGAAGCCCAACCCACAATAGCCTCACCGTTGTCACTCACAGCCTCCGCAAAATACTCCATATTTCCGAAATCGTTGGAGAAACGCGGGAGCAACTGCATGCCGGTGGACGCCGTCCAGCGAAAGGCGCGTGGGCCGTCGGTGTGGGTATAGCTCGTGCCGACCACGGTCGTGCCGTCGTCACTGATGCCGTAGGCGTAGCTTTCGTAGTCGCCTCCGGAGGGCCGCCCCAAGTCGGTTAGGCCATTCGCGGCTGTCCACATATACGCGACTGGGCGTCCAAGAGAATAGTCGTGGGCCTGGCCGACCACAATACTGCCGTTGGCGCTCAGGTCATAACCTTTCACCGCCCGAAGATCGGACCCTTCGGTATTGATCGAAAAGAACGCGTAGTCCGCCTGCAGCGTCGCGGGCAGCACAAGTAGCATGAAAATGAAAGAACTCGTCGGTTTCATGACAGGAGAGGGGGCAAAGTGATGCGGTTGGAGTGGCACTTGCGCCGCCACCGCAGCAGCCCAAGTGCGGAGAGCCCGACCACGAGCGCATACGTGCGCGGCTCAGGGATGGTGTAGCCGGAGAGCGCATAAGTTCTCCACCCGTTTTGGGTGTCTGCCGTAAATGCCAGGGTGCTGCCGTCTGCGCTGATCGACCATAGCTCGGACAACACCCAATCTTCGGCGTCGTAACCGGCATCGACCAGCACGTCTTTCAGGTCGCGCACTCCGTGCAGAACATCCCAGACAAAGACGGTTTCGCCTTCTGGTGTCATGGCCGCGCCAGCAACGATGTTGCCGTTGTAGCTGGTCTCGTAGGCGAGGTGCGTTTCCAGTCCACCGGTGATGTCGGTCAGCGCCAGCATTCCGGTTGCGGCGGTCCATCGGAACGCGGTGCGCCCTCCTGGCCCGCTACATTCGCCAACGATGGTCGTGCCGTCTGCGCTGACCCCTTGGGCTATGCTTCGCGTGTAGCCCGGCAAGACGCCCAGGTCGATCATTTCGCCGGCTGCGTTCCAGTAACAGGCGGTGCGGGTGAGCAGGTTCTGACCCACGATTACCGTGCCGTGCGAGCTGATATCGTTGGCGTAAGCGGGGGTCGTGCCGAGCGCGGTCATGCCGGTGGCAGGCGTCCATTTAAAGGCCACTGTGCTCCCGGACGAGCTGGACGGCATCTCTCCGCTGGCCCAGCCAATTACCGTCCGGTTGTTGCTGGCAGCAAAGGCCCAGTAATACTGGCGCGGGTCAGCCAGATCACCCAAATCGACGAAACCGGTCTCCTCGCGCCAATAGAACGCCGGGTTGCGACCGCCGCTCCAGAATGTTCCGACGATCCCGCGCGCGTCGTCGCTGACACCGTAGGCTTCGTGGTAATCGTAGCCAGGCGGGTAATCTCCGGTGAGGTAGGCGCAGTCAGTGCCATTCACTGCGCGAACCGCGCGGTGGTAGCGGCCCGCGACGGAATAGCCGACGATGGTCGAGCCATCGAAGCTGATATCGCGTGGCGAGCTGATGAAGGGGCCGCCGGGGCCGGGGCAGAGGTCTTCCAGCAGCAGAGCGGCACTGCAGGGGGCCACGAGGCCGACTGTGAGCAAGAGAAGGGAGGAAAATGTCAGTTTCATGATCCGAGTATGCCCTCGTCGCCCTCCAGACTTCGCCGGGTTCAAGGCCTGCAAATGGGATTTTGCCTGGACCCGGCGAGAGCAGTGGAAGCAGAAGAACGGAGAGCAGGAGCGGGTGAGGATTGTTCGAGAGGTTGAGAGACTTTAATGGCGGTAGCGCATGATGCTAATTGTTGGTGAACAAGCAGTCATGCATGAATTCTGGATGCGAACATAGTATATCAAACGCCAATAAGAAACGCAATCGGATCAACCCCTCACCTCTATTGCGTCAGGCCTGAAGGCATGACCTCCACCACGCCCCGCTGCAAATGAGCCCTAATCGGTCCAGGCAAGCCCTGCCTGAGGGAATTTCCCTCGGTACCTTTCGCCTTGCCTGAGGCGGGCTGGGCCTCACACTGGTGACTTTCACTATCCTGCGTGCGGCGGATATGTATCTGAAGGAATTACGGATCAACGGCTTCAAGTCCTTTGCGCAGAATACGCGCCTGGACCTTGCGCCCGGGGTCACGGCGATCGTCGGACCCAACGGTTGCGGCAAGAGCAACATCGCGGACGCGCTGCGTTGGGTGCTGGGGGAGTCGTCGGCCAAGTCGTTGCGCGCGGGGGCCATGAGCGACGTGATCTTTCAGGGCACAACCAACCGTGCACCGTTGAACCTCGCGGAGGTGTTCCTGCTCTTCACCGATTGCGAAAAGCAGCTCGGGCCCGGTTACAATGAAGTCGAGGTGGGGCGCAAGGTGGCGCGTGAGGGTGGCAGCGACTACTTTCTCAACGGCAAGCGGGTGCGTCGGCGCGACATCCAGCAGCTGTTCATGGATACCGGCATCGGGCAGGTCAGCTACTCCTTTATGCTGCAGGGGCAGATCGACCAGATCCTCTCCAACGACCCGGCCGAGCGACGGGCGATCTTTGAGGAGGCCGCCGGCATCTCGCGCTACAAGACGCAGCGGCGCGAGGCCCTGCAAAAGCTCGAAAGCGTCGACGCCAACCTCGCGCGCGTGACCGATGTGCTGGACGAGGTGAGCCGCCAGATCGGCACGCTCAAGCGCCAGGCGGCCAAGGCCATCCGCTACCGTCGGATCGATCGCCGCCGCCGCAGCCTCGACCTCGCGCTGAAGTCCCGGCGCTTTCAGCTCGTGCGCGAAGACGTGAGCGAGCACGAGCGCAAGCTGGCCTTTCTGGAGCGCGAAGTGGAGCAGGCCCGGCACAAGTTGCAGCAGGCGGAGGAGGCCATCGCGCAAAAGCGTAACCGGCGCAATCAGCTGCAGGCCCAGGCTCAGGAGCTGCAACAGCAGGTGTTCGACGCGCGTTCGCGGCGCGATCAGGCCCGGCAGCGCATCGGGTTCGCCGAAGAGCGCCTGGCGGACAACGCTCGGCGTTCGCAGGAGCTGGAGACGCAGATCGACCAGATCGAAGACCAGTTACAGGCGCTTGGCGTGCAGGTGGAAGAGCAGCGTGCGGTGTTGGAAAAGCGCCAGGCCGAGGGCGCGGAGACGGAGCAGAATTTTTCTCAGCAAGAGCAGGCTCTGGCCGAGCTGCAACGCCAGTTGGCCGACACCGAGCGCGCACACAGTCAGGCCCGGCAAGTGGTGTTGACCAAAGAGAGCGGGGTGAGCCGGTTGCGGTCGCGTACCACCACGCTGGAGGTCGACTTGAAGACCTTTCAGGCGCGCCATGCCCAACTGGCGACCGATGTCGACGGCCTGAAGCAGGAAGTCGAGCGCCTGGAGCAGGAGGCGGTGCAAATCCGCGAAATTTGGCAGCAGCGCCAGCAGGATCACGCGCAGGCTCGCGAAAAGGTGGAGGCGGCGACCGCGCAGATCCGTCAGGCGCAAGAGGCGCGCCGCGAAGCCGAGCAGGCCTTGGCCGCCCTCGAGCAGCAATACACGCGTCAGGAGGGGCAAATCCAGGCGTGGCAGGCGCTGCAGGACAAGCTCGAGGGTTTTTCGCAGGGGGCCAAAGCGCTGTTGCAGGGCAAGCTCCAGGGCGCGTTGGCGGCGGCAGATTGCTCGTTGCTGCTCAAGCACCTGCGCGTAACGGAAGGCTACGGCGTCGCGATCGAAGCGTTGCTCGGCGCGGCGGGCGAGGGTGTGTGGGTGCAGGATCCCCAGCGTGTTCCGGGAGTGGTCGAAGCCCTGCGCGCGAAGAAGTTCGACCGCGTGGCGCTGCTGTTCGACACCGAGGCGCCCGTACCCAACGAAGACGTTTCGCCGCTCGAGGGCCTGAAGCCCGCCCGCACGCTGGTAAAGGTGCAGACCGAGGAGGCGCGTCCGCTGGTCGACCGGTTGCTGGGCGACTGCTACTATTGCGAGGACGTGGCGGCGTTTTTTGCGGCCTGGCGGGAGCATCCGGACTTCGCTTTCCGCTACCTCGTGACCGCCAACGGGGAGATGATCGACGGGCGGGGCCTGATACAGGCCGGCGGGCGCAGCGGCCAGCAACAGACCTCTTACCTCGAGCGGGCGCGTCAGATCGATCAGGCCAAGGAGGCGTTGAAGCAGCTCGACGATCAGGTGACGGATGCCGGACAGCGCGTGGATGTCGCCGCGCGCAAGGTCCAGACCGTCGAGCAGCAGGCCGAAGAGCAGCGCAAGTGGCTCAACGAGCTGTCGCAGGAGCTTTCGACCCTGCAGGGCCAGCGCAAGAGTGCCGACCGCAGCCACGAGCAGGCGGGGCGGCAGTTGCAGCAGCGTCAACAGGAGCTGGCCAAGCTCGAGACCCAACGCGGCGAGTCCGAGCAACGCCTGCAGGCGGCCCAGCAGGAAATGACCGCGCTGGAGCAGGAGATCGCCGCCGCGCAGGAACAGGTGACGCAAAAGGAGGCCGAGGTGGCGCGCTTGCGCGGCGAGGTCGAGCAGGCCAAGGAGAGCTTTAACGAAGAGCGCCTCGCGCGGGCGGAACGGCGTCAGCAGATCGAGTTGGGCCAGCGCGACCTGCAGGAAAAGGAGCAACAGCAACGCCGCGCCCAGAACGCGCTCAAGCAGCGCCGCGACGAGTCGCGCAACATCGCCCGGCAAAATACGGACTTGCAGCAGCAGTTGACCACCGCACGCCAGGAGGTCGAGACGGCGGAGGCCGAGCTGAACAAGGGCACGCAGCAGCTGGAGACCGCCCGGCAAGATCTGGATGCACTGGACAAGGACGTGACGGTGGTGGAAAAGGGCCTGACCGCTCAACGCGAGTCCGTCGAGCGCCTGACGAAGGAGCACACGCGCGTCGAGGTGGCGTTGGCCAAGTTGCAGACGCAGCGGGACAATTTGCTCGCCGATGCCCAATCGGCCTACGAGCTGGACCTGAAGCACGAGGACTGGCGTCGCCATTGGCTGGAGGCGGGCGAGCCCGTGCCGGAGCGCCTGCGCGTGGAGATCGACGAGTGGGAGGCCGACGAGGCGGAGGAAGAGGCCGAAGTCGACACTTCGCCCGAGGCGTTGCGCGCGGTCGAGGAGCCGGATTGGGAGCCGGTGGCCAAGGAGGTCGAGCAGCTGCGGCAGAAGCTGGGCTCACTGGGCACGGTCAACCTGCTGGCGATCGAGGAATACAAGGAGCTGAAGGAGCGCCACGCCTTCCTCAAGAACCAGAGCGACGACCTCTGGCAGAGCAAGGATCAGCTGATGCAGGCGATCGACGAGATCAACACGACTTCCGAGCGCCTCTTCGCCGAAACCTTCGCGCAGATCCGGACGAATTTTGCCTACACCTTCGAGCAGCTCTTCGGCGGCGGCAAGGCCGAGCTGAACCTCGTCGATGCGGAGGATGTGCTCGAGTCGGGCGTCGAGATCATCGCCCAGCCGCCCGGCACGCGCCTGAAGAGCCTCGCCTTGCTCAGCGGCGGACAAAAGACCATGACCGCGGTGGCCCTGCTCTTTGCCGTCTACATGGTCAAGCCCAGCCCCTTTGCCGTGCTCGACGAGCTGGACGCGCCGCTGGATGACGCCAACATCGGCCGCTTTTGCGACATGGTGAAGCGCTTTACCGACAAGTCGCAGTTCCTGCTCATCACGCACAGCAAGCGCACGATCAGCATCGCCGACACGATCTACGGTGTCACCATGCAGGAGCGCGGCGTCTCCCGCCTCGTTTCGATGCGCTTCAATCACCACAAAGGCGAAGCCGAGGTGGCGTAGGGGCCTTGGGGGAGTTAGTCTTCGAGTGCCGTCCGCAGGGCGAGCTGCATCCATGCCAGGGTGGGGCTCGAGTCGCCTCGCATCGCCGCAGCTGCCGCTTCTCCATAGCCGTCGTTGGGGCGTGGGCGCAAGCGCGCGAAAGGCGGCAGCCCGTAGCGCATCGCGAGGGCATTGGCCAGAAGTCGCGCGCTGCGTCCGTTGCCGTTGGCAAAGGGGTGAATGCGTACCCACTCGGCGTGAGCCCATGCGCACGCGTGCAGCACGGCGGAAATCTTGTCACCATCCAACTTCGTTCCGGCCTCTATGTGGTGATCCAGATAGCTCACAAGCTTATCCAGTCGTTCCTCGAAGTGTTGTAGCGCCGCATGAACTTTTTTCGCTGGCAATCCGTGGCCCCGACCCACTCGGACTTCGATCCCTTCCAGGCCGGGCTCACCCCGAAAGGCGCCTGACCAGTGGGGATTTGGCGGGGTGAGGCGGTCCAGCATGAGGCGATGCCATTCCCGGATCGTTTCAACCGACAACGCTTCCCGACGGCGTGCCGCATCGCGAATAGCTCGGAGCAGAGCCCGCAGGTTGTCGCGCAGCTGCGGACTATCCTCGTCCCAGTCAGGCATCGACGAGGTGTTGCACGTGGGCGGTCAGGGATTCGCTGGTAGGGTCGACCGTGCCTTCTGCCGGGTCCGTTTTGCTGTCAGCTTCGGCCTCCACAAAACGGTCGATCGCAGCTTCAAAGTCCGGATCTTTGGTCTGGTAGGCCTTTAGGGCTTGGTGGAGGGCGTCGGCCTCGTGTGCCATGGCCAGCGCCTGGTCCTTTACGTAGCTTGCGACGGCTTCGTTGATGAGGCGATTCTTGGTCTTGCCGGAAATCTTGCTTAACCGGGCGAGCGCTTCTTGTACGCCCTCATCCAGTCGTACCGTAGAGCGGTTTTTCATGCTACCAAGATAAACCCGTATAACATGGTGTCAATCATGATGGAATGACGTCAAAACGCGTGAATGGCGCCCGGCCTCCCTACCGCTTCAGGGCGAACGGTTCGCCGTTGACGATGACCTGGTGGAGCGAGAAGTCTTGCACGCGGTCACTGAGGTGCAGGTTTGGCTCACGGGCGTCGAGGGCGATCTCACGTAGCGTGATGTCGCTGATCTCGGTATTGGCGTTGCCTTCGATCACGCCGAGGGAGCGCAACGAGCCGCTGATGTTGGCGAGGGTGATGTCGCGCACGATCGAAGGGGGCGGCGTCTGGCCTTTGAGATCGAAATACTGGGACCAGCCCCGGATGTCGAAGAGCACCGCGCCGGGCGCCTGGATGGAGATGCCACGCAGCGTAAAGTCCTTGTAACGCTGGGGCGTATCGCCGCGCAGCTTCAGGCGCAGCAACGGCATGGAGCCGGTCACCTCGCAGTTTTCCACCACGACATCCCGGATGGCAGTCGCTTCGCTGCCGCAGGTGAGGGCTCCGTGTCCGCGGCGAAATTCGCAGTCTGAGACGTAGATATCCTGGACCGGCTGGCTCTGCTTGTCTTTCAGCGCGAACGGGCCCTTGGTGCCCTTCAGCGCAATGCAATCGTCCGTGACGGAAAAGTAGCACTCGCGAATCTCCACCTCCTGGCAGCTGTCGACGTCGATGCCGTCCGAGCTGGGCACCTGACGGTAGTCATCCGGCACCGTGAAGCGCACGCCCTGAATCCTGACCTCCTGGCAATTGTAGAGGTGGAGGTTCCAGAACTGGGAGTCCTTGAAGGTGATGCCCTCGATGCGCACATCGCGGGCGTTTTGGATGAGGCTCAGGCGGGCGCGCGGGACGCTCAGGTTCTCGAAGTTCTTCGGATCGGCGGATGCCCGGCGTTCGCGCCAGAATTGGTCCCAGATGGGGCGGCCTGCGCCGTCGAGCGTGCCGGCGCCCGTGATGCGCAGGCCGTCGCAGCCATCGGCGTTGATCAGGGCCGGGTTGAAGCTTTCCTCGAAGTGCCCTTCGATGCGGGTGCGTTGCTCGGGAAAGTTGGCCATGTCAGTCGAGCACTGGAGCACACTGCCTTCGGTCAGGTGCAGGTTCACGCCCGGCTTCAGAAACAGCGCGCCGCTCACAAACACGCCCTCGGGCACCACGACGGTGCCCCCGCCGTCGGCGGCCACGGCGTCGATGGTGGCCTGAATCGCCTCGGTGTTGAGCTGCTGGCCATCGCCCACGGCTCCGTGGTCGACGATGTTGAGATCCGCTGCCCACGCCCCGGGCAGGATCGCACAGAGGATGAACAGGGCGGGATAGAGAGAAAAGGGGCGGCGCAGCATCGAGAGCAGGGATGGGGGTGAACTCAATCGGGCTCTATACAGAAGCACGCTGGGGGCTAGGCAGCAAATGCCGTGACCGTGGACAGTCAGAACATATGTGGGGTGAGAAGGGCGATATTGATCAAGGGTGAACCAACACGTTTAGCGATTAGAGGATTAGGGCCAGGATAGTTAAGGGTGTATCAATTTATAGCTTACGAGATATCTGCTTAGGCTATGCAATGATGCGCAATTAGGCGGTAGATTTTGCTCAATCGAAACGGCTGTTTAGTGATTGGTATAAGGCGCGCTGAAAGTAGAGACTCACCCATTTCAGAGTCTGTCTCTGATTACGTTTAACCGTCTCAATACCAAAAAGATGTCCCGTCTTCTTGTGTGTCAGCTCGGCTGTGTACTCCTCAGTGCATCCGCTCTCTTGGCTCAGGACTATAGCGATCCTGCCTATACCGGTTCCGATTCCGATGATTCGGACCTGGAAACCCTCGATACCTTTACCGCCAGCGGGCGCGTCACAGAGCCTTATCAGGCCGTCGGCTTCGACAGTGTGCGCGCTAGCACTACCGTTACGCGCGACGCCTTGCTCTCGGCACCGCCAGGGATCAGCGGCCTGAAAATGCTGGAAGGCATTCCCGGAGTCGTGATGAGCAACTCCGATGCGAACGGTCTTTACGAATTCGGCAACCAGTTGCTGGTGCGTGCCTTCGGGTTCGAGCAACTCGGCTTTACCCTCGACGGCATTCCGATGGGCCGCACGCAGGCCTTTGGCGGCAGCCCCATCTACCGCTACGTCGACAACGAAAATCTAAAGGAGGTCGTGGCCAACCAGGGCTCGGGTGACGTTACGGTGCCCGGCTATGTTTCCCTCGGGCCGTCGTTCGAATACTTCACCGCCGATCCGACGGAAGATTTCGAGCCGCACCTGGAGGCCTCCTACGGCTCCAACGATTACACACGCGTCTTCGCCAAGGTCAACGTGGGCGAGATCGCGCCGGGGCTGACGGGCTACTACAGCATCTCGTCGATCCAGGCCAACTACTGGCGCGGGCCCAACGAAAACGACCGCATCCACATGGAGGGCAAGATCCGGTGGGAGGCGACGGAAAAGATCACCATGTCGGCCCTCTACGTCTACAACGACTTCGAGGACGGCGACTACCGCTTCCTGGGTTTGAGCGACTACGAGACTTATGGGCGCTACTTCGATTACGCGCCCTATATGCCGGTCGCGCCCGGGCTGACCATGTCGACCGATGAGGTGGGCTATGATTACGCCGCCGCCCGTGCGGCCTACAATGCCGATCCGCAGGCCAACCTCGGTGCGTTCTTTGTGGCGACGCCCGACGGCATCCCGGACAACCTGCAGGGCCGCATGCTCGAGCGCGATGCCGACGGCAATCCGACCGGCGATATTGTCTCTACCGGGCGCGACGAAAACGGCTTTGTCGTGACCGATGAATATCGCGGCCACATCAACGCCCGGACCGACGACCTCTTCGGCTACAACATCGACTTCGATCTCAGCGAAGCGATCAACCTGCACAGCACCCTCTACTATGAAGACAAGATGGGGGACGGCGTCAGCTACGACGATTTTGCAGGCGAGGTGGAGCACTACATCCGGCAGACGGAAAACGGCTTCGACATCGACGGCCCGCAGGGCGTGCTCTGGGGCCTGACACACCTCGAAGGCGAGCGCTACGGCGGCCGTCTGGACCTGACCTGGGACGTGAACGAGATGAATACCTTCCAGGCGGGCGTGTGGTATGAAAACGATGAGTTTTACCGCAACACCACGCGCTATAACATCCGCGACGGCCTGGCCCAGCCTGAGCCGCTCTTCGATTCGATCGCCTTTCTACGCAAGGACTTCACGCAGACGACCGACTCGATGCAACTCTACCTCAAGGACACCCTCAAGTTGCTGGAGGACCGGTTGACGATCGAGGCGGGCGTCAAGGCGCTCGACGTGGATGTGGAGGTCGACGGCTTCCGCAGCGTGGAAGACTACGACGTGTGGGCCCGTCGCTACGACGATGCCGATTTTCTCGCCAACGGCGCGCATATCGATGCCTCGTGGGACGACTACTTCCTGCCCTCCGTGGGGGCCACTTACAACCTGACCGAAACCGTCCAGGTCTTTGCCTCTTACGCCAAGAGCATGTCGAGCCCGACGGCGGAAGGGGAGGATGTGCTGAGCTACGGCGATCCGCGCAATTTCGACGTGCCGGACGCGCCGACCTCGAACAATTACGACATCGGCTTCCGCACCAACTTCAACGAATTCAGCTCCTCCGTGGCGTTCTACTATGTGGACTTTGCCGACAAGCTGGAGAACGTCGGCTACTTCGACGCGGAGCAGAACGAGACCTTCAACCAATATGAAACGGTCGGCGCCGTGACGGCCTACGGGGTCGAAATCGCGTCCACCTACGTGCCGCGTTGGGCCGGGGACGATCTTGCATTGACGACTTCGCTGCTGATCAACGAGGCGGAATACGAAGGCGACTACGGCGGGCGCGATGGCAAGACCGTGGTCGGCACACCGGAGTGGAACCTCACGGCCACCGCCACCTATTCGTTCAGCCAGAGCGTGATTGGCAGCGTGACCGCGACGCACATGGGCGAGCGGCCGATGGATCAGGACAATTCGCTCTACGCGGAGGCCTATACCACCGTCGACGCCTATCTGGAGTTCCGCTTCGACATGCTGGGCGAGGCATACGAAGGCTTCAGCCTGCGCGTCAACGGCACCAATCTCACCGATGAGGACGCGTTGGGCAACATCTTCAGCTCGGGCGGGCGCCCCATCCAGGACCGCGCCTACAGCGTGACCCTCCGGGCGATCTTTTAGTCAGGGGCATCATCGTTAAGTCAGAGTTGGCTGCGGGCAAGGGCCCGCGGCCTTTTTGGTGTTTACAGGGGGCTCGCCGGTTACCTTTGATGATGCTGACGCATAGATGGTAAATGGATGTAAAATGTTTATTAACAGATGCTTTTGAGATGTCTTCGGTTGAATTTGGTTGCGCCCCCTGGACGCGATTCTAGCCTTCAGCGCAATACCAGCTCCCCATGATGAAAACACTGAATCTTTTTGCGCTGAGCGGCTTTACGCTGCTCATCTTTGCTGGCTGCGGCCCGCGGCCCGAATCCACTGCCGAGGATTTTCTGAAGTCCTTTATCGAAGGAAATGAGGAAGACGCGCTCGCTCTGAGCGATGGGCAGGCGCACCAGCTGGTCGAGATGGCCTTCGCCTTTGGCGCTGCGGACGAGCTGGATGAGTCGAACTTCAAGTTCAAGCACCTACGCACGGAGCGCGAAGGCGATCAGGCGGTCGTCTATTTTGCGGACCAGGATGGGAGTGAAGCTCACGTCGGGCTGACGAAGATCAAGGGCGAGTGGAAGGTGACCGAGATTCCCAAGGAATAGCCGGTGACAGTCTGCCGCGGCAAATTCCCATTTCTGGTTGCCGGCCTGATGTGGGCGGCGTCCTGCGCGCGTGGCGAAGGGCTCTCCATGCAGACGGGAGATCTCGTAGCCCGTTTCCAGGATGGGACCTGGTCTCGTTTTTTTGCGGCGGCCTCTCCCCACGACCAACGCTTCGCCCATATAGGACTGGTGGTGCTGGAAAAGGAGGAACCGTGGGTCATTCATGCCCAAGGTAACGATCAGAATGGTAAGGGGCAGGTCTGCAAGACGCCGCTGGCCCAGTTCATCAATCCCGAGCACACGCTGCGCTGGGCCGTGTTCAGAGCGGACGCGTCGCCGGAGCAGCTTCGCGCTGCGGTGCGCCAAGCCGAGGCCTTTGTCGCCGACGGGGTCCCCTTCGACGCCCAGTTCGACTTGCGTGATGCCCATGCGCTGTATTGCACAGAAATGGTTTGGCGGGCATTTCTGGACGGGGCGGGTATCGAGCTCGTTCCGGTACGCGTAGAGGTTGGCGACCAGTCCTTCATCACGATCGATTGTCTGACCGGTAGCCCGTATGTGCACGAATTAACCGCCAGCGGACATGATGTGGAGTTCGTAGTGGGGCGACGAGACGACGCCAATAGGCATGGCAGGCGACTTGAGGCTTTACCGGATGAACCGTTGACCGATGTAGAGTGACTGATGGATTTGCGGTGGACCTCGGCAGAGGATTCTTTTGCATGAGGTGATACCGCTGTGAGTTCTTCCGCTTCCGATTCCTTCCGCACTGTGTTTCCGCCTTGCCTCATCCGCCTCGTGACGGCCTTTTTGTGCTTGTTCATGTTGTCTCCGCACGCCCGCGCTGCCGATCCCGCCGCGCTGCAGGCCGCCGTCTGGGGGCCGCGGCCCGATTGGTCGATGCTCGATGCCTTTGCCTATACTCGTACGCCGGGCGAGGTGCGCGCTTTGCTCGATGAGGTGTATGCGCCCGACAATGCGGCCGTGACCTGGCTGAGCCTGACGGACAACGCCCTGATCGTGCAGACGGGCGACCCCAACGTCGGCACCATCCGCATCCCGCTGGCGACCGGTCCGAGCCAGCGCCGGCCTGCCCCGCAGTTTTGGCGTCACGTGGACGAGCTGCAGCTGGGGGCGGACCCGGAGAAGCCGCTGCAGGGCCTGCGGCTGGTGATCGATCCGGGCCACATCGGCGGTGACTGGGCCTCGCTGGAGGCGCGCGAATGGCAGCTGCCGGGCGGTCCGGTGATGCGAGAAGGGGAGATCGCGCTGGCGGTCGCCCGGGAGGCGCGGGCGCAACTGCAGCGGCTCGGGGCGAAGGTCTACCTCGTACGAGCCCGCAACCAGCCCGTGACGCCGTATCGCCCGGAAGACTTTTATCCGCTCGCCCGCTACGACCTGCAGCAGCGCGGCACGAGCAGCCCCACCGATGCCCAGGTGCGGCACCGGGCGGAGCTTTATTTTTACCGCTATGCCGAGATCCGGGCCCGCGCGGAGCTGATCAACGACCGCATGCAGCCCGATCTGGTGGTAGCTCTGCATCTCAACGCCGCCGCCTGGCCCGACCCGGACAATCCGGCACTGGTGGAGCAGGATCACGCGCACGTGCTGTTGCACGGGGCCTACAGCGCGGCCGAGTTGAAGCGTCCGCTTGCCCGGCTGGAGATGCTGGAAAAGCTGATGACGGGCGTGATTGGCGAAGAGCTGCGCTGGGGAGAGCCGCTGGCGGCCAGCCTGGAAGCGGAGACGCATCTGCCCGCGTTTACCTACACCGGTAGTAACGCGGTGAAGGTAGGAGCGCACCCCTATCTTTGGGCGCGCAATCTCCTCGCCAACCGGATCTATCATTGCCCGGTCGTCTATCTCGAGCCCTACGTGCTCAACAGCGCCGAGGTCTATGGACGCCTTAAAGACGTGCAGGCTGAGGACTTACGCGAGTCGGATCTGGTGCAGGAATACGCCCGGGCGCTCGTAAAAGGTCTGCTAAAAGCCGCCGATTCGGCTGAGAATTAGGTCCAATACCTCAAGCGGTAAGCACAAAAGCAGTCGACGTAAGCGGTAGCCGCGCCTAGGTTGCCCGCTTAGAAAAATCAAACTGCTTGTGCTACCGTTATGAAAAGCCCTCTCATCCCACTCAGCCTCTTAGGTTCACTCATCGCTTGCCCGATCGCGGGTCACGCCAAGGCCGATCTCGACCAACTGCGGTCCATGGCGTCGCAGGAAAACCTGGTCTATTTTGAAGCGCCGGACTTCGAGCGCCTGAACGAGCATAGCGCTGAAAGCGTCTGGGGCCAGATCTTCCAGAACGAGGATTTCCAGAGCTATCTCCGCCGCCTCATCTCTAAAAATGACGAAGAGGAAGCGGAAGGTTTCGATGAATTCCTTGCGGATTGGGAAGAATATTCCAGCCACTTTGACGGCCCGGTCGTGGCGACGATCAACTACGAGAACTTTGACGCGTTCGTGAACGAGGAGGCGGATGCGTTCGCGATCACGGGCTTTGTCGCCATCGGCCACGACGACAAGTCTTTCTGGGAGAAGGATCTGAAAGACGATGAGGCCGAAAAGGTAGACGTGAAGTTGAAGGGTTTCGACCTCTACAAGCTGGAGGATGGCGACGAGGAAGGTATGCCGGCGGAACCCTACCTGCTGCTGGGCAAGGACTTGATGGTGCTGGCGTTCAGCAAGGACGGGGCGCTGAGCTTTGCCGAAAACTACCACGGCAAGTCGAGCTCCGGCCCCAGCCTCACCGAGACCGCTTACTATCAGCAGATGGTCGAGAACGACCCGGATGCCGACTTCTACTTTTATGGCAACCTGCAGGGTGTCGGTGGCATGCTGGACAAGCTGTTGGAGAACTTCCGCCCGCAGATCGAAGAAGCTGCGGCCAATGGCCAGGTGGTAGGGGTCGACCAGATCAAGCAAGCCATCGGTTATGACAGCTGGCGCGCCTACTACTTCTCCGCCGGTTTCGATGGTTCCGAATCCTACATGCACGGCGCGATGACCTACGAGAACGGCGGCGGCCTGCTGGGTGAGCTGGTCAGCTATTACGGCACGGATCTGCCGCAGCCGATGTGGGTGCCGGCCGATGCTCCCGTGGTGACGGTGGGCAATTTCGATTTCAGCGGGGTAGCACGTATGATCGAGCGCCTGGTTGGCCGCATCTCTCCGATGGGAGGCGGTATGTATACCATGATGAAGAATCAGCTGAAGATGCAGCAGATCGACATCGACGGCGGCCTGATCGGCAACCTCGGCTCGCAAATAGTCCAGGTCTACACCGTGAATGACGCGAGCATCCCGGGCCCGGTGACGGTGATCAGCCTGCGCGACGGCGCGGCGTTTGCCCGGACGGTCTCCCAGTTGACGGGAATGCAAGGCATGCCCCTGAGCTTTGAGGATTACAACGGTGCGCGCATTGCGTCGATTCAGCAGCCCCAGGTGCCGACTTACGATGAAAACGGCGAGCCGGTTATGCCGGAGGCGTCCGACCAGGCCTTTACGCTTGCCACTACGGCCGACCAGTTGGTCTACGGCATGAGCCGCAGCGGAGTCGAAGAGGTGCTGGATTTGATGGCCGGCCAGGCCGACGAGCCGTTGCTCGAGCAACCGGAGCTCAAGGCGTACCTCAGTGAGATGCCGGACGATACGGTCGGCTATGCCTACTACGACGTGAATGCGCTCCTGAATACCTACCTGCAGATGATCGCACAGCTGCAGGGCGAGGAAGCTCCGCACATCGAGCTGGACGAGGACTATATTGCCATCGGCAGCTATCGTCGCGCCCAGGACGGGCTCTACTCTGAGGGGGTCGTAAAGCCACGCCAGTAAGGCGACGTCCGTCCAGCCTTCTCTTTCAAGCTCCCGTCACCATGGCGGGGGTTTTTTGTGCCTACCCGACGCGGGCGATCGAAGAGATGGCATCGCCGAGCGCGGCCTTGAGCTGCGGCACCTTGACGGGCTTGCTCAGGTAGGCGTCCATGCCCACTTCCAGGCAGCGCTCTTCGTCCATGCGCGAGGCAGCGGCGGTTAACGCGATGATGTAAGGCTGCTGGACGGGGCGGACAAACTGGCGGATATGCTGCGTCGACTCAAAGCCGTCCATCTCCGGCATGTGCACGTCCATAAAGACGACGTCGTAGTGGGAGCGCTGGCAGGCCTCGAAGGCTTCGCGGCCATTGTCAGCGACGTCCGCGCTGCAGCCCAGGCGCTTGAGCAGGAGCAGCATGACCTTGCGGTTGACCGCGTTGTCTTCGGCCAACAGCATGCGCAGCTTTTCGATGCCATCCGGGCGGTGGCTGAAGTCTCCGTCCTGGTCGGAGCGGGAACGCTTGCGCTGCGGTCCATCGTCGAGGTCGATCACCTCGTCGCCCTCGACCGGCAAGGGGAGGGTAAAGTGGAAGGTGCTGCCTTTGTCCTGCACACTGCGGACGCCGATCTTGCCGCCCATCAGCTCGCAGAGGCGGGCGCTGATCGCGAGGCCGAGGCCGGTGCCGCCAAAACGTCGGGTGGTCGTCGCGTCGACTTGAGAGAAGGGGCGGAACAGCTTGTTCACGCGGTCTTCCGGGATGCCGATGCCAGTGTCGCTTACCTCGAACAGCAGGCGGCTTTGTGCGTCCCGGGGCTCGGCCACCTTCACCTTCAGGGTAACGGCGCCTTCAGTCGTAAACTTGATCGCGTTGCCGATGAGGTTGATCAGGATCTGCCGGATGCGCGTCGGGTCGCCGTGATAATGGCGCGGCATGCCCTGTTGCATCTCCAGCTTCAGCGGCAGCTTCTTTTCCTCCGCCTTCACGCGTAGGAGGTTGAGCGTTTCCTGCAGCAGCTCCTGCAGGTCTACCGGAATTTCTTCGATGTCCAGCTTGCCGGCTTCGATCTTGGAAAAGTCGAGGATGTCGTTGATGACTTCGAGCAACGTTTCGGAGCCGTGGCGGATGGTGCGCACGTAGTCGAGCTGCTCCTTGTTCAGGGGCGAGTCTTCGAGCAGGGCGCACATGCCTTGCACTGCGTTCATCGGCGTGCGGATCTCGTGGCTCATGTTGGCCAGAAACACGCTTTTGGAGACGTTGGCGTTTTCGGCTTCCAGCGCCATTTCGTTGGTGCGCGCGATGGTGGCCTCGAACTGCTCGTTCATCTGTTCCAGCTCCTGGCGCAGCCAGCCGATCTGGCGCTCGGTCTCCTGCAAGCGCAGTTCACGCTCGTGCAGGGCCTGCTCGGCGCGGAGCCGAGCTTCGCGTTCTTCTTCGAGCTGCTCCTCATAAGCGGCGATGCGCGCATGCTCTTCGTGGTGGCGGACGCCGACGAAGGCGCGAATTTCCTCCAAACGCTCCGGCGACAACTGATCGAGCTCTCGCAATAAGCCCTCTTTTTCCGCGGTGACGTGGAGGGAGGGATCGTATGGAGAGGAAGAGGTGTGGTCTGACGGGCGCACGACTGGGACGAAAAAGGCGGTACCGATATGGGTCTTTCCTCCTTGATATCGTCCCATGAGGAGTTGGCTTTAACTCAATCGCGCGCTGAATCCCTCTTTTTTTACCGTTTGCCCCCACGAAAAAGAATGATTTTTCGTTTTCGTTCAGGGGCGTTCTGCCGCCTCAGGTCAATGGGGACGCAGCAGAGGTGCCAAGCTGGTGGGGACTTCTTCTTCCACGCAACGCTGGGCCTCTTCGATCTCCTGCTCATGGTCGTCCGACAAGCCGGATGCAATGGCCAAGACGTTGCGGATGAAGGTGTTGTCCCACTCTGTTTCCTGCGGGTAGGGCCATTCCTGCGGCTCGCAGACGTAGGGCAGCAAAAAGCCGAGCGCACGGTCGAGGCTCGCGCCGTTGGAGGCCCTGTGGTCCATCAGGTCGACATCCACATCCAGGCCCAGCAGGGCGAGGCGGTAAAAGTGCTCCAGATTTTCCGTGCAATAGCTCCACGTGCGGGTGCGGACGAGTTCCTCGGGCTGGGCGCCGCTGGAGCGGATCTGGCGCTCGATGCGCGGGGTCACCGATTCTTCGAGCAGCCAGCGCACGTAGTCGTCGTTGCCGATAAAGTGGGCGACGCTGGCCGCCTGGAGGTCGAAGGCCGTGCCGTGGTTGTTGACCGAGCTGGCTTCGTCGCGGCCGTTGTCGTTGGTGATGAGCCAGCGGAAGTAGTCCTGATACCATTCCTGCAGCGCCGTCAGATCTGCATCACTCAAGCTCTTCGAATCGGCGAGCACGAGGATGCCGTCAGCCAGTTCGCCCAGTGGGTGCGCGTCGATGATGCCCGTTCCGCGGCCGTTGGTGCGCCCGGGGATGGCCTGGGCATGGTTCAAGTTGGGCCGCATGTAGGTCTCGGGATCCAGAAACCATGCGCGCAACAGCTTCACGCCTTGCTTGGCATAGCGCTCTTCGCCGGTCAGGCGATAGGCGAGGGCGCAGTAGCGCACATCGTGGATCATCTGGTGCAGCGGCTCGCGGTCGGAGACCTTGTCGCGCTCCGGGTTGAACTCGCCGTCGCGGCGCACGTAGGGCAAACCGTCGGCCGTATCCGGGTTAGGCCACCAGTAGGGCCCCGTGCTGTAGTAGTCGTGCACGTTGCCGCTGGGCGGGGTCCGATCGTTAAACGTCACCGAGTAGACCTTCTCCTCCTGCACGATTGCGTCGGCCTGCTCCAGCACGCTCTCGCGCAGGGCAGGCCAGGTGCCCTCCTGAGAGTGGGCGAGGTCGTCGAGCCGCGGCTCTTGCCAGAAAAGCAGTTGATCGCCCTGCGCGTGCAAGGCGGGTGCGAGGCTGGCGAGCAACAGGGGCAGCTGCGCCAGGAGGCGTGGGGTGGGGATACGGAGTAGCGCCATAAGGTTACAAGCTAATAAATATTGGATTATTGGGCGTCAACTCCTTCTCGTGACTTTTCGGGGGTGGCTGTAGCGAGGCACCTAAGCATCAACCCGGCATTTAGCAGGTCACGGCCGGGCGATCCTCTCACTGCCCGCGCAGACCCATAAACGGGAGCGTATGCAGCCAAGCGGGAGCGCTCAGGTTGAACTTCCTACTCGACTTCAAACGGCTCTGCGCCAAGTGAAACGGTTCCTGCTGCTGTCACCAATGCTTTGCCATCGCCCACCTTCAAATCCACTTCATATTCGAATCCAGGCTCCAGATACACCGAGGAATGGGCCGTCTTCTCCAGCGGAGAGAAGGAAACAAAGAACTTGCCGCGACTAAACGTTACACGTCCGACATTTCCCGTTTCAGCGTCTCGCTCGATGTTGAGCAGACGAATCACAGAGCCCCAGCCCAACTCCAAGCATTCCTCACCGAGTTCTTTGTGGTAGTGCTCGCCCAAGGCGGAAAACAAGACAATCAATTCACCATCTTCAACGCCAGCGATTACCAATCGTAGCTCCTCTTTGGAGTCATGGGATACCTGGGCATTCATTGTCGCAACAAAACCCAGCGCGAACAGAATCGAAAGCAATTTCATGGTAATGGTAGTCAGCTTTGCTGGCGACTCATGTGTCGCCGAGGACTTGCGGCGGTGGATAGGATAAGAAAGAACCGTTATTTAAACCTCGGAAGAACAACTAAGATCTCTACCGGAATCAAAACTACCACCGTAAGGATCAAAGCCAGTAGCCAGCGCCTCATATCTTTGTCATACCTTCTCGCAATACATTCCTTCAGTTTCAGAAGCTCACGTGAATCATTATCTTTAAAAAAAACTCTTCGCCTAAAAGCCACATCTCGTGATAGAATCGAAAAGCTGTCGTATGGGCACCGCTCCGCACTAGATTCATACAGTTTGCACAATTTTAGATAAAGGAGGTACAGGCGAAACGCCGAGATCCAGCAATAAGGTACCGAGAGGAACACAAAGACCACAAAGGAAATCATCTTCTTACTATGTTACTCCGCCGTAGATCCGCTATCCCGCGAACTACACGCAGCCTTTCCTGCATTCCAGAGAAATGACCTCACCCTATAAGTCCACTCTGCTGCGGGTGTCGGTGAAATTTGCATATATTGTGAAATCAGGCAACTCAAAAACTGTGTCATCTGTCGTAAGGCGTGGAACGCCAATATCTGGCATGTCCTCGCCGAAGAGGTTGTAACGTCGATCACCCGTCACCATACCTAATAGGTCGCAGGCGCCGATCGGACTATTCGCGACGTAGGCATACGGGTGCGCCCGCCGGCGTCGTATTCATCGTGTGCGACCGCCTGCGCCGTTCCGCCGTTGTTGGCCTACAGCAGCATCAAATTGCCGTCGCGTTCATACGCCGGCACGTAAAGCTCCCCATCGGTGTCTTCGATCGCCTGCAGCCCACCGATCCCGCCAGCGCCTCCATAGGCGCCGCTCATGTCCGGCCCTCAGCCATAGGTCTTGGTGTGCTCGAGGCCGCCAGAGTTTACTTCAAAATTCCGCGATCAGGTGAAAATCGTGATAGAGGTAACGGGTCCTTTAGCCTGCTAAACTCTCATCGTTGGCTTCGATCGAAGGGCCGGATTGGCCTATTATCTCCCGTCTGTGGATTTCATTCAGAGTAGGGTCTGCGGCTATTTCTGCAAACGTGGCTGCGACAGCTAATTACGCCGTCCTTTTGGCCGCGGTCAGATATATAAGGAAGCGTGGAGATGGCTCAAGTTGAGCCAACGTGCCAGAGCTTGCCGACAGCACGAGGCGAAGCGCGGCGTTAGCCGTCCCTGCCATAGTGCAGGAGAGCACAAATTGAGTTTTGGTCGGCGGCGAACTATGGAAGGTCAGCTTTGATGTAGATGAACCTGTCCAGCTGGGGGGAATCTATGTATTGGGAGTTCGCAGCCTGCATGAGGGCATCTTTACCCTCAAAGTTCAGCACTACATAGCACAAGCTTGCTTCAAAAGTCGCGGGTATACTATCATCGGGCATCAACACAACGTTGCTTTCCTCGATTTCCCAGCGACCTGTGTGTGAGTAGCCGACTGGAGCATCCTCTTGCAGCACTAGCTGAGTCCACTGGTACGTTTCGTCGTCTCGAAGCACGAGTCGCTCCACGGTATCGAGGTTCTTCCGAACGTATTCACCGGGCAGCTGCGTTGCTTCAATCGTCTCTAAAACTTTCATCGATGCAGGATTTGAAGCCATGCAACCCGAGACGACCGACCCCGCCAACGTCAGCACGGCGAAAAAGCAAATTAGTTTTCCGGACATTCCCACCTCCCAACATTTATGTTCAGGCCCTCGAAATCGGGCAACTCAAAACCGGGTCGTCAGATGTGAAATCTGGCACGCCAATGCCTGACATTTCCTAGCCGAAGAGGTTGTAACGTCGATCACGCGGCACCATACCTAATAGGCGCCCAGGCGCCGATCCGGTTATTCTCGACGTAGGCGTACGGGTGCGCCTGCAGGCTTCATATTCAAAAGTGGGATCGTCGCCGGGAACAGGCGATACCTCAAGAATCTTCATCCTGAGCGTTTGACCCCTCCTCAGGCAATCCAATGAAAATCGCAGTAAACTGTACGCCCATTCCAATGGGCGAATGATCCTCCAACTTCCCTTGTAACCGAAATTGACAGTGTTTGTTGGCCTCCAAAAACGCCTGAATCTCATCGAAAGAGGGATCTGGGTTTACATCGAATCCAAGAATCACGCTTTCAGCAATCTGGCGATCTTTGGAAGCGCACTCAGAAGGAAAGAGTCGAAACTCGACGCCGGTGTAGCTTATGCACGCCTCGATCTCTACTTCCTTCCCAAAGTCCCCATTGCACTTCATCTCTAGCAAACGCCGAAACGAAATCGAGGCCACATCTTCATTCTCGCTGCCAATCGCTGCTTTCAACTCAGATCCTCCCTTCAGCGCCAACGCGCAGCAGATCATCGCAAGGACAAGCACATAGAATCTCATCATAAACCAGCCTTTCTACATTCCACTGCTCGATTATGAGTCGTTTGATCGTATCGCGAATGTATCCCTTGATATTGATCACCTTCAGTCGGGTTTTGTCCTTGGCCCGCTACTCCGAAATGGTGATTGCCGTCGCGATCTTGGTAATGAACTCCAATAAACCCATTCTGCATAGCGGATGCAGCATCCCCATCTGAGATAATCGAGACGGCATCATAATATTGATCAACACTAGCTTTGAAGCCACGCACCATATTTGTAACCCGGCTATAAGTCCAGCTACCCACAGAATGTGAATGCCCAAGACCGAGAGGCTCGCTGTCTCTTGGCACACTAATATTAAACGTCCCTCCCGGATTCCCGGGATCAGCACCAAGCGGACCGGGAGCGCGGCCTATGGAATACGAAAACGCGTGAGTCTCATTGTTCACAAAGATATGGGAATAATGCTCCCATCGAACTTGGGCACTTTCTCCTCGATAACTAAAATCAAAATACAAACTTTCAGTCATGGCCCCCGCGTTGATCATACTGGAAAGAAGAGTATCCACCAAATTCGTATGAGAATCGCCTTCCTTGATATTTAGTCCCGGATTATCAGCGAAGAGACTGGCACAATTCTCCTTTGTCGGCTTCCACTCTTCCTTTTTGGGCGCATTAGTCCCGGAGCCTATGCCTCCAGATCCATTTGAGAGCTGGTTGAGATAAGACAAATCGATCGTGTTCTGTGTAAAGAAGAACGCATGCTCAAATTGCATATCAAAATCGAACCACCCTTCGTCCATTTCAGTGTCAGTGGAATTTGCATATATTATGAAATCAGGCAACTCAAAAACTGCATCATCAATCGTAAGGCGTGGAACGCCAATGCCTGACATGTCCTCGCCGAAGAGGTTGTAACGTCGATCACCCGGCACCATACCCCAGAGGTCCCAGCCGCCGATCGGGGCTATTCGCCGACGACAGCGCTCAAATTGCGCCCGCCGGCGTCAGGGCCTTGGCCTGCAAATGATGCGAGCCGGCTGCTGGGGGAGGGCATCCGTGGGGCACTGCAGAGGTCCGCTGGCGTTTCTGGTTGGTCTTGAAAGAATCATGCCGGAATCCTTGCCCAGCTTTGGCTGGGGCGCCCGTCGCGGGAGGGCCTGTGCGCGGTGGACCTGTAGAGGCCGGAGAAGGCAAAAAAAAGTGCCCGTGTTTGGGGGCGGCAGGGGTTTCCTCGACGACGATTTCGTGGTATCTTGGCGGTTAACTTTAACCGGCAATTTCGAGACCCCGATGAGAGGAATGGTAGCAGGAGCCGGGATCGAACCGGCGACCTAAGGCTTATGAGTCCTTCGCTCTAACCAACTGAGCTATCCTGCCACTAGAAAACCAGTAGAAAAATGCATGATTACAGGCGTTGGCAAGCCTAAAGAGTGACTTTTTCTTTAATTGAGACACTTGGCTCAATTTTCCGCTTGCGGAGTCTCAAAAAGCCGCTTTTATTGAGACTAAAGAAGCTATTTCAAGAAGGATTATTATGGGCAAAAGTTTGTTTCAGAAAGTCTGGGATGCGCACAGTGTGCGTCGCCTGTCCAACGGGCAGACCCAGTTGCTGATTGGGACGCACCTCATTCACGAGGTGACGAGCCCGCAGGCGTTCGGTATGCTGCGCGACCGCGGTCTGAAGGTGAAATACCCGCACCGCACCTTCGCGACGGTGGACCACATTGTGCCCACCAACGAGTCGCTGGAGCCGTATTCGGACAAGCTCGCGCAGGCCATGATCGAGGAACTGCGCAAGAACTGTGCGGAGCACGGTATCGAGTTCTTCGACACCAACACCGGCAAGCAGGGCATCGTCCACATCGTCGGCCCGGAGCAGGGCATCACGCAACCCGGCACCACCATCGCCTGTGGCGACAGCCACACCTCCACCCACGGCGCGTTTGGCGCAATCGCGTTTGGCATCGGCACGAGCCAGGTGCGCGACGTGCTCGCCACGCAGACGATGGCCCTCAGCCCGCTGAAGGTCCGCCGCATCAATGTGGACGGCAAGCTGGCCCCGGGCGTGTATGCGAAGGACGTGATCCTGCACATCATCCGCCTGCTCGGCACCAAGGGCGGTACCGGCTATGCCTACGAGTATGCCGGCGAAGTCTTCGACAACTTTTCGATGGAAGAGCGCATGACCGTGTGCAATATGTCCATCGAGGGCGGCGCGCGCGTCGGTTACGTCAACCCCGACGAGACGACCTTCGAATACCTCAAGGGCCGTCCCTACTCGCCCAAGGGCGCGGCGTGGGATGCGGCCGTCGAGCGTTGGAAGAACTTCGCCAGCGATCCGGACTGCGCATACGACGACGTGGTCAACATCCGCGCCGAAGACATCGCACCGACCGTCACCTGGGGCATCAATCCCGGTCAGGGCATCTTTGTGGATGAGAACATCCCGGCACCGGCCGACGGCAAGACCCAGAGCGAGCGCGAAGGCATCTCCGAAGCCCTTGAGCACATGAAGTTCCAGGGTGGCGAGCCGATCAAGGGCAAGAAGATCGACGTGGCCTTCTTCGGTTCCTGCACCAACGGCCGCCTGAGCGACCTCAAGGAAGTGGCGCAGTACCTCAAGGGCCGCAAGGTCCACCCCGACGTGCAGGCGATCTGCGTGCCGGGCAGCCAGGTCGTGGCCAAGATGGCGGAAGACCTCGGGCTCGCCCAGATCTTCCGCGATGCGGGCTTTGAGTGGCGCGGTGCCGGTTGCTCCATGTGTCTGGCCATGAACCCCGACAAGCTTGTGGGCGATCAGCTGTGCGCCAGCTCCAGCAATCGTAACTTCAAGGGCCGCCAAGGCTCCGTGACCGGGCGCACCATCCTGATGAGCCCGCTCATGGTCGCCGCCGCCGCCATCACCGGCGAAGTCAGCGACGCCCGCGAAGTCTTCGGCCTGCTGCCGGAGCCCGTCGGCGCCTAAATGAGTGAAATTTGGAACAGAAGAACGCAAAGAACACAAAGGCATGAAAACAGCGCTTGGTTGCGAGTCAGCCTTGGTTGTCGGACAAGCGCCTGCTCAGGGCTAGCGTAAAGCGACCACACCTTCTTGGTGTTCTTCGCGTTCTTCTGTTCCATCAATATCTCTTTCTAATCTTTCTTTTCCATGGCTTTACCCAAGATCAACCAGATCGCCGGCCGTGCCGTTTACGTGCCGGGCGATGACATCGATACCGACCGCATCATCCCGGCGCGCTTCATGAAGTGCGTGACCTTCGACGGGCTGGGCGAGTACGTTTTCTACGACGTGCGCAAGAACGAGGACGGCACGGACCGCAAGCACCCGCTGAACGATCCGAAGTTCTCCGGTGCCACGATCCTCATCAGTGGTAACAACTTCGGCTGCGGCTCCTCCCGCGAGCACGCCCCGCAGGCCATCTACCGCGCCGGCTTCCGCGCCGTTATTGCTGAAAGCTTCGCCGAGATCTTCTTCGGCAACAGCACCCAGCTCGGCATGCCTTGCGTCTCTGCCACGCACGACGACATTCAGGCCCTCGTGCGCGCCCTGCAGGCCGATCCCGACATGACCGTGATGATCGACCTCGAGATGCAGCGCATTCACTTCGGCGACGTCTCCATCTCCTGCGAGATCCGCGAGACCAACCGTCAGGCGCTCGTCGGCGGCTATTGGGATCCCATTCAGGACCTGATCAACGGCGAAGAGCAAGTCGAGGCCGTCGCCAACGACCTCGCCTACTTCCGCGCCACCGCCGACTAGACTGCGCGTCAGCTCAGAGCTTTTCGCGCCGATCCCTCCACCGGGGTCGGCGCTTTTTTTAGTAGGGACATCTCCACGGGGGTCGCCGGCAGTGGAGATATTAAAGAATAGAATTGCCGCGTTTAGTTAAGCTACATAGATAATGGATCCATGCTAAAGCCTATCTCCCGTCTCCCTCTCGCTGTCGCCCTGTTAATGTCCACTGCTATGGCATGGGCTGCTCCGATGACCAATGATGACGTCATCAAGCTGACCAAAGCCGGTCTGGGCGAAGAAACGATTGTGCTCGCAGTCAAGAATGCCCCCGAAACGGACTTCGACACTTCTTCCGATGGGCTGATTGCCCTGACTCAAGCCGGCGTGTCTGGTGAAATCGTCAACGCGATGCTGACCGCAGGCCAACCCGAAGCAGCGGCGCCTGCTGGCCCAGGGGCCAATGCGGCCGTGGCCGATCAACACGATCCGCAGGAAATCACGTTGATCACGGACGATGCCGAGCAAGAGCTCCTCTACACCTCGGCGCAGATGCGCACTGCGGCCCGGGCCTTCGGCTTCGGCGGAGTGGCAACTTATGCGGTCTTGCGAGGCAGCAACGCGCAGTTGCGGATTACGGACACCGAACCGGAATTTATCATCGCGGCTCCCGGGCGCGCGCAGCCCGATGCCTACGCCCAGCTTGCCAGCTTCGCTATCCGTGGCAACGGTTCCCGCGAGGTGCTGGTGGGCGGCGGCTATATGTCTTACTCCACCGGCATCCATCCCGATCGCATCATGCCCATTTCCTTCGCCCCGCTGGAGGACCAGTCCAAGGCACCCGAGGGATTCACGCTCTATCGGATTAAGACGACCGAGCCGTTGGCACCGGGCGAATATGCCGTCGTTTTTTACAGCTCCGAGGTTGCGCTGCCTGGCATGCTCTTCGGTGGCGGCAACGCCTACTTCGACTTCGGGATCGACCCGCAGTAAGGCTCGCAGTCCCTCTTTGCTCCGGCAAACCCAAGGCTTCAACCCGCCCGGGCTGGGTCATTTTCGTCCTCGCGTTGAACGTCTGAGGCCTTTATCCCGTCTCCTCAAGCAGATGTACAAGTTGTTCGAAGACGCGGGTATCTTCGCCTGGCCGCTGCTCCTGTGCTCGGTCCTGGCGCTCGTCATCATTGTGGAACGGCTGATCGCGCTGCGTTCGGCGCGCGTCATCCCCCGGCGCTACCAGGAGGCGTTCATGCGCGGCGAAGTGCCCGCCGAGGGCGACAATACCGTGATGGGGCGTATCGTGACCGCATTTCACCAGGCCGAGTTCGACTCCGAGCAGTTGAAGGCCGTGGCGCGCCTGCAGGTGACGCGGATGGAGCGGGGCCTGTTCATCCTCGAGGTGATCATCAGCGCCGCGCCGTTGATCGGTCTGCTGGGCACGGTGACGGGGCTGGTGAACGTCTTTGGCCAGATCGACGTCAATTCCGGGCTGCCCGACTCGCGCGGTTTCGTCGAAGGCGTCGCGCTGGCGCTCACCACGACGATGATCGGCCTCAGCATCGCCATCCCGGCGCTGGCGGCCAACGGCTACCTGCAGCGCCGTATCGACACCTTTGCCGCCATGCTGGGGGTCGGCGTGGAGCGGTTGGTGGCGATCAAGCGCCAGCAGGAAGAACCCACCACCTCTACCGCCAACGCCGCTGCGCGCGCAAACGCATGAGCGAGAGCGTCATCCCTCCGCGGCCGCGCCGTCGGCCGGAAATCAACATCGTGCCGCTGGTCGACGTGCTGGTGGTGCTGATCTTTTTCTTCCTGATGTTCATGCAGTTCCGTAACATTACGGCGCTGAACCTGAAGCTACCCAAGATCGAGACCGCCGGCAAGAGCGACCAGACCCAGCGCCCGATCGAGATCGGCTTGCCGCCCGACGGCGGCTATGTGCTCAACGGCGAGACGCTGGAGGAGGATGCCCTGCAACAGCGCCTGGAGCAGCTTGCGCAGGAGAACACCAGCCGCAAGGTGCTCATTCTGGCCGACGAGGACAGCCGCACCAAGCAGCTGACGAAGGTGATGGACCTCTGCCGCCAGCTGGAGCTGAACAACATCAGCCTGCAGTCCCGCTAGCCCCGTCGATTGCCGCCGCAGCTGCACCTTGACCCTTTCGTGTGGGGGTGGTTGGCTGGTGGCGCTTCGGCCCTCCCCATTTACGACAAATCCCCATGCGCCCAAAACTGATCCTCACCCTGCTCGCGATGCTGTCCGCACTGCCTGCACTGCTCACCGCCCAGACGCACGCCCGCTTCATGGGCCGCGTCCAGCCGACCAACGAAGGCACTGTGATGGCCTTCCCCGGCATCGCAGTCGACACCAGCTTCACCGGCTCCGGCCGCATCGCGTTCCGCGCGTCGCTCGCCTCCGCCGGCCCCTGCTACTTCAACGTCTACGTCAACGGCGTGGAGCTGCCCATGATCGAGGTGGATAGCGATGTGCCGCGCGACTATGTGATCTCCGACCGCCTGGACCCGCAGAAGACCTACGACGTGCGCGTGGTGCGCCGTAATGAGGCCTGGCAGGGCACGGTGCTGTTTCAGGAGTTCGTGGCCGAGGAATCGGTCGAATGGCTCGAGCCCACGCCGCTGCCGTCCCGCAAGCTGATGTGCCTGGGCGACTCGATCACCTGCGGCGACCGCAACGTCTTCATGGGCCCTTACGCCAAGGAAGGGAACCACAACTCCAACGCGGAAGTGACCTATGGCTGGGACCTCGCCAAGATGTTCAACAGCCAGGTCAACCTCGTCAGCTACGGCGGCAAGGGCCTGATCCGCGACTGGGAGGGCAAGGAAGAGCCGATCACGCTGGGCGAGTTTTTCGAGCGCAGCCTGCCCGACGATCCCTCCACCAGCTGGGATCACCAGGCCTACGTGCCCGATGCGATTACGATCTGCATCGGCCAGAACGACTTCAACCAGGGCGTGATCGAGGCGGACCGCTACGTGCCCGCCTACATCAAGCTGGTGGATCGGCTGACCGGGCTCTATCCCGACGCCAAGATCCTGCTCATCTCCAGCCCCATGCAAAACCCGGAGAGCGCATCCGACGGCCACAAGAAGGACGTGCTCGAGGGGCACCTGCAGGCCGTGGTGGAGCACTACCGCGAGCAGGGCAACGACAATGTGCGCTTCCACTCCGTCAGCTACTACCCTGGCGGCGAATACAACGCGCACCCCATCGCGCCGCAACACTACCAGATGGCCCGCGAGCTTTACGAAGACCTGGGCCCCTGGCTCGGCTGGTTGCAGGAGCGCTAGGGCGTTCGCCATCCCCCGTTACTTGACTCGCCGCGCCGGAGCCAGCCTTCCGCGCGGCGTCTTTTTGCCCGCCCGCAGCGCCTTACGTTGAAAATCGGCTGGCCAAAGTGCGCGCGATCGTTGTCCTAAGAGGGGATGAGCAGCCCGGATCAACCAGTCGTATTGACGTGCGCGCAACCCACGGGGCAATTGCACCTGGGGAATTACTTCGGGGCGGTCCGAAACTGGACGACTTTCCTCGACAGCCACGCATGCTACTTCGGCATCGTGGACCAGCACGCGATCACGTTGCCCTACGTGCCGGCCGAGCTGCGCCAGAGCTGCTACAAGACGCTGGCCCTCTACATCGCCTGCGGCCTCGAGCCCGAGAAGTGCAACCTGTTTTTGCAGAGCCACGTGACCGGCCACACGGAGCTGGCCTGGATCCTCGCCTGCCTCTGCCCGCTCGGCCAGCTCGAGCGCATGACGCAGTTCAAGGACAAGGCGGCTCGCCAGGAAGAGGGTGGGGCCGGCTTCATCGGCAGCGGTCTGCTGTATTACCCCGTGCTGATGGCGGCGGACATCCTGCTCTACAACGCCGACGTCGTGCCGGTGGGTGAAGACCAGCGCCAGCACGTGGAGTTGACCCGCGACCTCGCGATGAAGTTCAACGCCACCTACAGCGACACCTTCAAGATCCCGAAAGTCGAGATTCCCAAGCAGGCCGCGCGCATCAAGAGCCTGCAGGACCCGACGCGCAAGATGTCCAAGAGCGACCCCAACCAGGGGGGCGTCATCTACCTGCTGGACGAGCCCAACATCGTGACCAAGAAGATCAAGAGCGCGGTGACGGACAGCGGTAGCGAGGTGCGCGCGAGCGAGGACAAGCCGGGCATCACCAACTTGCTGCACATCATGAGCGCTTCGACCGGGCGCTCGATCGAAGACCTGGAGCAGGAATTTGCGGGCAGCCAATACGGGGTCTTCAAGGCCGCCGTGGCCGACGCCGTGGTGGAGATGCTCACGCCTATCCAGGAGCGCTACAAGGCCATCGCCGACGACAAGAAATACCTCGAAGGCGTCTTCAAGTCCGGTGCCGACGCCGCCCAGAAGCGCGCCTTCAAGATGCTCAGCAAAGTCAACCGCAAGGCCGGCTTTATCGAGCGCGCGCGCTAGCGCCTTTCAGGCTTTCCGTTCGCAGCGGTCTGCGATCCCAGCCGCGCAAGGCCGGTGTTTACGGCTTGGGCGCGTCGTTGCGCTGGGAGAGCACGTGCTCGTTCTCGCGTGGCGGCCGGTGGCCTTGCTGGTTCTTGCGCTTGGCGGGGCGCAAGAGGATGAACAGGAAGGCGATGGCGACCAACGCCAGAATGATATAAAAGGCATATCCGAAAATCATGGGGTCCTCCGGTTGGATTCGCCTTTTCTGGTCGCATAACCTGTGCCCACTCTCCCAGCTTGCGCCGCCTGCTTCTCCAGCGCGTCTCCATGCCCCTCGCGTTCAGCGTTTTGCCGCCGTATGTCGATTGTGTAGGCGCATGGATCTTGCTGATCTACAACTAGATGCGTTGCGATATGCCGCGTGCGTTGCCAAGCAGGGCAAACAAAGCGGCGGCACATCCCGGGAGCGCTTGCTCGAGCTATATCCTTACCTGACAGATACGGCCATCGACACCTGCCTGCGTGACGCCGCTGCTGGATCAGTCTTGATCTAGAGCGCACGCGAGTCCGCATGTTGCCGCTGTAAGTTCTCCGCCGCTCTTGTCGACAGCCTTCCCTTACCGCCGCATCTGCCAGGTGACGATGCCGATAGTGGAGAGGGAGCTGAGGGGCATGAGGATGGCCGCGAGCAGGGGATTCATCAGGGCGGCGAGGCAGAGGGAGATCGCGACGAGGTTGTAGCAGACGGCGAAGGCGAAGGTGTAGCGTACGGCCCGGCGGCGGCGGCGTTCGGCGTCGAGCAGGCCCAGCAGGCCGCCGAGGCTGCGCCCGAGAAAGTAGAAATCGGCCTTGGACTCGAGCAGACCGCGGTCGACGACGGGGGTGCCGCGCACGGCGGCTGCATCGAAGGCCAGGCTGTCGTTGGCCCCGTCTCCAATAAAAAGCGTGTGCTCCGGCTCGTGCTGTTGCACCCAGGCCGCTTTTTGTTCAGGGCTCAGGCGCCCGAGCGCCGCCGTGGTGGGCAGGCCGAGGTGTTGGGCCATCGCGAGCACCTTTTCTTCGCGGTCGCCGCTGAGGATGTGCAGGTCCAGGCCGCGCTGGCGGAGGGCGTCCACGGCCGGCACGGCGTCTTCGCGCACGGTTTCGGTAAAGTGCAGCTCGGCCAGCGTCTCGCCGTCACGGGCCAGCGCACAGTCAAAGCTGCCCGCCGTGGCGTGCCCGGCGGGGGCGTCCAGCTTGCCTCGACTCGCCACGTCGGCCCATTGGGGGCGGCCCAGCGCGTAGCGGTGCTCATCGAGCAATACCGTGACGCCAAAGCCCACCGCCTCCTGCACGGGGGCCTGCGTGCGCTCTTGCGCCGGGCGGATGCCCCGGGCGAGCAACGACTCCCGCAGCGCGCGCGAAATGGGGTGCAGGCCGTCTTCGACGAGGTGCCACAAGGCCCGGCGGTCGGCGTCGCTCAAAGCGTCCAGCGCCTCCGGGTTGGCCAGCTCGGGTGTCTCGAGCGTTAGCGTGCCGGTCTTGTCGAACACGATGCGCTTGAGCCCGCGCAGGCGGTGAAAAATGTCGGCCTCGCGCACGTAGACGCCCATGCGGCGCAGTTGGGCGACCGTCTGTTCCTGGGCCAGCGGGTAGGCGACCCCGAGGGCACAGGGGCAGCTGACCACCAGCACGCTCAGCGCGACTTGTCCCCCGGTCAGCCAGTCGCCGGTCGCGAGGCCCCAAGTCAGCGCGCCGATGGCGGCGACGATCAGCACCATGACGAGGTAAAAGCGCAGGATGGCTTCCAGCACCGGGTAGCGCAGTTGACGCGGCTCGATCGTCGTCAGGCGGCGTAACAAAGAATCTTCCCAGGTTTCTTCGCTGCGCAGGTCGAAGGGCTGACGGCTGACGTTGACGGCGCCGGCGGGCACGATCTGGCCCGGCTGGATGCGCACGGGCTCGGCCTCGCCATTGATCCACTCGAGGCTCACCTCCGCGGGGTCGGCCTCGGGGGAGAGGCGGCCGCGCACCGGCACGAGATCGCCGGGGCCGAGGCGGATCGTCTGCCCCGGCTGCAGGGTTTCGAGCTTTTGATCCGAGGTGCCGCCGGTGCTGCCGACGACCCGGGCCTGAGTGGGTTGCAGCCGCGATTGTCGCAGCGAAAACCGGTTGCGTTCCACCGCGCGCTCCTGCAACCAGCGTCCACCGAGCATGAGAAAGGCGAAGATGGCCACGAAGTCGAAATACGCGTAGTTTTCGTGCCCGAAAAAGTAGCCGAAGAGCGAGCCGAGGTAGGCCGCCACCAGCCCTAGCGCGATGGGAAAGTCGATGTGCAGCACGCCCATACGCAGCGCCCGCGCCGCGCGCTCGATGAAGTAGCTGCCGCCGACAAACAGCGCGATAGTGGCACTGACGAGCGTGAAGAGCCCGAACAGGTTCGCCAACTCGAAGTCGGGCGGCATGCCAAGGTAACGGGGCAGGGTAAAGAGCATGGCGTTCATCGCCGCCGCGCCCGTGATGCCGACCCGCCCCAGCAGGCGCTGGCTTTCGGCGTTCTCGCGTTTGCTCGGCGGTTGCAGCAGATAGCCGAATTGCTGCAGGGTCTCGCCCGCTCGCGTCAGGATGGTCGACGTTTCGGTCGGGTCGTCCGCCTTTCCGGTCGCGACGGGATCGAGGTGCTCGCTCTGCCACTGCAGGCGCACCTGGCCGAGTTGGGCGTTCACCTCCGCCCGCTGGATGCCCGTCTGCTGGCTCAACACCCGCTCGATCAACCACACGCAGCCTACGCAAGAGATCCCCGTCAGGTCGAGTTCGGTGGTCGCGCTGGGGCGGGTGGCCTGTTCCGCTTCCGCGTCGGCCTGCAGCTGGGCCAGCCAACGGTAGTCCCGCTTCTGCAGGGCCGCCGGTTTAACTGGCGCGATGATGCGGTCGCGCAGGTTGTAATACTGGTCCAGGCCGCTGTCGGCGATCATGCGGGCCACATAGGCGCAGCCGTTGCAGCAATATTCGCTGTCCGGGCGAGCGCGCGCGTCAAACGGCGTGCCGCAGTGGGTGCAGACTTTGGTGGTGGAGGGGGTGGCCATGTCGTGATTCGAGGACGCGCCGTCAGGACCCGCAGAAGAGCCCGTTCTGGTTCATGGTCTCGAAGTGCACGATGCGGAAAATGAGGACCGCTGCAACCAGTCCGGCCAGACCGCGTTGCCACAGGCCCAGAGTCGAGGGTTTGAGCCGCCCGCTCCAGCGCACGTAGCCCGCCTGCACCAGCCAGAGCAGGGGCAGGGTGCCGAGCCCGAAGGACAGCATCAGCTCCGCGCCCGCGATCGGGTCTTGCGTCATCAGCGCCAGCGAAAGCAGCAGGTAGAGCGGGCCGCAGGGTAGCAGGGGCGTGAAGAAGCCCAACAGGCTGCTCGCAAGCGGGCGCGGCATTTTCAGGAATTTGCCCGTCTGCCGGTGCAGGTAGCGCGCAGGGCCTTTGGGCTTGGGCAGCCATTGGTCGACGCGCAGAGCCACCACGAGGAAAAACAGGGCCATGGCCCACGGGAAAAAGCGCGCGATGGGCTGCCCCCAGGTCTCGAACCAGCCGAGCGCGGTCATGCCCAGTAATCCGCCGACTGCCCCGAGCAGGGTATAGCTGGTCAGGCGGGCGGCCTGATAGACGCCGGCGCTGGCGGCAAAGCTGGCCTGTTCGCCCGGGCGGGGGGCGATGAAGCACGCGAGCGGACCGCACATGCCCGCACAGTGCAGGCTGGTGACGAGGCCCGCCACAAAGGCGGTGCCGGGACCGGTGATGCTGGCAATATCCAAGAGCTGGGCGAAGGGGGAGTGGGGCCGCTAGCGTTCGAAAGCCAGCAGCCGGATACCGAATAGGGCGAAGAGGGAGCCCGTGCCGTAACGGAAGGCGTCCTGTAGTCGGGGGAAACGCTGCAGGGTCGCCCGGAGTTGCGACGCGATCAACGAAACCAGGCTGAACCACGCCGCCGCCAGCCCGGCCATCGTCAGGCCCAGCAGGCCGACCAGCATGCTGTGATCGGCGCCAGTGTGCGGGATGAACTGCGGCATGAAGGCGATAAAGGTCAGGCTCACCTTGGGGTTGAGCACATTGGTCAGAAAGGCCTGGCGCACCAGGCGCGAGGTGGGCAGGTGGCGCTGCTCCGGCGAGAGGTCGAGCGCGCCGCCGCGCCGAAACGCCATCACCGCCAGATACAGCAGATAGGCTGCGCCCAGATACTTAACGACCATGAAGGCCACGGCTGAAGTCTGCAGCAGCGCGGTCAGCCCCACGACGGCGGCGGTGGTGTGCACCAGCAGCCCCATCCAGATCCCGAGCGCCGCCCACAGTCCGGCCCGCACGCCCTGGCTCAGCGCCCGCCCCGACACATACAGAAAATCCGGCCCCGGGGAGGCGATCAGCACCAGTGCACCGCCGCAAAAGAGCAAGTAAGTCCCTGCATCCATACCGACCAGTATGCCTCTTCCCGCCCCGCGGGCAAGCGTCGAGGCAAGCCCCTCAGTTTTCGGCGGCGAGCTTGCGGGGGCGGCCGAGGGTGCCGCGGCGGCGCAGGAGGTAGGCGACGCCTTCGCAGAAGAGCGCCCAGGCGATGCCGAGCGACCACCCGGCCAGCACGTCGGTGGGGTAGTGCACGCCGAGGTAAACCCGGGTGACGCCGATAATGCCGACCAGCAGCAGCGCGGTGGCGATGAAGAAGATCTTCTCGCGGTGCCGGTCGGTGGCCTGGGCGAGCAGCGTGCCGAGCGTGAGGTAGACGACGGCCGGAATGAGGGAGTGTCCGCTGGGAAAGCTGTAGGTCGAGACTTCGGTGATGTGCGGCACTGCGTCGGGTCGGGCTCGCTCGAAGACGTTCTTGAGCCCAAAGGAAATCACCATGCCGCTGATCGTGGCAGCGAGCACGAACAGCACGGTGCGGAAGCGGCGCGCAATTGCGAGGTAGGTGCAGACCAGCAGCGTGATCAGCGTCAGGACGGTGGCGCCGCCGAGGGCGGTCACGTCGACCGCGGCCTTGTGCAGCCAGCGCGGGCCGATCAGTTCGGCGGGGTTGTCCGGCTGGCGCAGGCTCAGGAGAATCTGTCCCTCGAGATCGGCATAGTGGCCGCCCGCGACGAGTTTGGCGATCAAGAGAAAACTCAGCAGGCCGAGGGAACAAAGGATCGCGATGCCTAGCAAACGCACATCCATGCCCGCCGACTCTCTTGCTTCCCTCTCCCGGTCTGTCATGGCGCAAGCTAACCGACGATGCTGCCTTATCAAGTGCGGCTGCCGGAAGGGCTGCGAGAAATCGTGCACCTGCAGCCAGCACTCCGCAGCGGGCGCCACCGGCTAGAAATCTTCCGGGCGCTTGGCTTTCCAGTCCTTCAGGCTGGTGGCGAAGTCGTATTTGAAGGTAAAGCCGTGGTCGATCAGCCACTGGGGCACGATGTGGGTCGGCATGGCCGCCTTGCGCACGCGCTTGGGGTGGATGCTCGATTTGGCGCCGGTGAGCCACTGCACGACGTGGGCGGCAGGCACGAGTGCCCAGAGGGGCAGGGGAATCGTGCGGCTGCGCTTGCCCAGAAATGCTTCGATGTGTTTTACGAGGTTGCACAAGGGCTCGGTCGGGTGCTCCACGTAATTGTAGCGGATGATCTTTTCCTCCCGATCCATCGTGAACTCGATGCTGTCGAGCAGGCCCTCGATATAAGCGTAGCTCTTGTAGATATTGGGGTTGCCGGGAAAGGCGAAGATGCCCTTCTTCACCGCCTGGATCATGCGCAGGATGTTGCCGGGATCGCCCGGCCCGTAGACCACGCCGGGGCGGCAGGTGATGAGCCGGCGCTCGGGCGCGCCCATGGCCCAACGCTCGTGGATCAATTCGGCGGCCAGCTTGGAGATGCCGTAGCCGGAGTTCGGATATTTTGGGGCCGATTCGTCCGTGGCGGTGCGGGTGGGGCCGTAGACCGCGATGGAGGCCGTAAAGAAGATATGGGGCACGCGGTAGTGCTCGGCAAAGGCCGTGACATGTTCCGCGCCGGGCAAGTTGGTGTCGAAGTATTCCTCGAACGCGTGACCCGGCTCGCGGTGGACGGCGGAATAGTGAAAAACCCATTCGATGGAGTCGAACGCCTCGCCGCCCAGCGTGGTTTCCAGCTGCGGGATCACGGGCTGGCGCACGTCGCAGGCGGTGAAAAGCACGCCATCGGGCAGGGGTTCGGAGGGTTCGTGGACATCGGCCAGGATGATGCGGTCGAAGCGCGCGCGCAGGCGCTTCCACGTCCACATACCGATGTAGCCGGTGCCGCCGAAAATGACTGCGATCTTCATGCGTGCTGCAGGTTGGCGAGTTGCAGACCGGTTTCCTGCTCCATCAGGCCGATCATCTTATCCAGAAACGCTTGCTCGGAAAATTGCTCGGCGTTGGCCCGGATGGTATCCGGATCCCAGCTTTGGCGTTCGAATTCCGGTACGGCCGCGGCGAGGCTATCCGCCGTGCCTTCGTAAAAGAACATGCCCGACACGCCCGGCTGGACCGTTTCAAGCGCGCCGCCACCCCCAAAGGCCAGCACCGGCTTGCCGCTGGCCTGCGCTTCCACCGGCGTGATGCCGAAGTCTTCCAGCCCGGGAAAGACGAAAGCGTAGCAGTTTTGCATGTGCCAGGTCACCTCTTCATCCGACAGGCGGCCTTTGAACTCGACCGTCGGCCCGGCGAGCGATTGCAAACGGGCTTTGTCGGGGCCGCTGCCGATCACGACCAGCCGTTTGCCGAGCTTTGAGAGCCCCACGACAGCGCGGTCCAGGCCCTTGTAGCCGACCAGGCGCGACACGATGAGGTAAAAGTCTTCCGAGTGGTGCGAGACGGTGAAGCGCTCCACGTCAACCGGCGGATGGATCACGACGGAATCGCGGTGGTAGAACTGCTTGATCCGGTCCTGCACCGTGCGGGAGTTGGCGATGAGGTGCGTCATACGTTGGGCCGCGCGGTAATCCGACTGGCGCAGGCTGGGGATCATGCCGCGCACGACATACTGCAGCGCCTTGTTGGGCACCTCGTAGGGCAGATAGTTGTCGGGCTGCCAGAAGAAGCGGGGCGGGGTGTGGCAGTAGCAGAAGACCGGCGTTTCGGGCGCAAAGTCCGTCCACTTTGCGAAGCCGCTACTGCTCATCCATACCAGATCGTCCTGCACCGTGCCGAGGGATCTGAAGGCCCAGGGGTAGAGCGGGAAGAACTTCTTGAAGTGCGTGTTGATCCCGGGGAGATGCTGCATCCAGCTGTTGCGGATGGTGCGCCCGTTGAACTCGGGAAACAACGTCTCATACTGCGTCGCGCTGGTCAGGATCTCCGCTTCAGGGAACGCCTCCGCCATCAGGGCAACGACTCGTTCGGCGCCGCCCATCTGGATCAGGTAGTCGTGAACAATCTTCATCGTCTGCTTCCGCCGCGAGGGCGCCGTTCAGGGCCGCAGGCAACGGACCGAGCCAATCTTCGGTTCGGCGCTCAAGGGCGCGGAGGACGAAGATACGTTACCTCTGGAAGCGGGGACGACGAGATTCATGAGAGACGACAATACGGGTGGCCGACTTGTTAAGTGCTTGCTCAACAAGTCGCTAATAAGAGGACATCTTTGGCTACACCGTTCGTCCCGAGGCGGCAAGGGCAAAGATGCCGTGGGCAACAGCCTCAAGCGTCGCCGGTCGCTTGCCGTAGCTTATCTTCGCGTTCGCGCAATTCCGGGGTCAGCAGATCGCCAAAATCCTCCGCTTCGTAGAGCCGCCGGATCTCGACTTCAGTTTCTCCCGGCATCGGGTTGGGGCAGCGCTGGAGCCATTCCACCGCTGCGTCCATCGAATCGACCTGCCAGAGCCAGAAGCCCGCGATCAGGCCCGATTCGTGGAAGGGCCCCGGAATGACGGTCCGTTCTGCGCCGGAAAAGCGCACGCGCGCTCCCTTGGAAGTCGGCTGCAGACCTTCGCCGGCAAGCAGCACACCCGCTTGGGCCAGGGCTTCGTTATATGCGGTCATCGCGCTGAGCAATGCGGCATCTGGCAGCACACCGGCTTCGCTCTCGGCGCTGGCCTTGATCAGGATCATCACTTTCATGGTCGGAATGTCGGTCGGTTGTATTGCCGCCGGTGATCGAGACGACCGTTCGCTTCGGCGGTTCTACTTTTCCGACGCATCAACCCGGGTAGCAAGGACACCCTTGGTCAAAAAACGCAGCCGTCGTGCCTACTTCTAGGGCTTACGCGAATACCAGCCGTGAATCAGCAGCGACTGGAAAAAGCGCACAGGGGTCGGAAATCCGCTTTGACGCAGCATATCTTCAATCGACCCCGGCGGCAGGATGTCGACGTGTTCTTGCATGGTCCGGATGCTCTGGTCGAGCTTTGCGGGATCGGCTCCGGAGGCCAGGTGCATGGCCTTCCATGTTTCCAACATTGGGGCAAAGGCCGGCGAGGCGGTGTCGAAACTGATGTCGGCGTTGATGAGGAAGCCGCCGGGCTTAAGGTGTGCGCCCATGTCGGCCAGCATCTGTTGCCGCTCGCTGCGGTCTTTAATGAAGTGGGTGACGAGCAGGCAGAGCGCCGCGTCGAATCCCTCTCCTCGAGGCAGATCAGCCAAATAGCCGTGGACCAGTTCGCACCGCTCGAGCGCCCCCGCTTCCTCCAGACGGCCGCGGCAAACCTCGAGCATCGACTCCGAGGGCTCAACGCCGATGAAGCGCCAACCGGGGTGTTGCTCGGCCAACCGCAGGATTTCGCCGCCGGTGCCGACACCGACGCAGAGCAAGCGGGCGTCTTCGGGTAACGAGCTGAGCGTCAGGCGGATCAGTAGGTGCAGGTTGTCGTTGATCGCGCCGACTTTCTGGGCCTTTTCGTCGTAGGCCGCAGCCGCTTTGCGGTCGAAGAAGTGGGAAACGGAATTGCGTGTCATGCGTAACTTCAGGTGAGAAAGCCCTTCCTTATACTCGCTCCGGAGAAAACGCAACGGCTGCGGGCGGGCTGCGCTTTAGGCTGGGCCGCTTTCGCTATCCTGCATCTGCTTGCGGTAGGCGGAGGGGGAGATGCCGACGATGCGCTGGAAGGCCCGGATGAAGTGAAAGCGGCTCGAGAATCCGCTTTCCAGGGCGACGGCATCCAGCTTCAGATCCTCGTCGACGAGCAGCTGGCAGGCATGCTCGACCCGGACGCGGGTCAGCTCATGGATCATGGTAAACCCGAAGTTTTCTCGGAAGGATGACTGGAGCCGGCGTGCTGAGACGCCGACCTGGCGCGCGATGTCGGCGATGCGCAGCGGTTGACGGAACGCGTCGCGGATCAGGCGCAGCGCGTGCATTGCCGCGAGATCGGGCACGGCGATCGTGTCGGTCGATTTGCGGCTGGTGACGCCCGCCGGAGGGATGCGGATCATCTCGGGCGGCCCCTCTTCGCCCTCCATCAGCCGGTGGAGCAGGGTAGCGGCTTCGTAGCCCTGGCGTTCATGGTTGCAGTCGATACTCGAAAGAGGCACTTCGGCCATATCGCACACCACCCGCGTGTCGTCGACGCCCAGAACCGCAACTTCTTCGGGGATGCGCAAGCCGGCGTCGAGGCAGACCCGTGTCACTTCCAGCGCGTTGATGTCGTTCATGGCCAACAGAGCGACCGGCTGGGGCAGAGTCGCGAGCTCTTGCTTCAGCTGCGCAAACTGCAACTTGTGAAAGTGAGCGCCAGCGGCCAGAGCCGTTTCGCCAAATCCGTTGCAACGCGCCCGTTCGATCTGATTGTCCTCGAACATCACGAAGGCGAGCTGCCGAAAGCCCAGCGACAGGAAATGTTCGGCGGCCAGTTTGCCGATTGCGACGTGGTCTACGACCACACGGGCGGCAGAATGGTAATCTCCAAAATGCTGCAATCCGACGATCGGGGCGGAGGAGCGATTGAGCAGATCGATCAACGGCAACAGGCGTTTGGATGTACCAGGATTGGCAATAATCCCGTCGCCCGTCCAGTTGGCAAAGGACGCGATGTTATGGGTCCAGCGCATGCGGCAATCGAGCACCCAACCACGTTCGGCCGCCACCTTCGCGACTCCCTCAAATACACGATCTTCCCACCAATAAAGGGCGATGAGCACGCGGCGTCGCGGAGAATCCGGTGGCTGAAGAGGAGGGAAAGCAGGCATGGAAGATCGAGTGTGCTGCGTAAAATATCACGAATTATGCGCTAAATCGCACCTAATACGATTCGCTATTGAGAGGCTTTACGTCAAGATCAGGGTTCCGCAAATTTCCCCTCTTGTGGCTATAGCAAGCGCGAATGAGCCTAATGTGACTCGTCTTAAAAACGGTTGTATCTCTGATTCTAGTGATCCAAACCTTCGCTGTTGATCGTTGGTTTGTTCGTGATAACAAATGTGCAGTTCAGCCTGATTTATATCCTGCGTAAACTTTCTCTAATTTTAGTTGGAAAGAGTTCGATGAGATTGTCTGGCGATCCTCTAGGAACTTATCCCCCTCTTACTCCCTGTAATCCCCCAAAATAGACGGTTTGTACGCGCCCAAATCTTGGTTTCACGGCGTTACTCCGATCTTTTTACCCCTTTTCCCGACTCCGTTCCAACCGTCAGAACGATGACACGTCGCCTTTTAGGCCCCTTCCCATGTTTGGATAAGAATCGGGAACTCCCCCAAAGAACCCTAATCATCTACAAAAAACTATGCTTACTCCTTACGGGCGCTTCATGAAGAAGCCAAGCTCTCTGCGATGGGCCTCCTGCCTGGCCTCCCTCCTTATCGTACCCCTCACCTGGTCCCAACAAAACTCCAATGACGACGAGGGCGAAGAGGTATTCGAACTGTCTCCGTTCGAAGTTTCCACGTCGGAGAAAGACGTGGGTTATTACGCCGAAAACACGCTCGCGGGTAGCCGCATGAACACGCGTATTTCGGACTTGGCGGCCTCCATCACGGTGGTCACCAAGCAGCAGCTCGAAGACACCGCCTCCACCGACATCAACGATGTGTTCCGCTACGAAGCGAACACTGAAGGTGCCTCCACTTACACCCCCGGCGTGCTCTCGATGCGCAGTGATGGTGTAGCCGATACAATCGCTGGGGTCACGGCCGGTAATTCGGGCACACCTCAGACCGTCACGACGGCCAACCGCGTGCGTGGTCTCGGCTCGCCCGACCGTACGATCAACTACTACCTGTCGGCACAGGCCTTTCCCATCGACTCTTACAACATCGAGTCGATGGAAATCAACCGCGGCCCGAACTCCATGCTTTTCGGCATGGGCAGCCCGGCCGGTATCGTCAACGTTTCGTGGGCGACGGCCAATCTGGATGCCGACAATACCCGCGTGCGCGCTCGTTTCGACGACCGCGGGTCTCAACGCTACTCGCTGAGCTTCAATCGTCCGCTGACCGACGAGATCGCCGTCTACGGTGCCTTCCTTTATGACGATCAGCGCTTCACGCGCAAGCCGTCCTACGACCGCACCCGCCGCCAGTATGGTTCCATCACCTGGCAGCCGAGCGATCGCACACGCATCGACTTCAGCATCGAGAACTACGACAACGACAACCGTCGTCCGAACTCGATCACCCCGCGCGACGGCGTCAGCTACTGGCGCTCCGTCGGCAGCCCGTATTATGACCCGACCACGCTCTCCGTCTACAGCATGGACAGCGGCGAATTGCTGGGTGGGCCCTACGTGATGAATGCTGGCTCCATGCGAGCGGACGACACGCGCGCTTACATCGAGAGCCTGCCGGGTTACGACGAGTCTCTCTGGAACACCTACGATCCGGAGAAGGACAACTACCGCACCTCCTACAACGGTGTGAGCATCTTCGGCGAAGGTGCACTCTACAACCAGGATTCGGCTCTTTACGTGCCAGGTATCACCTGGACCAATCGCGGCCGTCCGACGATGCAGATTGCCGATGGTCAGGTCGTAAACTGGTTCACCGGCTATCCAGACCGCTACCTCCAGTCTTGGAATCAAGATGGGACGAACCCGGATTCCTATCCGGAGACGAGCGTCATTTATGCCGATCCGGTGCTCGATCAAGCCTACAACCAGCGCTATTCGAGCTCGGCCCTGCCCGTGGCTCCTGAGGCGTATCCCGGCTACATTTTCCCGGGGGTGACCGACAAGTCGATCTACGACTATGAAGACGTCAACATCCTTCAGATGAACTTCGGCGAGCAAGATGCGCTGACGTTCAACCTGGAAGGTGAGCAGGTCATTATCGATGACCTGCTGCACGTCAGTGCCGGCTGGTTCCACCAGAAGTTCGACGTGACGTCCAACTACTCGGTTTCGCAGCTCAACGCCGCCACGATTTATGTCGACACCAACAAGTTCCTGCCGGACGGGACCGAGAATCCCTACTTCGGCGAGCCCTATGTGGAAGACTTCGACCCAGACCAATTCATCAACGAATATGAGACGGATCAGTACCGTGTGATGGCGGCGTTTACGCCCGATTTCACCAAGCACGATGGCTGGATGCGCTGGCTCGGGCGGCACCAGATCATGGCCTTGGCTTCACGCGAGTACGACTACCATACCTTCTACCGCAATCGCTGGTTCTTTACCGACGGAGATGAAGTGGACAACGGCACGATTCGCTGGCTGAACAACCCCTATGCGGACGGTTGGAACTACCAGAATACCAGCGTGCGCCGCGCCTATTACCTGAGCGATCCGGGGGGCACTGCTGGTAAGGTCACCGAGTCTTCGGGGCGTTTCGACAACAGCTCCTACACTGGTAACGTTCGTACCTTCAATTACGGCACGGGTGAGTGGGAAGATCTCTCGATGACGCAGGAGTACGTGACGACGAGCTGGGGCACCAGCCGCAACGAGCGCATCATCGATTCCACCAAGCTGGGCGCTACCAGTCACTTCTGGAACGATCGTATCGTCACGACCCTGGGCATCAGCTACGACGTCAACAAGGCGCATACGACTACTACAGGCGAAATCGAATATGACGACGGCACGGTGCTGCCCAAGATGACCGACGGGGAGATCTGGGTCGATGGCGTCTATCAGGAAGACACCATCTTCGACCGCTACGAACCCTGGACCAAGACCTCCGGCAAGACCACCACGACGGGTGTCGTTTTCTCGCCCTTCAGTGGTTGGAGCAGCCTTGAGTCCAAGGCGCGTTCCGGTTCGATCTTCCACGAGTTCCTGACCGGTTTCGCCGTCTTCTACAACAACTCGGACAACTTCAACCCTCCGACTCAGGCCTACACCGACGCCTTTGGCACGCCGCTGCCCAAGCCGACCGGCGAAACGAAGGACTACGGCTTCCAGTTCAGCCTCTTCGACCAGAAGCTTTTTGCGCGCTTCACCTGGTTTGAGGGCACGAATGAAAATGAGCCGACCAGCCCGGGGTCTGCTCTGAGCCGCCTCACGAGTAACATCGACACGACGCTCTACCGTGAGTGGGCCGAAACGATCACCCGCATCAACATGGGCTACGACCCGACCGATAAGGAGTCGTGGGAAGCCTTCGATGATGCTATGGAGAACGATGCTTTCGAGCAGAACTTCGAGCAGCAAGTCGCCGAGATCTGGGGGCTGGACTACGACTACTACGACAACATCACCAACATGTATGCCACCCGCACGGCTGAGGCGGAAGGCATGGAAGTCCAGATCACGTACAATCCCGTGCGCAACTGGTCGATCAAGTTTACGGGTGGTAAGCAGGAAACCATTTACAGCAACGTGCTGCGTGAGTTCGATGCCTGGTATGCCGAGCGTATCGATGACTGGGACAGCGCCACGGCTGCCGCCGTGCTCGACCCGGAATATCAGCAATACGCTTCCACCTTTACCATGCACAATGGTCGGGAAGTAGACCTTTCCAACTTCTGGGGAGGCTACGGCTGGAACGGCAACGCTGCGCTCGACAACAACTATGGCTACACCAACGTCCAGAAGTATTATGATGCCGTTGTGACGCCTCAGTACCGTCTGGCGAGCGACCTGAACGGTCAGGCTGCTCCGGGACAGCGCGAATACCGCTGGTCGTTGATCACGAACTACGCGTTCGACGGCGGTCCGCTTGATGGCTTCAACTTCGGTGGCTCCCTGCGCTGGGAAGACGAAGCGATCATCGGCTACTACGGTATGGATGATCCCAATACCCCGGAAGAAGCCTACACGCTGTCCGACACCAGCCGCCCGATCTATGACGATGCGAACTACTACACCGATCTCTGGGTTGGTTACACCCGCAACATCATGGATGACAAGGTCCGCATGAAGCTGCAACTCAACGTCGCCAATGTCTTTGAAGACGGCGGCCTGCAGGTTGTGGGGGTCAACAAGGACGGTTCGCCGCACTCCTACCGCATCATCGACCCGCGGCGCTTCCAGCTCACTGCTACCTTCGATTTCTAGTACTGCATAATCGTTAGAGTATAGATATAGAATAGAGAAGTTAAAATAATAGTGAGTACGCCCCTGTGTGTGAGTAGCACAGGGGCTTTTTGTGTTCTTTGGCGATGGGCTCAAAAAGATCCGCGCAGTGGACCAATTGCCTCTGCGCGGATCATGTTCTCTTGACTGTCTGTAAGTAGTTCCTCGGGTAGTTACCCTGATTTACGAAAAGCTTGGGCCGAAACCCCTTAGTGCAACAAGAGGCGATAGTAGCCCGCTGCGTTCGTCACAGGGCTGGCGGTCGAGAATTCGACCGTGCCGTCGGTGCCGATGATGCCGCTCTGGAGTTGAGTCCAATGCTCCGGCGACTGGGCCAGGTTTGCGGTTCCCACCACTTCGTAGCTCCAGCCGGCGGGTGCGGTCCATTCGAGGCTGACACTACCATCTCCGAGCGCGTAGGCTTTTAGCGCTGCTGCTGGGCCGCTGCCGGTTTCGAATGCGCCTAGATCCGGTGCATTGCCGTGGTAGGGAAAGCCAACGTCGAGGCCCGCGTCGATCAAATCGCTACCCGCGCTCAACCGCGCGAACGCGATGTTGGGTAGAGAGCCGTCCGCCTGGCGCGGTAACGTCAGCAACGACTCGTCGAGGCTGACGAAGTCGGTGGCGCTCACGGTCACCGGCAAGGTAAAGTAGTTACCCGCCACATCGCTCTGGGCCTCGTCCAGATTCGCCACTTCGGTGTCCCGGGCATCGTAGCCCAGATTGTTGCGCATATAGTGGTCATAGCCGTCCACATCGGTGGCATTGTCGAGCAGGGTGGACAACAGGTTGAAGTTGTAGCGGTTGCCGATCGCGGTATTGCTTACCCAGTCGATGCCGCCCGTATGGTGATTGGCGTAAAAGCCGGACGATTTGTTGCCGACCGCGAGGCAGAAGCGCACGGCATGGCGTGGCACCGGGGTCGGAAAATCGGTCTTGCCGTTGCGTCCATAGCCTCCCGCCTTGAAGCCGTTGCCGTCGGCCATCGAGTTGAAGTCACGGTCGTAGCCGTTGTAAAACGCCCAGCAGTTTTCGATCTCTACCGGCGCGTTGGCGCTGATCAGGTCGAAGCCATCGTCGCTGTTAAACCAGGCGCGGCAGCCGACAAAGCGGTTGCCCGTGCTCGCGGTGGAATTCGGGTGACAACCGAAGCCGTCGACATTGCCGATCGAGGCGGCGTCCAGCCCGCAGTTGTTATAGGCGTCGCAGTTCAGCACCAGATTGTCGGCACCCTTGGCGAGGTAAAAGCCGATGCCCATGCCGTCGTGCATGGCCAGCCGCTCAAACCGGTTGCCATTGCCACCGTTGACCCGAAAGCAAACCGATTGGGTGTTGCTCGCCTCGTCTTCAGTCACCGTCACCTGCACCCCAACGACGTCGAAGCCTTCGAACACGCAATCGTCTGCTGTCACGTAAAAGGCGACCACACGGTAACCTGCCGGTTTGACCTCCGAAAAGTCTAGGATCGGTTGCTCGCCCGGATAGGCGACGTAGCGAATACCGTCCTTGTTGATGTGGTGGACGTAGGCGCGCGGGTTGCTCGTGCTGGCAATGTCGGAGTTCTGCAGTTGATAAGTGCCACCGCGCAGGTAGACGGTATCTCCAGCGGAGGCGAGATCCTGGGCGGCCATGAGGGTCGCGAGCGGATGGTTGATCGTGCCCGCGTTCGTATCCGCACCATCTGGTGCGACATAGAGATTGGCGGCCATGCCTTGGGCGGTGATCAAGGAGAGTAGGGTACAGGAGCAAACGGGTCTCAGGAGTTTCATTTTTCCTTTCGATAAGGGGTAGGGAACGATTCAGAAAGCCGCGTACGCAGACAGAACATGCCTGCGGGATGGGAGGCGCGGTTTCCATCGCTTCCGGCGCGCCCGCGGAAGGGGCTTTGGGCGGTCGGAAGCGCATCAATCCTCAACGCTAGCCTGGCTAACCGCGAGACGCAAAGGGTGATTTTTTGCGCATTAAATGTGTTGTTTCGCGAAAAAGCCGTGGTGGATACAGAAGATCCGGCCACGGCTGATTTGATTGCCCTAGGCGTAGTCACGCCATGTTCTAAATGGGATCGACCCAGTCGTTCTGGATCGGTGCTTCTTCGGGTGCCTTCCCCGCCTTGTTAGTGATGGTGAACTGCGTAGACTGGCGGATGTCCGTCGAGGATGCGCCCGCCATCACGGTGAAGCGGCCCGGTTCGACCACCCATTGCTCTTTTTGGTTAAAGAGCTGCAGGGCCTCGCGGTCCAGTGTGAAGGTGACGGTCTGGCTTTCGCCCGCTGCCAAATGAATGCGTTGGAAGCCGACCAGGCGCTGCTCATAGGTCGTCACGCTGCTGTAATCGTCGCGCAGGTAGAGCTGCACCACCTCGTCGCCCGCACGCTGGCCTGTGTTGCGGACCTTCACGGAGACCTTGACCGCTTCGTCCGCCGTCGTGCGTTTGGGCGTCGCCTGCAGATCGCTATAGCTGAACTCGGTGTAGCTGAGGCCGTGACCGAAGGGGAAGAGGGGGCCCTGTACTTGGCCGCCGTCCTCATCTTGCGCGCCAGGCTTGGTGGGGAAGTTGTAGGGGATTTGGCCGACCGATTGCGGCACCGTCACCGGCAAGCGACCGGCTGGGTTGTAACGGCCCAGCAGCACGTCGGCCAGTGCTTCGCCGCCGTCTTCGCCCGGGAACCACATCTCGACGATGGCCGGGATGCGGCGGGCGGCGAATTGTGTGCTCAAGGGACGCCCATTGGAGAGGACCAGCACGACTGGTTTGCCCGTGGCGTAGAGAGCGCGCAGCAGCTCTTCCTGGTAGCCCGGCAGGTTCAGGTTGATGCGGCTGCGCGATTCCCGGCACTGCTCGTCGGTCTCGCCCAGGCAGGCGATGATCACATCCACATCCTGCGCTGCGGCCACGGCTTCGTCGATGCCCGCCTGCACTTCGGCTGACGGTGCTTCCTTGAAGACGTCGCTCAACGGCCAGTTTTCGTCCGCGGCTTCAACGCCCTTCACGAAATCCACTTCGCACTTGCCCTCCAGGGCCGCTCGCAGGCCTTCGAGCGGAGTGATGAAGTCCAGATGCTGCGCCCCGTAGCGGCTCCACCAGGCCCGGTTGTGGTTGGCCAGGGGGCCGGTCACGAGCACGCGCTCCAGTTGGTCGGTCTGCAGGGGTAGGGCGTCGTTCTCGTTCTTCAGCAAGATGATGGATTCGCGCGCCACCTGGGCGGCGATGTCCATATGCTCGGACGAGCGCACGACGTCCTTGGCCTGCTCCGGCTTCGCCTCGAAGGGGCGGTCGAACAAGCCGAGGCGAAACTTCACGCGCAGGATGTCGCGCACGCGGCTATCGATCGTAGCCATCGAGAGGCTGCCTTCGCGCACGAGCTCACGCAAGGGCTCCGCATATTCCTCCGGCTCGGTAAAGTTGGTGCGCACGTTGAGACCGGCCTCGACGGAGAGGCGGATGGCTTCCTTGGGCGTCGCGGCAACCCGGTGCTTGGCGTGGATGAACTCGACGGCCGCGCTGTCGGAGACCACGTAGCCTTCAAAGCCCCACTCATCGCGCAGGATGTCGGTGAGGAAGCGGGCGCTGGCTTCGACCGGCACGCCGTCGTAATCGTTGTAGGAGGCCATGACGCCCAATGCGCCGCCCTGCTGGATCGCCTTGCGGAAGGGGGCGAGGTAGGTTGTCTGCACCTCGTTCCAGGTGGCGTGCGGATCGGTGCGGGCATGACCGTCGCGCCCGCCCTTGGGAATGCCGTAGACCGCGAAGTGCTTGAGGGTGGAGGCCACGCCTTGCTCCTGGATGCCGAGCACCTGTTGCAGGCCCAGCTCCGAGACGAGAAATGGGTCTTCGCCGTAGCTCTCGATGATGCGACCCCAGCGCGGGTCGCGCGACACGTCGAGCACGGGGGAATAGACATTGGAGTAGCCCAGCGCCTTGGCCTCGCTCCCGGTCACGCGACCGATCTCGCGCACCAGCGGGGCGTCCCAAGTGCTGGCCACACCCAGTTCAGCCGGAAAACTGGTCGCTTTGGAGTGCATCAGGCCGCGAATGCCCTCGTTGGTGAAGTCCACCGGGATGCCGAGCCGCGTATTCTCGATGAACCACCGCTGCACAGCCTGCAGGGCCTCCGTATGCGCCGCCCAAGGCAGATCGTGGTCCGGGTTCGGCAGATTGCCGCTCCAGCCCTCGTTGCCGTTGATGTGCTCATCGATATTGCCGATGCCGTCCTTCCACATACGCTGGTCCCACTCCGCCGTGGGCAGCTCGTCCTGCAACACGCGCGGATAACCGTAGAGAGTGGTCATCTGGGCGGTCTTTTCCTCCAACGTCATGCGCGAGAGCAGGTCTTCGATCCGCGTTTCTTCCGGCTGGGACGGATCCTCGTAGGGGTCGAGCACGCCGTTCTTGTTCAAGTCGATCCAGCTGTCGTGATAAATTTCGGAGGAGGCGGGGTTATCCATGGGGGCAGCGGCCGTGGCGGGCGAAGCGATGCCCATCGTGCAGGCCAGGATAAGTGGGGGCCAAAGGTAGCGTCTGGGTAGAGTCATAGTGATGCTAACAGTCTCCTCCCAACGGACCGACATGGCGACGCGTAAAAAGTGCGATTATGCGCATATGATGTGATCCTTTGCGCGGAATGCGGTTTTTTTTGAAACGCGTTTTAGGGAAGTCTGACTGAAGTCAGCTCGCCCCAGGGGTACAGCGTCCGGGGCCCCGGCAGCTGCATCACACACCGCTTGTCTTATGGTTATTGATAGAGACGTTCGGACGCCGGCGATATACGCCAATTTAAGCACAAACGCTATTTCCCCGACACGGCTAGGTAGTCAGGAGAAACACTGATCGAGTCCGCTGAAATGCAGAGACAGGCAGACCGGTTCGCTAGTGGAGCGGGTCTGCCCGATGCTGGCGACTAGAACCAGTCCTTGAGGTATTCGTCGCCGTAGCCGAACGTTTCCGTTACGTAGTCGAGGTCCTTGTCGCCGCGGCCGCTGAGGTTGATCAGGATGATGCCGCGGTCACGCTGCTTGGCCAGGCGGATGGCCCCGGCCAGAGCGTGGGAACTCTCCAGCGCGGGGATGATGCCCTCGGTCCGGCTCAGGAGGTAGAAGGCTTCCAGGCATTCGTTATCGCTCGCGACCGTATAGTGGACCCGGCCCGTGTCTTTCAGGTGGCTGTGTTCAGGACCGACCCCAGGGTAGTCCAGGCCGCTGGCGATGGAGTGCACGGGCCCGGGCTCGCCCGCCTCCGTCTGCAGCAAATAGCACTTGAAGCCGTGGATGGTGCCGGCGGTGCCGTAAGACATGGTGGCGGCGTGCTCGCCGAGCTTGGTCCCGCTGCCGCCCGGTTCGACCCCGACCAGCTCGACTGGATCGTCGAGGAAGGGCGCGAACAGCCCGATGGCGTTGCTGCCGCCGCCGACGCAGGCCATCACGGTGTCCGGTCATTTCCACGATCTGCTCGCGGGCTTCGGAGCCCACGATGTATTGAAAGTCGCGCACCATGGCGGGGAAGGGGTGCGGCCCCACCACCGAGCCGATGCAGTAGATCGAATTTTCCGGATCTTGCAGGTAGGCCTCAAAAGCCGAGTCGACCGCCTCCTTCAAGGTCCGCAGTCCCGCACCGACGGGCACCACACGGCAGCCGAGCAAGCGCATCCGGGTGACGTTGGGCGCCTCCTTGGCGATGTCGACCTCGCCCATGTGGATCTCGCACTCCAGGCCAAAGTAGGCCGCCGCGGTGGCCAGTGCTACGCCGTGCTGACCGGCCCCCGTCTCCGCGATTACCTTCTTCTTGCCCATATGCTTGGCCAGCAGCACCTCCGCCATGCAGTGGTTGAGCTTGTGCGCGCCCGAGTGGTTGAGGTCCTCGCGCTTCAGGTAGATCTGGCAGCCCGTGCCGATCTTGTCCGAGAGATTGGCCGCATGCGTCACCGGGGTGGGGCGCCCCTGGTAGTATTTGCGGATGCGGCGCAGCTCGCTGATAAACTGATGCGAGCGTGAGATGCGGTTGTAAGCCTGTGCGATTTCGCGAAACGGCCCCTCGAGCTGCGGCGGAATGAAAGCGCCGCCGTATTCGCCAAAATAGCCGTCCTTATTCGGGGTATGCTGCAGATAAGTGGCGTAGTCTCCCATAGGACTCCACTAGAGAACTTCGCCCTCCGTTTGGAAAGCGAAAATTCAGCAGCCACGCGGGATTCAGTCGTGTTTCCTGCCTCCAAAGGAGCCGGAGTGGCGGCGGGGGTGGGTGCCTGCGTAGCACTCCCGGACATGCGGAGGGGCGGCCGCGCATGATTTTGCTTGGAGGTGATGCGCGGCATGTCTCTCCAGATAGAGGCATTTGGCTTACGCTAAATACTGGGCACCGCTGTTTGGTAAAGGCTCCGGAAATGCCTACAGCACAATATACGGCATTTACAGATCGTCCTAAATGCAGGAACTGAAATAGCACGGCCTCTTTTCGATTTTTACGCGGGTGTTAGGCCGAGACCTCTAACGCGGAGATGGAAACCCAGATTAGAAAGCCAAGCCCACAGGCTACCACAAGGAAGACCCAGGCGTAAAGGCTGGCCGGAATCTTGTCTTTCCAGAATTTGAAGTGGAGCTCCTCATCCACCCAGTCGATGTGGGATTCACCGAAGAACTTGAGGTGCGCATACCAGCCGCTGAGGAGGATCTGCTTGCTGATGCCAATGCTCCCGCATTTCTTTTCGATTTCCTTCCAATTGGCTTCCAGCGCAGCCAAGCCTTCCGCATCATCTTCCTCCAAGGCATTGGCCGAGTAGTAAAGGCGCCTGAGATCATGGAACTTTTGGGTCAGTTCCTTGCCGGCCTGATCATACATCTCCTTTTGGTGGTCAAAGATGCTGATGCAGGTGCCGATGTGGCCAAGAACGATGAAGAGGGCCGAGAGCCACTTCGCCGAGAGAATATCGAAAACCAGCGCAAACACACCGATTGCGGTCGAGAGGACACCAATTGTCCCAGGTACTTTGTCGATGATGTCCAGCGTCGCAAAGTGGCGCTTGGCACCAAAGCCAACGTTGTAGCCGGTAATCGCGATGTTTTTGAGGAGATCTTTTCTGGTCATGAGCTCTTCAAGGTGATCGGAACATCAATGCGATCCTTGGCGACCACAACGTCGTCTTTGACTATGTAGCAGTCTACCAGATGCGCTCCCCGGAAGTTGGTCGACTCAGTTCTTTCCCGCCGGCCTGTGTCCGTGCAAATCTGCCCTCGTATGCAGTCCCTTCTCTGCGCTTCGTCGCCGCGATTGAGTACCTTCCATTTTACCTCGTAGGGCTCGGGGACCGAAATCTCGTCGATGTAGAAACGGAGTGACTTGTTCGGCAACAAGGGGAAGCGCTTGGTCAGCATCTCCCTCAGCAAATAGCTACGGAAACCGTTTTGAGTGACTTCGCAGTCGATCTTGACGTCAAAGCGAATGTCGACGGGAAACTTGTCCTCGATGAACTCTTCGGTGTCCCTCCAGTTCCGGGCGGCATTCACAGCGATCTTGGTTTTCTCGAGGACCTTGTTGGCCGGGAACTGACGGCCGTAGACTCGCTTCCACTTATCGTTGACGCCCTTTTGACCTTCAGCGGCGATCGCCTCAAGGCAGAGCTGATGGGCTTTCTTCGCTTTTCTCTGGAACTGCTTCTTCACCTTAACTCGTTGCTGGCTACCCGGTGCCGCGTATTCGCTCTGTTCCGGAAGCTCCGACAAATACTTGAAGAAGTCATGTCCCAGCCAGTCGTAGTATTCATAGCTCCGGGTGTCGTATTCAGTGGTCGAACTCAGGAAGTTATACGCAAGCGTATCGATCAGGAGGCCGCCCATCGCCATTCCATGGGTGTTCCTCCAGGCACGCACCATTTTGCACAGCCGCCGAAGATTGCCGTTCTTCTGTTCATTCAGATCGGCGACGGCCTCCATCTCCTCCCTCGGCTTCGTGGTCTTCCAAGAAACTGCATGGGTATCAGGGTACTTGAAACTCCCGTCGTCTTGCTCGAAAACAGGCTGAACTTCCACATGGAAGTTTGTGTAGGTCACCGTCACCACCAGCCGGTCGACCCGAATCTTCGTTTTCGGATACCGAGCCGCGATCGCGCGTTTGGTGTTGGAGAGTAACTGATACTGCTTCCGATCCTTATAGACGTCCCACAGCCTATTGGGCATGATGTACAGCATATCCAGATCGGAAATGCCATTGATCCCCGTTTTCCGCCCGAAGGAACCCACCTGAAGGGTGTTTGCCGTGGGCGAAACCGTATCGCGGAACTCCTTATTCAGGGCAGAAGTAATCTCGCCGTAGCGATCGCTGATCGTGGCGGCATTATCGATCGCCAGGTTTCCGATGAAATCGCGGAACATCTCAGACACTGACATTGAAGCCCTTGGATAGAGTTTAAGGATAAAGGATCTTTAACGACCATGATAGGGCTTTTGCGAGTCTTCAAGCTACTTATCATTACGCTAGGGTTTAGTTATCAAGTCTAAGGCTTTGACTGGTGTTGGAGCGCCCCGCCATGCGAGCAATGTGAGGCCCGCAACAATTACTGATAGCTACTTCCCAGTAACAGCGTCAGCGGCAAGGACTCGGGCGAAACCGCTCATGTCGAGCGTGTGAAGCGCATGGCAAACGCTTTAAAGATAAAGCAAAATAGCTTTTCTTCGCCAAATCTTGGATGCTTCGCTGCTGCCGATCAAAGAGGCGGTCGATAAACTGCCTTAGCTAGATGAGCTACCTGTGGGCGTTGACTTACAAAATTGAGGCAAATCCTAGCATGCGCTCCCCAGTTTGCACGTTCGAGGAGATATTCGAAGGCTCGAAAGAACCTGAAAATGAGCAAGACAGGCGCGAATTGTCACGGTCTGACACGCCTTGTCAACTGGTGCGGGTGGCGGGAATCGAACCCGCATCCCAAGCTTGGAAGGCTCGTATACTAGCCGTTGTACTACACCCGCAGGGAGCGAATCCACCGGATTCGGAAACAGGTTAATATGGCGACTGGTCTGCGGCGCGTCAATGCAAACCTTGCATGATTAACCTCGGGGGCGTCTGCGCTTAATCAGATGACAGAAGTGACGCTTTAGGATGAGGAAATGCTTTTCACCTGCTGTCCGGCACGCTAGGCTGGGAGAGTTAGGTCTGCTTATCTTATCCTGGGAAACTGACGTCATGGCAATGATTACTGGCTCCGCGACGGCGTCCGCCTCTACGGCGACGACCGCTCGCAAAGGCAATTCATTTTGGGAAAACCAGCGGCTGGCAAAGCAGCGCGTCTACGAAAAGAAGGCGAAGACAAAGAAGATCGCCCTCTCGAAGTTGACGACGTTTACGCAGCAGCTTTCGGCTATGCTCGAGGCGGGGTTACCGCTCGTGCAGGCGCTCGAGGCGTTGCAGGACCAGACGGAGGACCCGGTGTTCCGCATCATTATCCGCAACGTGAAGGTGGATGTGGCGAGCGGCACGTCCTTCAGCGAAGCTTGCGCCAAGTATCCGAAGGCGTTCCCGAATCTGTTCGTCTCCATGGTGGAGGCGGGTGAAGCTTCCGGGGGCCTTGGCTCGCTGATGAACCGGGTATCGATCTACTTCGAAGACACGGTGAAGCTGATGCGCGAGGTAAAGGGCGCGATGACGTATCCGCTCTCCGTTATGGGCATCGCCATCGGCCTGATTGTGGTGCTGATGGTCTTCGTGATCCCGGTGTTCAAGGACATGTTCGTGAGCTTTGGGTCCGACCTGCCCGCGCCGACGCAGATGCTTTTCGATGTGTCGATGTTCTTCAAGAATTACATCCTCTATATCATTCCGCTGGTGGCGTTGATCGCGTTTTTGCTGGGCAAGTATTTCGGCACGCCCAAGGGGCGCCGGGTCAAGGACCAGCTGGTGCGGCGTATGCCGATCGCGGGCAGCCTCTCGCGCGAGGTCTCGATTTCCCGTTTTACGCGTACCTACGCCATTCTGCTGCGTTCCGGCGTGCCGATCCTGCGCGCGATCGAGATCGTCTCCCGCGCCTCCAACAACACGTTTATCGAACACGCCTGCACCAAGATCAGCCGCCAGATCTCGCAGGGCGGTCAGCTCTCCGAAGTGCTGGCCGAGGAAGAATACTTCCCGCCGGTGGTGAAGCACATGGCCCGGGCCGGTGAGCAGACGGGGAACGTCGACGGCATGATGAACAAGGTGGCCGACTTTTACGATGACGAGGTGAAGGTGAAGGTCGAGTCGCTGACCTCGCTGATGGAGCCGTTGCTGACGTGCTTCCTCGGGGTCGTGATCGGTGCGATCGTGATGGCCATGTTCCTGCCGATCTTCAACCTGGCCGCCACGGCGATGAACGCCAGCTAGGCCGGATCTCCAGCATTTCCAGTGACGAAAAAGCGCGTTGCCTCTGCGGTAACGCGCTTTGTTTTGTCATGGAGAAAACAGGGTGGCTTACTTCAGCCCCTGCTGCCAGCGGTCGTGCAGCTTTTTCACGATCGCGTAATCGGTATGGCTCACCTTGCCCCGCGCGAGGTGGCGGTCGAGCAGCTCAAAGAGGTCCTCCCAGTCGCGTTCGTCCGGCGAATGAGGCTCGCGTGGTTCATGGCGGGTGCGGTGGATGATCCAGCTCGCGTCCTGGCGCACCAGCTTGAAGGTCAGGTGCACGCGCTTGCCGGTGTCGTCGTCGCGTCGGTTCCAGCCTACGTCAAAAGTCATCGGTGCAGAATCAAAGGTTAGCGAGCGGAGCGCACCCGGCGGATGGCGTCGAAGATCTTGCGGGCCTCGGCGGCGGCGGCATCGGCGAAGTCCGGGCCATTGCTGGCGTAGAGGATGCCGCGCGAGCTGTTGATCAGCAGGCCGCCCTCGTCGTTCAACCCGGCCTTGAGCACCGCCTCGAGGTCGCCACCCTGGGCGCCCACACCCGGCACGAGGATGGGCAGGGTAGGGGCGATGGCACGCACGCGGGCCAGCTCTTCCGGGTAGGTGGCGCCCACCACGAGGCCCACATTGTCGTGCGCATTCCAGTCCTGCTCGGCCATTTTGGCCACGCGCTCGAAGAGTTTCTCACCGCCGCCGATGTCGAGGTTCTGGAAGTCGCCGCTGCCGGGGTTGGATGTCTTGCACAGCACGATCACGCCGCGCTCCTGATGCTTGAGGAAGGGCTGAAGCGAATCACCGCCCAGGTAGGGGTTCACCGTCACGGCATCCGCGCCGTAAACGGAAAAGGCCTCGAGGGCGTAGCGCTCGGCCGTGCTGCCGATGTCCCCGCGCTTGCTGTCGAGGATCACGAGCTTCTGCGGGTAGCGGTCGGCGATATAGGCGATGGTGTCGCGCAGATCGTCGAGCGCGTTGGCCGCAGCGTAGTGGGCAAACTGCGGCTTGTAGGCGCAGGCAAACGGCGCGGTGGCATCGACGATCGCCTGATTGAACGCCAGGATCGGCCGATCCGCCCGCTGAAGGCTGGCAGGAAACTTTTCGGGCAGCGGGTCAAGGCCCACGCAGAGCAGCGAATCGCTGTGCGTCCAGGCGGCGGAAAGGCGTTCACGGAAAGTCATATGCCGTCAGCAAAAGAGCCGCGAACAAAGTGGCCAGCTTTTTCGGCACAAGAGCGGGCAGAGCCAGAGAGTCCGGGTTTTCTGGTCAGGCACCACGAGATCGTGGAGCCGAGACGCTGCTTTTTTGCCGATCTAGAAAAAAAATCCGAGAAGTGCGGGGAGGTAGACCCTTTCAGGAATAGCGTTGTGTATATCCGGAAATATTTTACGTGAAATAGCGGATTTTGAGGCAGATGAGGCGCCCTGTTGGGGGTGATAAGATACTAATCTATCTTGAGTAAGTTCCGTTGGTTCGCAATGGCGAGAGCTGCTTCTGCGGAAAATACACGTTTTTGCCCTTGCGGAGGTATGGGTCGGGCGACTTATTTACCACCTCAATGCCCAAGCGGACGGACATTGAGAGCATCCTGATCATTGGATCTGGCCCGATTATCATCGGTCAGGCCTGTGAATTCGACTATAGTGGCACCCAGGCGTGCAAGGCTTTGCGTGAGGAAGGCTACCGAGTGATCCTCGCCAACAGCAATCCGGCGACGATCATGACGGACCCGGAATTTGCGGATGTGACCTACATCGAGCCTCTCACGCCGGAGATCATGGAGAAGATCATCGCCAAGGAGCGGCCCGACGCCTTGCTGCCAACGCTCGGCGGCCAGACGGCCCTCAACCTGGCGGTGAACCTGCATGATCTGGGCATTCTGGAGAAGTATGGCGTCGAGATGATCGGCGCCCGCTACGACGCCATCCAGAAGGGCGAGGACCGCGAGCTGTTCAAGGAGGCGATGCAGAAGATCGGCCTCGACGTAGCTCAGTCGGCCATCGTGCACTCGCTGCAAGAGGCGCAGGAGGCGATCAAGTCGCTTGGCAGCTTCCCCTTCATCATCCGCCCCAGCTTCACGATGGGCGGCACTGGCGGCGGGGTGGCCTACAACCGCGAGGACTTCGACAACATCGTGCAGGGCGGCCTCGACGCCAGCCCCACCCACGAAGTGCAGATCGAGGAATGCCTCGTGGGTTGGAAGGAATACGAGATGGAGGTCATGCGCGACCACAAGGACCAGTGCGTCGTCGTCTGCTCCATCGAGAATTTCGACCCCATGGGCGTGCACACGGGTGACTCCATCACCGTGGCGCCGACGATGACGCTGACGGACAAGGAATACCAGCTGATGCGCGACGCATCCTTTGCGGTCATTCGCGAGGTGGGCGTCGAGACCGGCGGTTCCAACATCCAGTTCTCCGTCGACCCCAAGACGGGCCGCATGGTGGTGATCGAGATGAACCCGCGGGTGAGCCGTTCGTCCGCGCTCGCCTCGAAGGCGACCGGGTTTCCGATCGCGAAGTTTGCCGCCAAGCTGGCCGTGGGCTACAGCCTCGACGAGCTGCAAAACGACATCACGCGCGAGACGCCGGCCAGCTTTGAGCCGACCATCGACTACGTCGTCACCAAGATCCCCCGCTTTACGTTCGAAAAGTTCGCCAACACCGACGATACGCTGACCTCGTCCATGAAGTCCGTCGGTGAGGCCATGGCGATCGGCCGCACCTTCAAGGAATCCTTCCAGAAGGCCCTGCGCTCGCTCGAGACCGGCGCGACCGGCTTTGGCGGCGGCGGCAAGCTCTGTGGCGACAAGCTGCCCGACATCGGCGAGATCAAGCGCCACCTCAGCCGTCCGAACCACAACCGCCCGTTTTACCTGCGCTACGCCTTCCTCGCCGGCATGACCATCGACGAGATCCACCAGCTCTGCTGGATTGATCCGTGGTTCCTCTGCCAGCTCGAGGAACTTGTCGACATCGAGAAGCGCCTCAAGACCGCCGGGAGCGACCTCGACAGCGCGCTCTTGCGCGAGGCCAAGGAAGCCGGCTTCACCGACACGCAGATCATGCACTTCACGGGCCTGGCCGGGGCCGAGATCCTGCGCCGCCGCGAAGAGGCCAAAGCCAGGACCGTCTTCCGCCTGGTCGATACCTGCGCCGCGGAGTTCGAGGCCTACACGCCTTACTATTACTCCAGCTTTGGCGATGAAAACGAAGTCATCCCGAGCGAGCGCAAAAAGATCATGATTCTCGGCGGCGGTCCGAACCGGATCGGGCAGGGCATTGAGTTCGACTACTGTTGCGTGCATGCCAGCTTTGCCCTGCGCGAAGACGGCTACGAGACGGTGATGGTCAACTCCAACCCCGAAACCGTTTCCACGGACTACGATACCTCTGATCGCCTTTACTTCGAGCCGCTGACGCTCGACGACGTGCTCGAGATCTACCGTACCGAGAAGTGCGACGGCGCGATCGTGCAGTTCGGTGGTCAGACGCCGCTCAACCTTGCGACGGAGCTGAAGGCCCACGGCGTAAAGATCATCGGCACCACGCCGGACATGATCGACGCCGCTGAAGACCGCGAAATCTTCAAGGAAATCCTCAACAAGGTCGGCCTGCGTCAGCCGGTCAACGGCATCGCCTACAACGAGGGCGCGGCCTTTGCCGAAGCCGCCCGCATCGGCTTCCCGATCCTCTTGCGTCCCAGCTTTGTGCTCGGCGGTCGCGGCATGTTCATCCTCTATACCGAGGAAGAAATGAAGCAGGTCGTGCGCGAGGTGTTCGACGTGGCGCCGGGCAAGCCCGTGCTGCTCGACAAGTTCCTCGAAGACGCGATCGAGCTGGACGTGGACGCGATCAGTGACGGCGAAACGACCGTCATCGGCGGGATGCTCGAGCACATCGAGTACGCGGGGGTGCACTCCGGCGACGCCGCCATGGTGATGCCGCCGCACACCCTCGGCCGCAAGATCCTGCAGGAAGTCCGCGAAGCGACCTACGCGCTGGCCAAGGAGCTGAAGGTGGTCGGCCTGATGAACGTGCAATACGCGATCAAGGACGGCGATCTCTACATCCTGGAGGTCAACCCGCGCGCCTCCCGCACCGTGCCCTTTGTCTCCAAGGCAATTGGCGTACCGCTGGCCAAGCTGGCCGCGCGCTGCATGGCCGGTCAGAAGCTCAAGGACCTCGGCTTTACTGAAGAAGTGGTGCCCGAATTCTGGGCGGTCAAGGAGTCCGTCTTCCCGTTCCTGCGCTTCCCCGGGGCATCCATCGCCCTGACGCCGGAGATGCGCTCCACGGGCGAAGTGATGGGCCTCGACGAAGACCTCGGCCTCGCCTTCGCCAAGACGCAGATGGCCTCCGGCCCCGCGCTGCCGCGCTCCGGCAAGGTCTTCCTTTCCGTCAAGGATGCGGACAAGCCGCTGGCGGTGGACATCGCCCGCCGCCTGATCGAGCTCGGCTTTACCATCGTCTCCACCTCCGGCACCAAAGACATCCTGGAGCAAAACGACGTGCAGGTGCAGGCCGTCTCCAAGATCGGCGAAGGCCGCCCGAACGTGGTCGACCTGATCAAGAACGGCGAGATTGCCATGATCATCAATACGCCCAGCGGCATGATCCCGCGCCGGAACGAGAACACGATCCGCACGGAAGCCATCAAGCATAAGGTGTCGATCATGACGACGCTCAGCGGCGCACGCACGGCCGTCCTGGCCCTGCAGACCCTCCAGCGCAAGGAAGTGGAAGTGAAGCCGATCCAGCACTACCACGAGACGCTGGTGAAGCGCGCCTGACCCCTTCTCATGAAAGAGGAAACGCCTACTTTAACGGCCCTTCTGTTCGGTCCCGACCAGAAGGGCCTGGTGGCCAAGACGTCGGGTTGGATCTTTGCCTGCGAGGCAAACATCCTGCACGCGGATCAACATACGGACCTGGAGGAGGGCATCTTCTTCCAGCGTATCGTGTGGCAACCGCGGCCCGGCACGGATATCGAGCGCCACCTGGAGGCGTTTCACGCTTTCATTCAGGAACTGGGCATGCAAGCCGAGCTGGCCCGCAGCGACGTACTGCCCAAGGTAGGCGTGCTGGTCTCCAAGATCTCGCACTGCTTCCACGACTTCATGCTGCGCTGGAAGTCCGGCGAATTCCTCTGCGAGGTGCCGCTGGTGATTTCCAATCATGCGGATCTGGCGGACGAGGCGGCCGCTTACGGCGTGCCCTTCCATCACGTGCCAGTGGCGGCGGCGACGAAGGCCGAAGCCGAAGCCCGGCAGATTGCGCTGTTGCAGGAGGCGGGGGTGGACTTCGTCATCATGGCCCGCTACATGCAGGTGCTGTCGGCCGACTTTCTCAACACCGTCGGGTGCCCGGTGATCAACATCCACCACAGCTTCCTGCCCGCCTTCGCCGGCGCGAAGCCCTACCACCAGGCTTTTGCCCGCGGCGTAAAGTTGATCGGCGCCACCGCCCATTACGCAACTGCCGTGCTCGACGACGGCCCGATCATCCAGCAGGACGTCGCCCGGGTGAACCACCGCCATGCCGTGCAGGACCTCGTGCGCAAGGGCCGTGATCTGGAGAAGGTCGTTTTCGCCCAGGCCATCCGCTGGCACCTCGAGCACCGCGTGCTCGCCTACGGTAACAAGACGGTCGTCTTCGATTAGGGGATGGGCAAGGGCCTCATCACGTCCTCCTGCGGCATCGCTGGAAATCCCTCTTGCTGGCTTCTTTCAGCTCCTGTTCAATTCCCTGCCTTCCTGAGTTTAGCGTTGACCGGCGTAACCGCTCGGGCCTACTTCTTTAAGCTTTTATTCGCCGTTCCAGATGAGTTCCCAACCGCCCCATAGCCAGAAGCCCCAGAAAGTCGATCCCTCCCTGGATCCCAACCGGGAGCTGCCGCCGGATGCGGACGTCGAGGAGCATTTCATCAACTTCTGGAAGAAGCAGGGGCCGGGGATCATCCTGTTCTTCGTGATTCTGGGCGTTGGCCTGATTGGTTTCCAGACTTGGAATTACCTGCAGGAGCGCGGGGCGGAGAAGCTGAAGGAGCAGTATCGCGAGGTATTGGCGCAGGACGACCCAGCGGCGTTGCTGAGCTTCGCCGACGGCCATGCGGACAAGGAACTCGGTGGCATGGCGTATCTGCAGGTGGCTCACCGCGAATTTGAAAAACAAGACTTTACGCAGGCCTTGGGGCACTATCAGGCCGCGATCAAGGGGCTTGGAGAGGACGATGTTTTTGCCCAGCGCGCACGCCTGGGGGCCGCGGTTTCTCAGTTGCGCCTTGGCGATGATCAAGCAGGCATGGCCGGTCTGGAAGACCTGAGCTTTGATCCCAACGCGCTGGATTCGCTACGCGCCGAAGCGGCCTATTACCTCGCCGGTGAGCGTTGGCAGGCGAACAACATCGCGGGCGCCCGCCAGATGTTGCTCCTGATCCAGCAACTGCCGGAGGCGACGATGTGGGAGCGTGCTGCTCAATCGATGCTGAATGAGCTGCCGAAAGAGGATCAGCAAAGCGGACAGGCGACGACGGACGTCACCGCCGAAATCGTGCCCAACGAAACCGAATCTTAGGCCCTTAAATCTGCGGGAAGGCCGGCTTCATCCAGGCCTCGACCTGCTCGCGGCAATGGAGCTTTTCGATCCACTCGGCCGGGATGCCATCGGCTACGTCCATGCTGAAGTAAGCCCCGGCGATTGCGCCAAGAAAGGAGCCGCGTCCCGCCGAGTCGCCGCCGGTAAAGATGTTGCGGCGGATGGCGTGGGCAAAGCTCTCCGCGCCAAAGAAATTCTGTAGCAGGCAGGGAAACGCGTGGTCCAGGTGGCAATCGCTGCCGATTTCCTCACCATATTTCACCGGATCGTCGCCCTTGTGTTCACGCGCGTGTTCGACGACTTTGCGTACGTCGTCACTCGCGACTTCCAGCGCTTTATCGACGGCGGTATCCAGATCGCAGGAAGTGAGCAATTGCTGGAGCAGCACCGTGGCGAAGCGCCCGTAGGCGACGGCCTTGTCGTTGTTGTTGGTGGCGCGAATGGCCGCCTCGGCTTCGTCGAGCAAGCTTTCCGCGTTACTGCGTGCGGCTACGAGCGGGCCCAGCTTGGCGAGGGCCGGTATTTGGTCGTCATCGGCACCCTGCGGCTGCTCATAGATGAGACCTTCGTCATCCGCGTCGGCGGTAGCCGCATCCAGATTCTTGAGCGTTTCCCGGATCGCCACATCGCGATAGCCATTGAAGTTGCCTTCGGCGAAATGGGCGTGCCAAGTGCGTTGATAGTCGGCCAGTTCAAATTCTCCGCCGTTTGTGGCCAGCATCTCCAGTATTACGAGCACCTGCTCACCGTATTGGGTCAGGTCGCCCGCGCGCCGGTTCTCGTGGGCAAAGACGCCTTTGACACCTTCGTAGTAGGAGGCCTTGGGCTCCATGAACTCCGGGTATTTGGGCGCTATTTCCTGCACGCGTTGTGGCGAATAAATCCAATGCAGACCGAGGGCGGCGGCATCGGCGACCAGAGCCCCCCACACGGTGGCCCTTTGACGATCTGGCTGGGGACGCTGTTTGTGTTCCATTCCGCAGCCTAAACGTTTCGCGCGTTCAGGCAAACGTGGCTCCCAGATTGCGGGCTCGCCTATTGTCCGTCTGGGTAGTGGCTCTGGCAGTAAGAGCGCAGTGCTTTCGCCAGCTCCTCGATGCGCAGCGGCTTGGCGAGATAGTCGTCCATCCCGGCGTCGAAACAGGCCTGTCTGTCCTCCGGGCGGGTGTGCGCGGTGAGGCCGATCAGGTGGGCCGACTTGTTTTCGATGCCTGCCTTGCCGGCGCGGATGGCCCGGGCGGCTTCGAGGCCGTCGACTTCCGGCATCTGCACGTCCAGCAAGATGACTTCCGCCGGTTGCTGGCGCAGGCGTTCGATCAATTGCCGCCCGTCTTCGGCAAAAATGGGCTCCTGATTCAGCTTGCGGAGCTGGTTTTCCAGGACCTTACGGTTATTGACGTTATCTTCGGCACAGACGAGGCTGAGCCGCGGCAATTGTCTGCCCGAAGCTGCTTGTCGCGTCGCGAGGTGAGCCGGTTGGACGTTGTTGCGCTTGCACACGGGCTTGAGCGGCAACTGGATGGTGAAGGTCGTGCCATTGTTGACTTCGCTCTCGCAGCTGATCCGCCCGCCCAGATGATCGAGCAGACGACGGCTGATCGCCAAACCGAGGCCCGTGCCGCCATAGCGACGCCGGATGCTGCTGTCTGCCTGGCGAAATGGTTCGAAGATCTTTTCCTGTTGCTCGGTGGGGATGCCGACGCCGGTATCCCTGACCGCGACCTCCAGCACGCTTTGCTCTTCCTGGGAGGTATCCAGGTTGGCATTCAACTCGATCTGGCCCCGTGCGGTGAATTTCAACGCGTTGCTCAGCAAGTTGTGCAGCACCTGGCTGAAGCGCAGCACATCGATTTCGACCTGCGGCCACTGTTCGTTTTCCCACTTGCGGAAAAAGTTGATGCCCTTCAGCGCGGCCTCACGGGCGTAACTCGCGGTCACATCTTGCAGCACGAGGTTGAGGTCGGCCGGTTCGAAGTGGAGCTGGAGGTTGCCGCTGCTGATCTTCGAGTAGTCGAGGATGCTGTTGATCAGCGTGAGCAAAAGGCTGCCGTTTTGCTGGATGTGTCGGATGTATTCGGCCCGCTCCTCGGCATCCTGAGCGTCGGCCAGAAGTTCCGAAAACCCGATGATGGCGTTCATGGGGGTGCGGATCTCGTGGCTCATGACGGCCAGGAATTCGCTTTTGGCGCGGTTGGCCACCTCGGCTTCGTCGCGCGCCGCCCGCAAGTCCTGATTGGCACGGGAGAGTTGCTCTGCCGTCTGCTGCAGCATCGTGTCGGAGTGCTTGCGGCGGGTGATGTCTTCTACCACCGCCACGACGCAGTAAGGCTCCCCGGCGTTGTTGAGGATCATGCTCACGGTGAGCTCGGCCCACAGCACCAGTCCATCGCGCGTCAGGTAGCGCTTCTCCATGCTGTAGCCGGGGATGGATCGGGCCACCACCTGCTCGAACAGCGCCATGTCGGCCTGCAAATCTTCTGGTAGGGTGATGTCGGCAAAGGTGAGCTGCATCAGCTCTTGCGGCGTGTAGCCCAGCATCTCGCAGAAGCAGTGATTCACGCGGATCAGCCGCCCCTCCAGGTCGGTATGGACGAAGCCGATGGGGGCGTAGTCGAGCGTGCGGTGCACAAGCTCCAGATTGGCTTTCAGCCGGTCGACTTCTTCCTCCACCACTTCATGCCGCAAGAGGCGAACGAGGTAGACGTTCCAGTCCGAAACCCAGGATATATGAAAATCCGCAGTCCAGGCCTTTACGCCGCCCGCCGGATAGGAGACCACAAAGCAGCCGGCCCGGCCTTCTTTGGCCTCGCGAGCGGCGGCTACCAGATGCATGTGCTGGTGAAACTGGAGGGCTTCTGCCCACGCGTCACCGTTGGCGCTGAGGCAGAGGGGTAGACAATGCAACCACGCATTGTTGGCGTGTGCGATAGAAAGCTCTGCGTCGAGCAAAGCGGTAGGCAGGGGGTCGGCATCCAGCAGGGGGAGACTGCTGTTCAGACTGAGGGGAGAGGCCGGTGGTTCCTGATCGTGAGACATGCAGGGGAGCTCCTGTGAAAGGGCTGGCGTTAGTTATATCGGATGGGCGACGTCAGACTACAGTTTTTTTTGCAAAAAGACTAACCTCTTTTCATTTTTCCAAAAAAACCTAACCTCAAAGCGTTAACCAACTAAGGTTGAATGTAAAGAGGACTTATGCAATATCAAGTAAAGAGCTTACTTCCTGCCGTTGTTAAGCTTGAAGCAGTCTTTAAATGCGCGGTGTTTTCGTGCGAAAGAAAGATGAGTCGCGCCACAGAGTTGTGCCAGTGTTGTGTGCGTTTCTAACAACAGTAGGCTTTGGGGAGAATTTGAGGTGAGAAGGGGAAGAAGCATAGGGCCTGCCACATTCCCAGATGGGGAGGGCTGGATTGTGGCGCAGGCCTGAAGTGAGCGCAAGACCTCTTTTGCATCCGTTTGGTGTTGGAGAGCTTCGATGGTTAACGCAAGCGCAACTCCGGTATAACATTTTTGGGCACAAGCCTCGATGAGCTTTGCGGGATCAACGCCGATCATGTGCGGTGCACGGTCGAAATCCCAGCTGAGTTGCAGCATTTTTAGCTGATCGGCCAACGACAATGTGTCCGCTAAGTCTGGTGCTAGGGCGAGGGTGTCTGCGGTCGGCCGCGTTACGACTACATGTCCCGCCGGTAGGCGTTGCTCGATCTGGATCGATTCCCGATTGAGGCTCACGAGCCACCCCTTGTGCTCGGTGCCGTCTGGGGCCGTCAAGATCACCGGCACACGGGGCACCTGGGGAGACGCCAGCTCGCGCCAGTCAGGGAGAGGGAGCTCGGGCGTGGGCGGTAGCGGCGGCGGTGGCGTCGCTTGCCGCAAGCGAGCCCAGACTGGGGCTTCAAGCTGTTCCGGCGCTTCGGTTAGCAGGCGCTCGAAGATGTGCTTTGCGCGCGCTGGATCTTGCGGCAGCAACGATTCGGCCCACCAGCCCTCGACGCGTCGGCGTTGATCCGCGGCGGGAAAGCGGTCGAGATAACGTGCGGCAGCCGCCGTAAACGTCGGATCGAGCGGTTGCTCCTCATGCAGTGCCAGCAGGTGCATGAAGTGCAGTGAGGCTTCGCGGGAAGGCGTCAAGCCAGGTTGCGCCAGCGCGACCTCTGCGAGCACGGTGGCACGATCAAACTGCTGCTGCCGCAAACTCAGCCGCACATAGGTCTCAAACCAGGCCAGCAACAGCTGGCGGTCATCGTGGCGTGAATGCGCGCGTTGGCGGCCCAGCTCACGCCGCCAGCGGATGACGCCGGCCTCCCAGCTGTGCTCCTGCAAGGGCAGCGGCAGGGTGGCGTCCGCCCCGGATTGTCGAAGCAATTCAGTCCATTGCTCGACCGGGAATTGCGCCAGCAGCTCGGCCGCCGCGGCGTTATCCTCCTCTGCCATCAGGTCCTGAGCAATCTGCAGTCGCAGATAGAGATCACCCAGGGGATCGAGCCGGGCAGGCGGCGCGGGCAATTGCTGCACCAGACGGTGCGCCGCGGTCAGGTCGTCCGCATCCAGGTAGCCTTGCGCGGCCCGGCGCCACAAATAATCCCGGAGCGGGCCCGGATGGCTCTGTGCGGCCCACAATTCGACGTCACCCGGTTCAGGATCAGGCGCCCAGTCGAGTTGCCAGATGCGGGCGAGTGTCCATGCCTCGGAGCCGGCGGGCAGGGCCTCGGCCTCGGGCGGGCGTTGCTGCTCCCAGGCTTCAAATAGGATGTCGCCAGGGTGTGCCAGAAGGGCAGGAGCCAAACCCAAAGCCAGCATCGCTCCGAACGTGCGCGGAGGTTTATGGGCAGTGGTTGGGCTCCTTCCGACTCGCTTCACCCGACCAGAAAGGAGTAAATGAGGCTGCCGAGTTGGTAGAAGGGAAGCTGCATGATCTGGATCGGCCAGATGTACAGCATACGGGCCTGGGGCACGTTGATGATCACCAGCAGGATGATCAGGCCCGGCATGGCCCACTGCGCCATCGCCTCGCGCGAGATGCCGAAGATGTGGCGGAAAAAGTGCGAGCCGTCCAGCGGCGGGATCGGCATGAGGTTGAAGACGAAGAGGGCGCAGTTGACGCGGATGACCATCGCGCCGAGCAGGCCGAGCGGCTCCCAATAGGCGGAGCAGGCCAGCAGGATCGCTCCGACCAACGCCTGTACCAGATTCATGAACGGCCCGGCCGCGACGGTGGTCAGCTCTCGCAACGCTGGGCGGCTTTGCCGCTCGAAGGAGCGTGGGTCGAAGCTCACCGGTTTGCCCCAGCCGAGCATGATGGGCGCACCGGGCGCCATGATCTGGGCAAAGATGTTGATGCCGGGGATCAGGAACGAGCCGATCGGGTCGAGGTGCGCCATCGGGTTGAGCGTCACCCGCCCCTGCATGCGCGGGAGCGGGTCGCCCAAAAGGTCGGCGGATTTGGCGTGTCCGTATTCATGCAGCGCAATGCTGATGAGCAGGACAATGAACAGGAGGATGGCGTTGCTTACTTCAGGCGTCATGCTTGAGGCTAGTCTACAGCAAAGGCGGGGAAATGTCCGCCCCTACTGGTAGTATTGGACCCCGGCTTCGAACAGGGGCTGATAGTGGTTGCCCGGCACGTTGAGGCCGATGTGCGGCCCCACACGCTCACTGTGTCCCATCTTGCCCAACACGCGTCCGCAGGGGCTGGTGATGCCTTCGATCGCGTGCACGGAGCCATTGGGGTTGTGGCGGGGGTCGTAGGTGGCGCCGCCCTCGGCGTCTACATACTGGGTGGCCACCTGGTCGTTGGCCCAAAGGGCTTGCAGCGCTTCGGTGCCGGCCTCGAAGCAGCCTTCGCCGTGCGAAATCGGGATGATATGCTCTTCGCCCAGACGGCAGTAGCTCAGCCACGGGCTCTTGGTCGAGAGCACGCGGGTGCGGGCGTAGCGCGACATGTGGCGGCCGATCCAGTTGTAGGTCAGCGTCGGATCGCCGGGGCGCAGATCGCGGATTTCGCCAAAGGGCAGCAGCCCGAGCTTCACCATGGCCTGGAAGCCGTTGCAGATGCCCAGGGCCAGACCGTCGCGCTGGTGCAACAACTCGTGCGTGGCGTCGCGGACGGCAGCCTGACGGAAAACGGAGGCGATGAACTTGCCACTGCCAGCCGGTTCGTCGCCGGCGCTGAAGCCGCCCGGCAGGACGAGGATCTGGCACTCCTTGAGGCGCTTGACGATGCGCTCCAGCGAGCTGGCGACATCTGCGTCTGTCAGGTTGCGGAAGATCTCTACCTGCGGGATTGCGCCAGCGCGGGCGAAGGCGCGCGCGGTATCGTATTCGCAATTGGTGCCGGGGAAGACCGGGATGAAGACGCGGGGCTTGGCCACCTGGGCCTTGGGGCGGTGGCGTTCGCGGGGCGCAAAGCGCTGTTCCTGCGGGCGTCCGGGCCGCGCCGGGGCCGTAACCGGGAAAATGCTCTCGAGCGGCTCCTCCCACCATTGGCGCAGTTGCTCCAGCGGCAGGACTTCGTCGCCGATGCGGACCTCGGGGGCGTCGATCGTTGTGCCGAGCACCTCGTGGGGCAGTCCGCGCAAGTCCGCGCCGTGGGCCAGTTCGAGCACCAGACTGCCGTAGTCGGCATCGGCGAGGTTGGAAGTATCGAGCGTATCGGAGAAGACGAAGCCCACGTAGTTGCCCAGCGCCATCTTGGTGATGGCTTCGACCACGCCACCAGCCTTGAGGCTGAGGGCGGAGATGACCTGCTTTTCGCCGATCAACTCACTCACCTGGTCGTAGAGGTCGCGCAAGGCGTCGAAGTCGGGCAAGTGCTGCTTGTCCTTGGGCAGGCGCACGCGCACGATCTGGCTGCCGCCGACCTTGAACTCCGGCGAGATGACGCGCTCGACGTCGACCGGAGCGAGGGCAAAGGAGACCAGCGTCGGCGGCACGTCCATATCGTGGAAGCTGCCGGACATGCTGTCCTTGCCGCCGATGGCGGGCGCCTCGATCTCGAGTTGGGCGTGCAGCGCGCCGAGCAGGGCGGCGAGGGGCTTGCCCCAGCGCTCGGGGTTGTCGCGCAGACGCTCGAAATACTCCTGGAAGGTCAGGCGAATGCGGTCGCGCTGGCCGCCGGCGGCGATGATGCGGGCCACCGACTCGACCACTGCGTAGACGGCGCCATGGAACGGGCTCCAGCTGGAGAGATACGGGTTGTAACCGTGACTCATCAGCGTGGCCGTAGCGGTGTCTTCGACCACGGGCACGTCAGTCAGCTCTTCGCCGGGCTCCAGACCGCCTGCCGCGAGCGGCACCTTGGCGGCCATCGCGTCCGGCGCGGTGAGCTCATGTTCGCCGCCAAAGGGGAAGAGCACGGTGCCGGCGCCGATGCTGGCGTCGAAGCGTTCGCCGAGGCCCTTTTGCGAGCACACGTTGAGGTCTTCGAGCACCTGTTGCCACTGCACGGCAAAGTTGAAGCCGGTGGGCGTTTCGGGCCCAAATTGAGGCGCGCCCTGGGGGGCGGTCACGCGAGCGGTCGTCTCCAGACGGCAGCCGTTGGTGTCGAGGAACTCGCGGCTGATGTTCACGATGCGCTCGCCCTGCCAGACCATCTCCAGGCGACCGGTGTCGGTCACTTCGGCGACCTGGCTGGATTCGAGGTTTTCCTCGGCGGCGAGTTGTTGAAAGGCTGCGACGTCTTCCGGCGCCAACACCACGGCCATGCGTTCCTGGCTTTCGCTGATCGCCAGTTCCGTGCCGTCGAGACCGGCGTACTTCTTGGGCACCGCGTCGAGGTTGATGACGAGGCTGGGCGCGAGTTCGCCGATCGCGACGGACACGCCGCCGGCGCCGAAGTCGTTACAGCGCTTGATCATGTGCGCCGCACGCGGGCGACGGAACAGACGCTGCAGCTTGCGCTCGGTCGGGGCATCGCCCTTCTGTACCTCGGCGGAGTTTTCCAGCGCCTGCGTATTGTGCTCCTTGGAAGAGCCGGTGGCGCCCCCGATGCCGTCGCGTCCGGTGCGGCCGCCGACGAGCAGGATGATGTCGCCCGGCGCGGGGCGTTCGCGGCGCACCTGCGAGCGCGGCGCAGCCCCGACCACGGCGCCGATTTCGAGGCGCTTGGCGAGGTAACCCGGGTGGTAGATTTCGGTCACCTGACCGGTGGCGAGGCCAATCTGGTTGCCGTAGCTGCTGTAGCCGCGGGCGGCCTCCTGGGTGATGCGGCGCTGCGGCAGCTTGCCCGGCAGCGTCTCGGAAATGGGTTGGCGCGGGTCGGCGGCCCCGGTCACGCGCATGGCCTGATAGACGTAGGCGCGCCCGGAGAGCGGGTCGCGGATGCAACCGCCCAAGCAGGTGGCGGCTCCGCCAAAAGGTTCGATCTCGGTCGGGTGGTTGTGCGTCTCGTTCTTGAACATCACGAGCCACTCCTCCTCGCGCTCCTGCACTTCCGCGTGGCCCACGCCGGGGCGGTCGACGGCCTCGGCATCGCTGCTGCCGCTGGGACAGCTTTCGGGCGGCGGGGGCGGGAAGGGCTCGTTGCGGCGGATCTTGACCGGGACGATGATGCTGGCGGCGTTGATCTCCTCGGATGCCTCCAGATCGTCCAGCAGGCCGCGCTGGCGCAGCTGCTTCATGCCGATGGTGGCCAGATCCATCAGGCAGACCGGCTTTTCGGATTCGCGCTCGAGGTAGAGACTCGAACGCATGGTGGTGTATTCCTGCCAGACGCGTTCGATCGGCTTGGTCAGCTCGCTCGGTTCAAATTCCGCCTGCGTGATCTCGGTCAGAAAAGTCGTGTGGCGGCAGTGGTCACTCCAGTAGGTGTCGAGCAGCTTCAGCTCGGTCAACGTTGGGTCACGCTGCTCCTCTTCGCGGTAGTAGGCCTGCGTGTGGCGCAGGTCGGCCAGGGTCATGGCGAGGCCCTGCTCCTGGCGGAGGCCTTCGAGCGCGGTATCGTCGTGCTCGCGGAAGCCGTCGAGCGTCGGGATGGCGCGGGGAGCGGGCACCTCGTGCTGCAGCGTTTCCGGGCGCTCCAGCGACGCCTCGCGGCTGTCGACCGGGTTGATCAGGTAACCGCGGGCGGTGGCGAGATCCTGCTCCGAGAGGTTGCCCGTGAGCACGTACAGCGTGGCGGTGGCGATCAGCGGGCGGTGCCCGGCGATGATCTGGATGCACTGGGCGGCGCTTTCCGCGCGCTGGTCGAACTGACCAGGCAAGTATTCGACCGCGATCACGTGGCCGTCTTCCGGCAGCGGCGCCTCATCCGCGTAAACTTCGTCCACTGGCGGTTCGGCAAAAACCGTCCACTTGATGGCATCCCACTTCTCGGCCGGCACACCCTCCACGTCGTAACGCAGGAGGATGCGCACCTCCTCGAGGCCTTGCAGGCCCAGCAAGGAGCGCAGGTCGTCGCGCAGGTGTTGCGCTTCCTGGCGAAGCGCGGGCCGTTTCTCCACGAAAAGGCGCTGAATCATTGTATTGGTGTGATGGCGGAGGGCCGGGGACAGGGCAAGCGCATTTGGACAATTTACGCCCTTGGGTGGAGCCGGCAGGTGCCCATAATGAATCGGCCGGCCAAAGGGGCCGCGTCTCACGGCGCGCATGGGGCCTGACCAACGTGGGTAGGGTGAGTGGCGGTCGGTTTTAGCTCAACTGAGCCGCCTCGAGTAATTGCCGCAGGGGAAAGGGGCGGGCGAGCAGCAGTGCCCGTTCCGGGATGCGCGCACGGGCTTCTTCCGCTTCCTCGCGACGGGCCAGAACGATCAAACGCATGTGGTCGCGCAGGTCGAGGGCCGTCTGGATCGCCTCGAAGGCTTCCTTGAAGGTGCGGTAGGGCAGCAACAGCAGGTCTTGCTCGCTCACGGTTTCCTTCAGGCGGATGAGGTCGTCCGGTTCGTCCTGCTTGAGGTAGACGACGTTGGCGCCGCGGGCGAGCAAAGCAGTGTGGGCGGCGCGCAAGGCCAGATCGCCGTCGTCGACCATCATGACTTGTTGCTGCGGGCCACGTGGGCCAGTGCTATGCGGGCGCTGGGGGCGCGCGGGCTGGAGCGTCGCCTCGGGCGTCTCCTTTTTGGCTGTCGTGGTGGCTTCGTGCGCCAATGGAAAGAACAGCATGAAGCGCGCCCCTTCTCCCGGGGCGGAATCGAGCGCAATGCCGCCGCCGAGGCCCTGCATGAGCGTGTAAGCGGTGCTCAGGCCGAGGCCCATGCGGTCTTCGCGGGCGTGTCCGGAGTAAAAGGGGTGGAAGATCTCCTGATGCTTTTCCGCCGGGATACCGCAGCCGTCGTCCTCCACCTTGAGGCAGGCGTAGCGGCCGGGGGGCGGGGGCAGGGTCGCGGTCCGGAAGTCCTCGGAGGTCACGACCAACTCCTGCACCTCGAAGTTGACCCGGCCGCGGCTGGAGCCGATGGCGTCGCGGGCATTGCAGGCCATATGCAGCAGCACCTGCTCGATCTGCGAAGCATTGCCCTCGATCCATACGGCGGCTTCCGGCAGGGTAAAGCGCAACTGGATCTGCTCGGGCAGCAGCAGTCGGATCAGCGGCTCGACCTCGCGCACGGTATTTTGCAGGTCCAGCCTGGAGCGCTCGTGTGGATCGTTGAGCGAAAAGGTCATCAGCTGAGAGACGACGTCGGCGCCGCGCTTGCTGGTCTCGAGGATCTTGTCCGCCTTCTGCGCGACGTCGCTGTCCGGCTCGTGGCTGTGCTTGAGCAGTTGCGAAATGCCGCTGATGATCGCGATGATGTTGTTGAAGCGGTGGGCGACGCCTTGGGCGAGCTGGGCGACCGTCTCCATGCGCATGGCGTGCTGCAGGTTGTCCTCCACCAGCTGCTGATAGGTCAGGTCGCGCAGGATCAGCACGTAATAGCGCTGCAGGCGCTCGCGGGTGGTGATCTTGGAGCCCGCGATCTCCGCGTAATAGGTGCTCGAGTCGGGGCGGGTGAGCGTGTAGCGCCGGGTGAAGCCCATCTGCTCCTGCTCGATGCGCTCCAGCGCTCGGGCCAGATCGCTTAGCCGGGCGCGGTTCAGGATCAGGTCGAGGCCGTTCTCGAGCAACTCGTTGCGTCGGCGGTGGGTGATGCGCTCGATGGCGGGGTTGGTATAGACGACTTCCAGGGTATCGTGCTGCACGGAGTGCCGGACCACCAGGACGCCTTCATCGAGGTGTTCGATGGCGGAGGCCAGGAGGGTGATCTGTTGCTCGGACTGGTAGTTGGTGGTCTGGTCTTCGATCAATACCACTTCGCCGGTCGTGTGGTCGGCGGCCGGCATTGAGCGCCGATGGATGCGCACGATGTGGCGATGCCGCTGACGGCTCTGCAGCATGTAATACCGGGGGTTGGAGCGGTCCAGCTTGAAGGATTCGAAGAAGTCGACCGGCCGATGCTCGTGCAGGGTGTAGAGTTCGAGGGCCTGATCGACTTCCTGCCCCTGCAGCTCTTCGTTGTGTGCGCCCAATAGACGTTCCGCCGCCGTATTGGCAAAGACGACACCGCTACCGTCCTCGTAGTGCAGCACGGCGGTGGGCAGGGCCTGCAACACAGCCCGCAGGCGTTCCTCGCGGATCTGGCGGTCCTGCTCCAGCCGGTGGCGGTTCACGGCCAACTCGAGCGCGATGGCCAGTTCGCGCTGCGTCACCGGCTTGACCAGATAGGAGCCCGGGTCGGTAGCCAGCGCGCGCGTCACCCGCTCGTCGTCGGACATGCCGCTGACGTAGATGATCGGGATGTTGTGCTCGCGCCGCATGCGGTCCCCGGTCTCGATGCCGTCCATGCCGCCCACCAGCACGATGTCCATCACGACAACATCGACTTGCACTTGTTGTACGATGTCCAGGGCTTCCTCCCCCAGGGCGACGGACGCAATGAGGTTGTGCCCGGCCAGCTTCACGAAGGCACCGAACACTTCGCGCGAGGAGGCATCGTCTTCTACGATGAGAACGGATAAGGGATGTCGGGTCTGTGAGACAGGCATGACAGGCTGTGTCGGCAGGATAGCGACACGAGAAGATCCTGCACCAATTGATCCTAAAGGTAAAGCGCTTCCAGCAATTGCACTTAGCAGCCTTGAAGGTAAAAGATGTCTGATTGTCTACTTCTGCTAAAGTGATTCCGCAGCGGTCCGACTTACCGCAACAATGACCTCTCCTGCGCACCTCCAACCCGGTCGCCCGCACCAGCTTCGCCTGCTTTTTGCTGCAGGGATGCTGCTGTTGGCTCACGGGCTGATGGCGCAAAATGGGCCGCGCTTCCCGCGCCAGGCCTCGGAAGAGGATTTGCAGGTCGAGGTGAATACCCACCGCGAGCTGAGCAGCTATCTGCCGGCGGTCCTGCGCTTCAATGCCCCCATCATTGGCGGCTCGAAGGAATACCTGCGCGTCGTCAAACCGGTCAACGTGCGTTACGAGCACTATCAGGAGCCGGCGGACCGCACCCAGTTGCTGGCCGCGCCGGAGGTGATCGATTTTGAGGCACGCGCCCTCAAGGCGCATCAGGAGCGCGAGGCGGCCAAGGCCGATGCTTTGGCGGCCATGACGCCTGACGAGCCGGCGGCCGATACACCCGAGCCGGAAGCGAATGAGGATGCCGCGGCGGAGGAAGCCAAGACGACTGCCGATACACCGCTTGGGTCTCCTGCGTTGCCGGCAGAGGGCAAGGTGATCACGGCGGTGGGCAAGGGCTCGACCGCCAATCCCGAGCCGAGCACGGAAGCGACGCTGGTCGAGGCGGAAGCAGACGCGCCCGAAGACGTGATCAGCGAAGACACGTCGCGTGAGTATCTGATCCTTTTTGAAAAGCAGCTGCGTCAGGGCGAGGCCAAGGTCCCCTTCCGCCTGCCATCGGACACCAGTGCGGCGCCCGGCACGACGCAGTTGGAGCCTCCGGGAGGCGTGACAAACGGTGCGCGCTATCGGGTTGTGCCTTAAACTGGGGCGACAACAGCCGCTGGTTTAAAGGAAGATTATGGGTCGACGCTCCTTCAAGTTGGCATTGCAGATGGCGAGCTGGGCATTCTTGTTGTCCAGTGTCACCTGGGCTGCGGGTCCCCGCTTCAGTCAGAGCCGTTTCAGTGACGCCGCGGTGGCGGAGTTGGCTACGCCGGCAGAGCCCGCGCCCGAAGCCGTGCCGCCGGCACCCGAGACGCCCCGCGAACCGACAGAAGCCGCCGCGCCGGAGCCTGAAACGGAAGCGGTAGTCGAAGCGGTGCCCGCCGAAGATCCTTTGCCGCCGCTCGTCGCAGCGGAAGAGCCACCCATCGTCGCGGTCGAAGCCCCTCGCCAACCTGAGACGGAGGCATCGACCGCCACGCCGGTTGAGGTCGCCGATACCCAGCCACAGCCCGAGCCCGCCGCGCCGCAGGAAGCGCCGTATCGATCGACCGAGGCACAGGCACCGGCGGCACCCGAAGAGGCCCATGTGGCGGAGCATACTGCCGCGCAGGACACGGCCCCCGCGCCGGAGCAGACGCCTGAGGCACCCGCTCACCACGAGCCTGTCGCGACGACCGAGCCGGCGCCCCAGGCCCATCAAAAGTCACCTTTCGAGGCGGAACTGGAGCACGCGATTGCCGAGGCCGCCCACATTACACCAGACGCGGCCGAAGTCGCCCTGGAGGAAACGGAAGCCGCCGCACATGCTGCGCCTGCCCCGGAGGCCACGGAGGTCGCCGCACCAGCAGCCGATTCGCATGCTCACACCGAGACGCCCCACGAAGCTCCGGAGGTCGCTGCGGCCCCCGCACCCCAGGCCCCATCGGCGGACGTGAAGAGTAGCCGCCTGCCACGAGTCGTGGGCAAGCCGAAGCCGCTTTCGGCTGAGCCCCTGGCTGATTTGCTGAGCTCGGAACCGGCCATGGCCGAAGAGGCGACGCCGTCGGCGGATGCAGATTTGGATATCGACTGGGAGCAGATGGCGGCGGAGGAATTACCGCTGCCCGAGGCTCCCCAGCAGGACGCACATGCCCACGAGGATCATCCCGTGGCGCAATTTGGGGAACCGACAGCGGATGCACATGCGGCACCGGTGGCGGAGGCCCATGCGGCGGAGCCTGCGGCCCACGAAGCCGACCATGCCGCCCCGGAAGCGCACGCGACGGAAGCTGCCCACGAACCGGACGCCCACGCGGTCGCATCGGCCCATGAGCCTGCGGCGCACGCTCCCGCTGCCCACGACGACCATGCCGAAACGGCTCATGCGACGGACGAGCATCATGCCGAGGCGGATGCCCATGGCCCCCAGATCGAAATGCCAGTCGCCCGTGCGCCGCGCGATCCCATGCCATCACTCGTGGATGTGGATACGCTGGAGCGCCTGTTGCTGGAAGACGAGGGCATGTCCAACACCATTTTGCGGGACTTCGAGCCCGTCTCCGTCGATCCCAAGCTGCAGATGCTCGAGCGCTCGGCCTGGGTCCAGCGCACCTTGGGGCAGAACGATCAGGCGGAAAAAATCTACCTCGATCTGCTGCAGCGCACGCCGGACGGCCACAAGCCGGAGATCTACCTCGAACTGGCCAACTTTTACACCGACACCGAGCAATACCTGAAGACGATCGCCGTCTACGAGCGCTTCATCCGCCGCTTCAAGGAAGACCCGCGTGTGCCGGAGGTGCACCTGCGTCTGGGCATGCTCTACCGTCGCTACGAGAACTACCAGTTGGCGGTCGACAGCTTTTTCAACGTCCTGCAGATCTCCTTTTACATCCCGGACGAGCGGGTGGAGTCCTACCGCCGCCTTTCCGAACTCGCCCAGTACGAGATTGCCGAAACGTATTACCAGAAAGGCGATTATACGCGGGCGGCCGAGTTTTACCTGCGCCTGCAGCGCGTGAGCAAAGACCCGAAGATCAAGGCCGAAGCGCGGCTCAAGCAGGCTTATGCCGACTTGCTCCTGGGCAATTATCCGCTGGTCGTGGCCGAGTTGCGCACGTTTGCCGCCGACCACCCCGACAGCGAATACCTCCCGGACAGCCGGTTCTTGCTGGCGCGTGCTTTTTACATGCTGGGAGACCGGGCGCTGGCGCGCCGGGAAGTGCTGAAAATCCTCGGCAGTGATCTCGGCCCCGTGAGCGACGACCTGTGGGGCTATTGGCTGAAGACGATCGGCAACCAGCTGGCGAACGACCTGTACGACTCCGGCGATTATGAAGGGGCGCACCGGATCTACCACGCGCTGCTCAGCATGAGTAACGACCCGGAATGGCGCTGGCCCATCGTCTACCAGATCGGCATGTGCCTGGAGAAGCAGGATCAGGACGACAAGGCGATGGAGGTCTACTCCCGCCTGCTGGACCAGACTTCCAACCTGGTGGAAGGCCAGCCCGACGAGGGCGTGCGGGTGCGCATCGCTGAGTTGCGTCAGCGGGCGCAGACCCGCCTGGAGCACTTGCAGTGGCGCGACGATTTCAATCGCGAAGTGGACCGGCTTGCTCCGATGGACAATGATCCTTTAATCAAGCCCTCATGAGCGCGAGCGAAGTCTTTCAACGCCATGGCGAACTCTGCACCCAGGTGCTGGACCTGCTCCAGCAGGAGAATCATTACCTGAGGGAGCAGCAGGCGCCTTCCGCCGAGGTGGTGGAGGCCAAGCAGCGCCTGTTGCCCCAGCTCGCCGAGAGCCTCGAGTCGATCAAGGCCGTCCAGCTCCGGCCGGAGGAGCGCACGAACCAGTTGCGCACGCAAAAGCAGAAGCTGGAGCAGCAATTGATGCGTATCTTTCTGTTGGACAAGGAAAACGAGAAACTGCTGCTGGAGGTGAGCCAGCAACAACGGGGGCCCAAGGTGCCACCACGGCGCGCGAGCCTCTCGGCGATCCAGAAAGCCTATCGGCAAAACCTCGGCGCTCCCCATCGTCCTGCGCAGGGCCAGGGCTAGCAGCGCTATACGCTCGCTTCGTGCAGGGCGACGATCCCGCCGGTCAGCCCGCGATAGCGCACCTCCCCGAAACCGGCCTGCTTCATTTCCGCCGCCAGCTCAGGGCGAGAGGGGAAGCTGGCAATGCTGCCGCCCAGGTATTCGTAGGCCGCCTTGTCACGCGTGATGAGCTTGGCAAAGAGCGGCAGGATCCCGCGCAGGTAGGCATAGTAAAAGGGCTTCAACCAAGCGTCGGGCTGGGTGAACTCCAGCACGATCAAGGCACCGCCGGGGCGTAATACACGCTGCATCTCCTTCAGGCCGCGGTCCCGATTTTCCAGGTTGCGCAGGCCGAAGGAAATCGTGAGCACGTCGACGGAGGCGTCCTCCAGCGGCAGGTGCAGGCAATCGCCAAAGGCAAAGCGGATATCCTCGAGCAAATCCTCGCCCTGCTGCTTGCGCCGCGCTTCGTCCAGCATCGGCTCGCAGAAGTCCAGCCCCTGCACCTTTACGTCGGCCCCGAGGCGCTTTTTGAGGGCAAAGGCGACATCGCCGCTGCCGGTGGCGAGATCGACGACATCCTTGGGTTGGCGGGCGGCCACGCGCTCTACCAGCACCTTGCGCCAATGGTAATCGACGCCGAAGCTCAGCAGGTGGTTGGCGACATCGTAGCGTCCGGCGATGCCGGCAAACATGGACTGGACGGCCTTACCTTCAGGCATAAGCGAGCTTCGCCAGCACGTGGGGGGAAGTCAAGCAGGTGGGGGCAGGGCGAGCGCAGATTTGCCGTAAGCGGCCTAGCCCCTGGCCAGACGGTCGACCGTCTTCTGGGCTTCCTTGAGGCTACGCCCGGTTTGCTCGCGCACGAGCTTTACGGCGGCGGCCTTGTGCCCGGAGGCGATCAGCCGCTCGGCCTCGGCCTGAGTCTCGGGCGTCAGGTCTCCGGTGGGCGCCGCGCCGGAAGACATGCGATCCACGTAGGTCTTGGCGTCGCGCAGGCTCATGCCGGTGCTGGCGCGCAGCTTGCGGATGGCCTCGATCTTGCGCCCTTCGGCGATCAGCTCGAATAGTTGGGACTCCAACACCGGCGAGACCTTGACGTTTTTGGCGCCGAGGCTACCGCGAAAGAGCATGAATCCGGCGCCCGCCACGGCCACAATGGCCAGCAGGATCCAGATCGTGGCTTGGATCAGCTGTGTTTGCACGTCCACAATTGCGATATTAGCGCAGCGGACATGGCTGGGGCAAGGCTGCTTGGAATCCCCCTCTGTATTTGCATTACCCCGGCTTCATGCTTTTGGTGAAGGGCAGACGATTACCCCACATTTCTCATGCAGCGACGTATATTTGATCACCTCGGAACCCCTGTTTCAGAAATCGGCCTGGGCTGCTGGCAGCTCGGCGGCGACTTTGGCAAGACCGGCCCCCAGCAAGCGGAAGACATCCTCCGCACCGCCGTGGAGCAGGACATCACCTTCTTTGACACCGCGGACGTCTATGGCGCCGGCGAGTCGGAAAAGTTTGTCGGGTCGGTGCTCAACCAGTTGGGCCGCGAGCGCTTTTTCATCGCCTCCAAGGTAGGGCGGGGCAGTGGCCTCTATCCCGACAACTACACCGAAAAGGGCGTGCGCGATTGCATCGAAGCCTCATTGCAGCGCCTCAAGATCGACACGCTCGATCTGATTCAGCTGCACTGCGTGCCCAATGCGGTGGTGGAAAACGCCGAGATCTTCCAGTGGCTGCGCAAGCTGAAGGAGGAGGGCAAGATTCGCGCCTTTGGGGCGAGCGTCGAGTCGATGGACGAGGCGCTCTCGGCCATGAAGCAACGCGACCTGTCCTCCCTGCAGATCATTTTCAACATTTTCCGGCAAAAGCCGGTCGAGGAGGTGCTGGAAAAGGCGCATCAGGCCGGCGTGGCCATTATCGTGCGCCTGCCGCTCGCCAGCGGCCTGCTCTCGGGCAAGATGAGCAAGGAGACGCAGTTCGAGGAGCAGGACCACCGCAATTTCAATCGCGACGGTGCCGCCTTCAATGTAGGTGAGACCTTCGCGGGCCTGCCTTTCGAGAAGGGCGTCGAGTTGGCCGATCAGCTCAAGGCCTACGTGCCGGAGGGCTACACGATGGCGCAGTTCAGCCAGCGCTGGATCCTCGACCACCCGGCGGTGACGACCATCATTACCGGCGCCTCCCGTCCGCAACAGGTCAAGGACAACGCCAAGGTCTCCAGTCTGGCCCCGCTTTCGCCCACCTTGCACGCCCAGCTGGCGACCTTCTATCAGCAACGCGTGGTCGATCATATTCGCGGGCCATACTGAGCCTGTTGCGTTAGTGTTGTTAATTAGGTTTTGGGCTGGATGCGAACATGCATCCAGCCTTCTTTTTATTCCTAGGAATTTATTAGGGTGTAGGGTTTAAGTAAATTCAGACTGGTGTTAGTGAAATGTAAAAGTCACTACGCGGGTGATTGTGGTGAAAGATTCGGATTCACATCTATGAGATGAATACACAAGTTGCGGCATCGAAGGCAGATACGCACTCGTAAAGTTTTCATGCATTGTATGTGGTACTATCAATTCGAAGATGCCCGTCGGGGGCCCGTAGAACAGTCGGAGGTAGAAGCATTGGTCCGTCAGGGTCGGATCAGTAGAAAAACGTTGGTCTGGAGCGAGGGTATGACAGACTGGCTTCCCGTCGAGCAAACAGAGCTGGGGCATCTCTGCCCGGAAGGTGCGACTACCCCGCCCCCTGTCTCAAGCGCATGGCCGTTTGCAACAGGAGGCGGGGCCACCCCTCCAGTCCATGAAGAGGACATCAAGAAGCTGGAACAGTGGTTCAAGATCTACTGGATCTGTCTGGCGGCGGGGATCCCGCTGACGTTGATCCTGGTGGGTATGGCAGGCCTGATTGCGGCCGTGGTCTTCTATTGCCTGATGCTTTACAAGCTGTGGAAGCTGATTCCGAGCGGGCAGGCGCGCACCTCGCCCGGCCTGGCGGTGGGGCTGTCTTTCGTCCCGTTCTTCAACTACTACTGGAACTTTGTGGCGTTTCATGGTCTGGCCCAGGACCTGAATGCACGGCTCAAGCAAGAGGGCGTTCAGGTCGAGCCGATCAACGCCAACCTGACGTTGGCCTACTGCATTCTCGTCTGCGTTTGCATCGTGCCTTGGATCGGCCTGTTGGCCGCGATCGGTGCTATCGTCGTCAACATCCTGGCCCTGAAGCAGATCAAGGATGCAGGGGTGGCTCTCATTCGCCACCGCCTCGGCTCCGCCGGTCCTGCTCCTGCGGGGGAGCCCGCACTGGCTTACTAGAAATTTGTTTATCCTGAGCTGTCTGCTGTGTCTGCGAGGCCGCTCCCGTTCGGGGAGCGGCCTCGCTTATAACCATAGCAAGTTGCCGAACAGGGGCACGGGCGACGGCCCGCGCTTGGGGACATAGGCTGAACTTCAGGTGCGCTGGTGGATCCGAACACCCTTCCCTTCCTGATCTGGTGACACAAAAAAGCCCGTCAGCCAAAAGGGCCGACGGGCGAAAAGATGCGGTTGAGGGCTGGCTGCGACTAGTTTTCGTCGCCGCCGCCGTTGCCTTCGTTGCCGCCTTCGGGCTTGTCACCGCCGCGATTGCCGCCACGGGAGCCGCGACGACGGGGACGGTCGGAGCCACCACGGGGACGGTCGCCGCGCTCACCACGGTCGCCGCGATCACCGCCACGGCCACCACGGCCGCCGCGACCACCACGCTCGCCGCGTTCGCCACGGTCACCGCGATCCCGATCGCCACCGCCGTTTTGGGCGTAGCGTTCCTTGGCGGCAGCTACCTTGCTGGCGATGCCGTCGGCTTCGCCTTCACGCTCAGCGAGGGCGGCGGTGCGGCTCAGACGCACGCGGCCCTTTTCGTCGATGCCGACGCACTTGACCCACATTTCGTCACCCAGGGAGCAGACGTCTTCCACCTTGTTGACGCGGAAGTCGGCCAGCTCGGAGACGTGCACGAGGCCTTCCTTGCCGGGCAAGCACTCGACGAAGCAGCCAAACTCCTTGATGCCGCGCACGATGCCGCGGTAGAGCTTGCCTTCTTCGATGTCGGCAGTCACGAGGGCGATTTCTTCCAGCGCGCGGCGCATGGATTCGCCGGTCGTGGCGTAGATGTTCACGCGGCCCGAGTTGTCGTCGTTGATGTCGACCTCGGCGCCGGAGACTTCCACGATGCGGCGGATGGTCTTGCCGCCGGTGCCGATGAGGGCGCCGATCTTGTCCGGCTCAATCTGGATCGTCTCGATGCGCGGGGCATAGGGGCTCAGCTCGGTGCGCGGTGCCTCGATGGCTTCGCTCATGTAACCGAGGATCTGGTTACGCAGCTGGCCGTTGCGCTTGATGGCTTCGACGGCCACCTTGTGCGGGATGCCGGCGATCTTGAGGTCGAGCTGGAAGCCGGTGATGCCGTCCTTCGAGCCGCAGATCTTGAAGTCCATATCGCCGAAGTGGTCTTCCGCTCCGATGATGTCGGAGAGGAGGACGTGACGCTTCAGCTTGCCCTTGCTGTCGTAGTCCGTCACGAGGCCGCAGGAGATGCCCGCCACCATGTTGGTGATCGGCACACCGGCGTCCATCAGGCTGAGGCAGCCGCCGCAGACGGAGGCCATCGAGGTGGAGCCGTTGGACTCCATGATCTCGGAGACGAGGCGGATGGTGTAGGGGAATTCGTCTTCCGGCGGAATGATGGGCAGCAGCGAACGCTCGGCCAGATTGCCGTGGCCGATTTCGCGGCGACCTGGACCGGAAATGCGGCCGGTCTCACCCACGGAGAAGTTCGGGAAGTTGTAGTGCAGCAGGAAGGATTTTTCCTTCGGGCCGCCCGTCAGGCCGTCCATCTCCTGCGTATCGCCGGAGGCGCCGAGGGTCGTGAAGACGATGCCCTGGGTCTCGCCGCGCTGGAAGAGGGCGGAGCCGTGCACGCGCGGGTAGAGGCCGACGTGGCACTCGATCGGGCGCAGGTCTTCGGCGCTACGGCCGTCCACGCGCTTGCCTTCGTCGAGGATCTTGCCGCGGTAGAGCTCTTCCTGGAGTTCTTCGAAGACGAGCATGATCTGGCTCGCGTCGAAGTCCTCGCCGTCACGCTCCATCATGGCGGCCGAGGCCTCTTCCTTCAGGGCGTCGACAGCCTTGCCGCGCTCGGCCTTGGAGTCCTGGAAGACGGCGGCCTGCAGGCGGTCGCCGAGCAGGTCGCGCACGAACTTGACGTTTTCTTCCTTCGGCACGAAGAGCTCGAAGGTGGCCTTGTCCTTGGCGCACTGCTTGGCCAGTTCTTCCTGGGCCTTGATCAGCGGCTGGATGGCCTTCTGGGCAAACTCGAGGGCAGCGATGAAGGTGTCTTCCGGCACTTCTTCGCCGGAGCCTTCGATCATCATCATTTCCTTCTTGTTGCCCACGTAGATGAGGTCGAGGTCGCTCTCGTACATCTGCTCGTGGGTCGGGTTGACCACGAACTCGTCATCGACGAGGCCGATGCGCACGCAGCCCACGGGGCCGTTCCACGGGATGTCGGAGCAGACCAGCGCGGCGGAGGCGGCGTTGACCATCAGGATGTCCGGCTCGTTCACCAGGTCGGCGGAAAAGAGCAGGCCCTGCACCTGGACTTCGTTCATGAAGCCCTTGGGGAAGAGGGGACGCAGCGGGCGGTCGCAGAGGCGGCAGGTTAGGATTTCCTTTTCACTCGGGCGGCCTTCGCGCTTGAAGAAGCCACCGGGCATACGGCCCGCGGCGTGGAACTTTTCGCGGTAGTCGACCGTCAGCGGGAAGAAGTCCTGGCCTTCGCGCAGTTTGGTGGCGGCGGTGGCGGCCACGAACAGCGTGGTTTCGCCCTTGCGGATGGTAACGGAGCCATTGGCCTGCTTCGCGAGCGTGCCGGTCTCGATCGTAATATCGTATTCCGGAATGTAGACGGAGTACTTCTGCTTGAACATGAGGTATCTATTCGGGTTTGTCGGTCCCTCGCCTCCGCGTCACTCCCAGGAAGTTCGCTGGGGCACTCACATTGGGGTTTGCGGTGCGCCAGCGGACTTCCTGCGAAATGGGACGTCTCGTAGAGACGAGGAGGAAAGAAAAGATAACCTGTAAATGAGATTGGGGCCGATGAACAGGTTTTTTCGCCTCGAAGACGGTAAGGTTGGGTATATCTGCCGGTTTTTAGGGGCGGACCGCTTGGGTAGCGAAGACTCGGTGCCTTGTCGAGCGCTGAGCGGCTTGACGTTCGCCATCCCGAGCAAACTGAAAGTGCTCCCAGGACAAAGCTGCGCAAAGCGTGACTACCTGAGGATAGCCGCCCTGCTTTGGGGCACAAAAAAAGCCAGTCGCGCGGGTGGCACGATTGGCTCGGGGAAAAGGCGATCGTTTGAGCCCAGAGACTAGCGGCGCAGCTTGAGGCGCTCGAGCAGCATCTTGTACTTTTCGAGGTCGTGCTTCTTCACGTAGTCGAGCAGCTTGCGGCGACGGTTCGTGAGCGCGATGAGGCCGCGGCGGCTGTGGAAGTCCTTGCGGTGGGTGCGCAGGTGGTCCGTGAGGTGGACGATGCGCGCCGTGAGCAGGGCGATCTGGACCTCGGGGCTGCCGGTGTCGCTGTCGTGGGTCTTGAAGTCAGCGATGACGCTGTTCTTGTCGAGTTGGGTGCTGGATGCCATTGTATTTGATGAGGTGCACGACTACTTGGGACGGGCGACTCGCCGCATCCGCCAGACTCGCCGTAGCCAGTCCGACCGTTTCCACCCGGAGTTCCGGGCCAGTCGCGGAACTGCTCGCTCGCGCGCTCAGTTCTCAACGCAAAGAGGCAGAGAAAATAGACTCGTGCGCGGGTGGCAAGTGAAAAGGCGCCGTTGGTTGCGATTTCTCAGGGTAGCCACGGCGAAAGCTTCGGGTGCGCCAGCTGACGCAGACCCTCGAGAAGAGTGGCGAAGGCGATATCGAGGCCGCGCTGATTGTCGATCAGCACGTCTGCCTGCTCGAGGTAGGGCTGCACAAATTGCGCGTGCATGGGGCGAACCGTTGTCAGGTATTGCTCCAGCACGCTCTCCAGAGTGCGACCGCGCTCGGCCACGTCGCGCTGCAGGCGGCGGGCGAGCCGCAAGTCGGCCGGAGCATCGACGAAGATCGTGACGTCCAGGCACGCCCGCACTTCCGGCAAGGCGAGCAGCAAACAGCCATCGACAACCACCACGGGGTGGGGCGCGAGCGGGTTGCCAGGTTCGCGGCGGTGCAGGCGATAGTCGTAACACGGCACCTCGACGGGATTGCCGGCCCTCAGTTCATGCAGGTGATGGACAAACAACGCGGTGTCCAGCGATGCCGGGTGGTCGTAATTGCCGCGATGCTCGGGCGGGATGTTTTCGCGATTGCGATAATAGCAATCGAGTTCGAGCAGACATGCGTGCGGCTCCCCGATGGCCGTGGTCAAGCGCTGCGCCAGCGTGCTCTTGCCGCTGGCGCTCCCGCCACAGACGCCGATGAAAAAGGGGACGCTCATCGTCATATCCTTACGTTGGCGCATGAGCCGGCAAAGGCGGAAGGCTCTTTAGAGCACGAAGGTGAAAGTCGTGCCAACGCCGACTTCGCTCTCGACCCCCACACGACCGCCTTGAGATTCGACTTGGCTTTTGACGAGAAAGAGGCCGACACCGTGGGCGTCGGGGTTGGCATGGAAGGTTTCATAGAGGCCGAATAGTTTGTGCCCGTGTCGTTTGAGGTCGATGCCGATGCCGTTGTCGGTGAAGCTGAGCTCCGTGCGGCCCTCTGGTAGCGGGTGGGAACGGATTATAACGTGCGGATGGCGTTCCGGCGAGCGATACTTGATCGCATTGGAGAGCATGTTGAGGAAGATGCTCTCGAGATAGGCGGGCACGAAGCGGAGCTTTGGCTCGTGAAAAAACGCCTCGATTTTCATATGGTGCTGGGCCATATCTCCTGCCAGCACGGCCTGAGTGCTCTCGAGTTGATCCTGCAGGTCGATGTCTGCCCGCTTCTGCTCGGCGTTGCTCTGGACCTTGACGAGTTCGGACAGCTCCTCGATGGTCTCGAACAATTCATTGCTGGTCGTCTGGAACATGCCGAAAAGCTCTTCTTTCATGTTCTGATCGACTTCGGTCTGATACAGTTCCAACAGCGAGTTCAGGTTGCCGGTGTGGGCCCGCAGGTTGTGTGAGACGATGTGGGCAAAGTGGTTCAGCCGCGTGTTCTGGCTCGTCACCATCTCCACCGTGTTCTGCAGTTCCAGTTCGCGTCGCTTCTCCTCCTCGATGTCCTGAAAGATGCCGCGCATCTTGATCACATTGCCCCCCTCATCGAGGACAGGCTCACCTTTTGCCCGCGCCCAGAAAACGCGCCCTTGGGCGGTGCACAGCTGCAACTCCATATCGTAAGGTTCGGCGGCCTCGATACATTGTCCGACGGCCGCGCGGATTTTCGGGCGGTCCTCCTCGAGGTAAAACTCGATCGCGGTGGAGACATCGGGTTGGTAGTCTTCGGATACTTCGTGCAGCCGCTTGACCTGAGGGGACCAATAAAGGCTCTGGGTTGCGACATCGAACTCCCAACCACCCATGCAGGCGATGCGCGCGGCCTCCTGCAGGTGGTAGCGGTTGCGTGCGATTTCCAGCTCGTTTTCCTTACGCGCCTGAATGTCGAGGATGGCACCGGTCATGCGGATGGGTCGGCCATTGTGGTCGCGGGTGCAGGCGCCTTGCGACTCCACCCAGTTGTAGCGCCCATCCTTGCGCAGTAGACGGAAGTCTACCCGGTAGGGGGTGTTTCGTTCAAAGTGGGCCATGACAGCCCGCTGCACACGCTCACGATCGTCGGGGTGCACCAGCCGATAGAAGTTTTCCCGGCTGGGCTGGATGTCGTTGGTGTCGTAGCCGAGGATCTCGTATAGGCGGTCTGCCCAGAGTGACTCGCCGGTCGTGAGATTGATGTCCCAGATGCCGGCCTCGATATTGGTCAAGATGAGGTGCAGTTGCTCAAAACTCTGCTCGAAGGCGTGCTGCTGCTCCTGTTCCCGGCTGACGTCGACAAAGCAGCCGAACATGCGACGCGGCTGCTGGTCTTCGGTCCACTGCAGAACGCGACCGTAGCAGTGGATCCACACGATGTGCCCTTCACGGTGCGTGCCCCGCAAGTTGCAGCGAAAGGGCAGTTGCCCTTGGGTGGCAATATGCTGGTCGCGTAACCGCAGGGCGAGTTTCAGGTCTTCCTCGTGCAGCAGCTTTTCCCACGCCGCGAAGCCCGCGGGCAGTTCGCTGGCCGCGTAGCCAAACATCGCAAGCAGTTCGGGACTCAGCAGGAGTTCTTCATCCTGCAAATCCCAATTCCAGTAGCCGGTGCGGGTGCCTTCTTTCAGGATCTCGAAGGCGCGCTGCCGCTCGCTCAGCTGTTGGCGCAGCTGGGCGTTTTCTCGACGCAGCTGCTCAAGCTCGTCGTGGCTTTCGGAAGCGTGACTCAAGGCTGGACGGGTGGTGGTGATCGTAGAGGAGGGGGGGCGGACGCCTGCCCTTGCTACGTCCCATATCGGCGGCGTTGGGATTCTGCTAAGGGTGAATGAGCGCCCACCGACCGTATTTATGGCCCCTCGTCTAGCCTGCGATAAAGCGGATACCCTCGATGTGGCCGCAATTGGGCAGGCTACGCAATGCCGTCATCATGCGGTCTTCGGTGAATTGAAGCTCACGACGCAGGATGGAATTGCCGACTCGCACGAGCAGGATGTTGCTTGCGTCGATCTTGGTGGGGGCGCAACGGCTGGCGTGTCGTGGGCCGACGATGCGCTGCCAGTTTTGCAAAATCGTTTCCTCCGGCGTCTCCCGATCGATCTTGTAGCGCTCGAAGATGACTTCCATCAGGGTGTCGAGCTGCTTGGCGCCCCGGTCCAGGCTCTCGGTCTCATCCTCCGGCAAACCCTTGAGGTTGGCGAGCAGGTTGTTGACTTGCCGGGAGTGATACATGGAGGGCCGGGTCATTAACTGGGCGGCGGGATCTCGGGCTCACCGCTGTTGCGGGCGAGGTAATCCGGGTCGGCATCCAGCTGATTCTGTCTGATGATGTCACGAACTTTTGTAATGTAAAGATCGCCTTCGTCGGAGTAGCCTTCGAGGCCGGCGGCGAGTGCGTGCCCCGTCATCTCACGCCCTGCTTCCCTCAATTGAGCGCGGATGTCGCGCAGCTCCTGGTAAACGGGGTTGGAATTGAGGTTGCGGATGTAGGCGCGCAGCGAGGCAGAAGGACTGTGATAGGTAGCGTACTCGTAGTAGGGCAGGTGCGGCGGCCGGTTGGTGGGCATGGTGCCGCAGCCGGGATCGTAACAGAGCATCCCGTAAAGGTTGTTGTCTTGTCGCGCGAGGGAGGAGGTGCCCCAGCCGGTTTCGAGTGCGGCCTGGGCGATGGCGAGGGAGTAGGGGATGGCGTCTACCCGCTCGGCCAAGGCCTGAAAGTCCGCCTCTTGGGGCTGCGAGGGCCACTCATAGCGATATTCCTTGCCCAGATGCCGTAAGAAGCGTTGGTCGGGCTCTGGCAGACTCCCCTCTTCGGTCTCGTTTTGCCAGATCGTAAAGAGCCGTTGCCGCTGCTGCAGGATGCGTTCGTTGATTTCTTCTACCTGGGGGGCGAGAAAGGCGATGAAGGCCTGCTTGCGCACGCCCGCATCTTCGTAGGCGGAAAAATCCGGCAAGCCATAGACGACCCATTCGGAGCGCAGGCTCGGATGGGTGATGCTGTCAAAGCCGATCCCGGTGGCCGCGAGGAATGCGAGCAGCCCCGCCCACGGCGTAATGCGCCTCAGGCGTTGGCGGGCAGCCCGTCCGCGAGCCGTCCGAACACGTGCAGTTTTGGAAGGGTTGGGCAGCATGAACCAGTCGGCACACGTTACCAAGGTTCTGACGACAATCAAGCCCCGGCACCCCAATCGGCTGGCGTAGGGGGCGATTTAAGCTCCGCTAGGGTTGAGGCGCTAGGTCGGGGTCGAGGGCGGGGCACATGTGGCGCTCTGCCGAGAGTAAGGTGCTTTAGAACAGCAGGTTGCCGTTGACGATGCCGTTGACGAGACGGATCGAGAAGAGCACGAAGGTGAGCAGCGCAATCGCCAGGTTGACCCAAAAGCCAATTTTGGCGTGGCTCTCGCCCTGGATAAGGCCGTGGCTGCGATGGATCTTGCGCTTTCCTCGACGAGCCAGCAGCACCCCGGCGAGGCTGACGGCAAAGGCAATGCCCGGTGCCGCCAGACGGTCTTCCGATTTCAGCACCTGATAGCAGGAGCCGGCAATGAGGATCAGAAAGACGGAGATGAGGGCAGACCACGAGTGGCGCATCTCGCCGCGACGCTGGTAGCGTTTGTCGGAACGGGCTGAGCTGGAGTTGGCCTTGCGGGGCGGTTTCGCAGTAGTGGGCATGGTGGTCGAGAGATGGCAGAGGAGACGGACCTCACGAACAGACGGGATCGCAGCCGCTGAGTCAAGACTACGCCGACGCGGGCTGGGTAGGGACTTCTCTCGTTTCAGGCGAGGGCGCCATACCGCGTTTGTAAACGTCGGGGAGCTCCGGGCCACGACGCTTGAAGCGCTTGTGCAACCACAGATACTGCGCGGGTGCCTGCCGAATCGCCTCTTCGATCCGCTGATTCATGGCCAGGGCGCCCACGAGTGGGTCCGGGTCGTGCATCTCCAGCATTTCCGGTTGGATGTCGATGCGATGCCGGTGCTCCGCCTCGTCTCGCCGGGTAAAGATGGGCAAGACTGCGGCGTTGGTCATGCGTGCGAGGCGCGAGGTGGCGGTGTTGGTCACGGCGGGTTCGCCGAAAAACGGGACCAGCGCCGAGTCCTTGATCTTGCGTCCCTGGTCGGGCGCGTAAAAGACGATCGACTGGCGCTTCAGGGCCCGGATGAGGCTCTTGACATCGTTCATGGGGATCGCCTCGAGCCGTGCCAGCCGCTTGCGGTGCATTTCGCGGGCATAGAGGCGATTGTTCGGCGGGCGGTAGAGCAGGCTTTGCGGATAGCCGACGAGGTGTTGCTGGATGATGCGCCCCGTCGTCTCCAGATTGGTGAAGTGCGGGATCAGGAGCAGCACCGGCCGGCCGGCGGCTTGCACGGCACGGACGTGCTCGAGGCCGGTCAAGGTGTAGGGGACGTCGAACCGGGCGTCGGGCCGGTACCAGTTGTGCCCCAGTTCGAGGGCCGAGACGCCCATCTGGGCGTAGTTCTCGCGCACCAGCTCCTCGCGTTCCGCCTCCGAGCGTTCGGGAAAGCACAGGCGCAGGTTGACGCGCGCTACGTGGGCGCGAAAGGGGAAGGCCTGGTAGACGAGTTCGCCCAGCGCGCGCCCGTAGGTGACGACGTCGGGGTAGCTGAGGCGTGCCGCGGCACGGAGCACCCCCAGCCCGAGCCAGGACGGCCAGTAGCGAGGGTGGTAGAAGGATTCGACGGAAGCGTTTTCGCCCATGCTGAAATCATATTGCAGGGCTTGGTGCATCGAACGCAACCCGATGCCAAGCGATTGTTGCCAGATTGTGACGCCAGAGGCACCTAACCAGCTTGCCTGAAGCGCGGCAACGTGGCTATACCTTTTACGCATGACCTCGGTCCCCCGGCCAATCGCCGTCCGCCCGGGCGGTATGGCAGATCTGATCATGCTTCAGCCAGCGCTGGCGCGTTTGCAGCGCAGTTATGGCGTTGCGCCGCTGTTGGTTAGCAGCGAGGGGTGGGCACATCAGATCCTCGAGGACCAGCCGGCGGTGGGAGAGGTGGAACTGCTGCGGCAGGAGCGCCTGCCCTTGTGGCTCAATCCAGCGCAGAAAGCCCTCGTGAAGGTGCTCAAGCAATCGGGACCCGCCCCCGTTTATATCTTTGGGGGAGGGGACCGCATCCGGCTGCTGTTCGAGCAGGCTGGCTACTCTCGCCGCGATGTGATCGACAGCCGCCAGTATCCGCGCGGCCCACGGGAGCACCAGGTTGCCTACGGCCTGCGGGTGGCCGCCGAATTTCCGCCCGCCTGGGACGATGTCTTTTGCGCCGACGGGCCACTGCGCGACATCCCGGCGCCCTTGCTGAACGTGACGGACCGGCTGCGTCGCGACAGCCTCAGTTGGCTGACCGGCAAGCAGTGGGACGACCGACCGCTCATCCTCATTCAGCCCGGCACGCAGCTTTCCTTTGAAGAAGACGAACATGTGCAGCGACGCAACTGCACCTGGCCGGAACGCCACTGGGCTGCCGTGATCGACGCCCTGGCCGTCGAGGCCGAAGGCGCGCGTTTCCTGCTCTGCGGCTGCAGCGAAGACATCCCCTTTCACCGCAGCATTCTCGAGCTTTGTCGTTATCGCCGCGTGGCCTCCGTCGCCAGCGAGCTGACCTCTGTGCGTTTGATGGGGCTGCTGGAACACGCCCACAGTATGGTGAGCGTCAACGCGGGCCCAGCCCACGCCGCTGCCGCAGTCAACTGCCCGTTGGTGGCCGTTTTCGGGTATTCCGATCCCGCCCGCCAGCGGCCGCTTCGCCGCCAGGCACCGCTCGAGATCGCTACGACCCAGGGCCTGGATTGGGAGGCGTGGAGCCCCGGTCTGCTCGAGCCGGAACAGGTGGTAGAAGCCTGGCGGGCGCTCTTGCCGCGCGCACCCTGGCCGGCCAGCGGCAATACGCGTCGCCGCTCTGCACTCTATTGACAGCGCGAAAAATGGCCCGCCTCGCTTGAAAAACGGGCGCATGTATCTTTACGTCAAGATATATGGATACCCTGACAGCCATCAACGAACGTCGGGCCGTCAAAGCCTACGATCCCTCCCACGAGATGAGCGATGCGGAAGTCCGTCAGCTGATGGATTACGTGCGCAAGGCGCCCACGGCCTTTAATCTGCAAAACTGGCGCTTTGTGCTGGTGCGCAACCCCGAGTTGCGCCAGAAGGTGCGCGAAGTGGCCTGGGACCAACCGCAAGTCACCGACGCCTCGCTACTCGTCATCTTGTGTGCCGATACCAAGGCCTGGCAGGACCTCGACCACCCGCTCGAAGACGCTCCCAAGGAAGTGGCAGAGTTTTTCCGTCCCGCGATCAAGCAGTATTACGACGGCAACGAGCAGACGCAGATCGACGAATGTCACCGCTCCTGCGGCCTCGCCGGCGCCACCCTCATGCTCGCTGCCAAGGCCCTGGGCTACGACACCAGCCCCATGGACGGCTTCGATTACCAGAAGGTCGGCGACCTGATCAACCTGCCGCAAGACCACGTGATCTCCTTTATGATCGCGGTGGGCAAGGGCGTGAAGCCTCCGATGCCCAAGCTCGGCTGGCGCCCCTACGACAAGGTGGTGCTGACCGACACGTTCTAGAGAACTCCCGCCAGCGACAGGATGCTTGAGGGCCGGCCTTTACATGGGGTCGGCCCGCTGTTTGGCGGGCCTCAGAGAAAAAGTCACCTTTTTGCTACAAAAAGGCTTGCCAGGATCCGGAACCCTCTGCACTCTCACAAACTTTCCTTCGGGCCAGATTAGCTCAATTGGTAGAGCAGCGGACTCTTAATCCGTTGGTTCTGGGTTCGAGTCCCAGATCTGGTACCATTTCTTTCCAGACGGCCCCAAGGAAGCAGCGCCCCGCGAGCTTTTTTTTGACTCGCCACCCCGCGCCCGTTGCCTTTCCATCCGATTGCCTCACAGCACGGATACCTCCCGCCAGCTTAGCTCAGTTGGTAGAGCTACTGATTTGTAATCAGTGGGTCGTCGGTTCGAGTCCGACAGCTGGCTCCATTTTAAGTGGATGAAAGTCAGTAGCTTGGTGTGGTTTTCTCTGGCTCAACCGGCTTTTCCGTCTTGTCATAGTGCCGCAGTATCAAAACGAGCATTACGGCACTGAAAATGTTTAGCAGGCCGTAGATTTCTTCTTTGGGTAGGACAATGCCGGCGAAGTCCTCCAATGTCGGTATGATTAGCCCTGCTATCATTAAAAAAGGGACCGCCAAGAACAGTAGCACCGGGCTGAGGAGCGCCAACAGCAAGCGAGCAATAACTTCCTGATAGAGCTTTCTCGAATAGAAGAAGGTGCCTGCTATCAGGATGATATGCGCCATGTTCGTATAAAGCTCAGCCCAGCTTTCCATACTCGTGAGTTATACGGCTCGCTGATTATGCGCAAGTACTATGTGCGCGGCCCTTCCGATCGCATCACCTGCCAATGTCGTCGCTACTTTCGATTGTCGTCATTATATCCAGAACTAAAACAAGCTCGGCGATTCGGGTGCTTCATTGGCCGAGACTCGTAGAGGACCGCGCGTGGCAATGGGAAGCCCTCACAAACGCCGCCGGCCCGCATGGAAGGGACCGGCGGCGGCTACCGAGAACTGGCGTTATCTTGGTTGAATCACTCTACGGCCACGCGCAGGAAGAGCGGCGCGTTGGTGTCGATCGCGTGAGAGAAGCGTACAACTTCATAGGAACCGTGGTCACTGAGGACCTGGGTGGAACCGACGGCCAGGCTCCAGTTGGCACTCGGCGCATCGGCTTCTTCTATTGCAATGGTTGTGTCGGTGAGGGCTTTGGACTTGCGATAGTGGATGTGGAGGTTTGAGGCGGCTACTTCGACGGTCGGTTGCAGGTCTGGCTCATAGAGGGTGGGTTCGCCGCCGAAAGCCCGCTCCAGCTTGTTGACCACCCGGTCGCCATCGGGGTCGGCTGTGTCAGCAGCGTCTCCGGTGTCGGCGGAAGTGCCGAAGTAGGCCTGCCGCCACTGGGCTGCGGTTAAGGATGTCCCGGCGAGCACGGACACTTCCGTCGGCGCGAGCACATAGTTGTAGATGCGGAAGTCATCCAGCATGCCGTCAAACAAGGGATCGGCCGTATACTGGCTTTTGCCCAGGTAGTTCAGCACCGTCTTGGACTTCGTGGGGGGCTTGGTAAATCATGCTTTTCGAAGCGCTCGTAGCGCATCTCGAAAATGGGGGCACGCTGCCAGCCACCGCCTCGCAGCGTGCGAAGAAGCTGGTGCCGATATTGAGGCGGTTGAAGTGTCCGATCTCGACTACCTCAGCGCCTGCCACGTATGCGGCGTGGAATCCCACGATGACGCCCATGAGCAGAGCCTGTTCTGCGCCGCGCTCTATGAAGTCACCGAAGATGCGGACCTGAAGGCCGCCCTCGAAGACCAGCGTGAGGAATACGAAGACATGTCCTCCTACGCAGAGGAAATCGCCGAAGCACTCAGCATGGACTCTAAAGCGCTGCACGAAGCACGCGGATCCTCGGCAAAAAGAAGGCGCCTACCGCCAAAACGATAGGATAATTAACTTGCAGGTGTTGTCAGGGGGAATAACCTCACGCGCCATGCCTGCTGTCAAATGTCGTAAATGTAAAGCGGAAGTCGACCCTAAGGCCAAAGAGTGCCCCTCCTGTGGAGTCAAGAGCCCGGCACTGAATCCCGCTGTTTTGGGGTGTGGTTGCTTAGGCATCCCATTTTTGTTGTTTGTAGTCGCCATGGTTATGGCTGCATTCTCTGCATTCTCTGATGCAACCGCTCCCGAACTGACGCCTGAGCAGCAGCGAGAGGAGCAGATCAGCAGCGCCTTCGATCCTTGGGACGGCTCTCATATCCAGCTAAAGAAATTGGTTAAAGCAGGCCTACACAACCCCAAGGCATTCGAACACGTTGAAACTGTTTATTGGGATCGTGGCGACTACCTAACTGTAAGGATGACTTATCGTGGTGAGAATGCTTTTGGAGCAATTCGCACTGCTTGGGTCGAAGCGAGATGTGGACTGGACGGTGAAGTTCTGGAAATCACTAAGACCAGCGAGTAACCCGACGCCATTGCTGGGCCGAATCTTCGCTGAGCACGCCCAGTTGGACGTTCGCGCCGTCAGCCATCGAGTCGTCCGCCACCTCCATCACTTTGCCGGTCAGACGATTGACGAGTTGGTAGCGGCCATCGACGGGGTGGGGGATGTCTTCACCCCAAGTGACGTTGACCACGGCCTCGGCATTGGGTTGGTCGACCCAGTAACCATTGCCACCTGGCACTTCCACGGTGTAGGCACGTTGCGGGCCGATGCCGTCGAAGTAGACATCGCGGTCCCGGGAGACGAACTGATAGGTGGTGGTGGTGGCTTGTCGCTCCGACGCGCCGACAAAGGCTTTTACCTCGCCGTCTGGCGCGCGGTAGACGGCCGCGGCTGTCCAGTTGGGGCGGTGCTCGGCGTAGCCGAGTCGCGGTCCGTCGCTGGCCTGGACGAATTCGCCGCGCGCATATTCGGCCGTACCCCACCAGATGGCGGCGTCCATGCCGTATTCGGCTCCGACGATGGCTTCCATCACGTTATGTAGCTCGTCGTTAGCACCGAGGTCGCCCTTGCTTTGCACGAGCTCGTAAAAGTCGGCATAGCTGTCGAAGCTGCCAGCCAGTTGGTGGGTATTGCCTTCGTCCAGCACGGAGGCGAGAGGGGTATACCAGTTGGCCGCCTCATCTGCGTTGAGCGTGCTGGCCCCATAGAGGCGGATGTCCTGAAAGGCCGCTGCATAGGCGGCATCGTTGCGCAGGAGCGTGCAGATTTCGTGGAGCTTGCTGATGTCGCCCTGTTCAGTGGTATAATCCGGCTCGTTGAAGGGTGCCACGGAAAGCACGGTGCGGCCGGCTGCTTCGCACTTTTGCCGGGTTACGTCGATCAGCTGCGCCCAGCGGTCGGCGCGGGTCTCGTCGTTGGCATCCTTGAAGTATGGGTCGATGGCACCATCGACGTTGAAGTAGAGCGCCGTGTCGGCCTCGGTGTAGTTGTCGACGATCGCCATGCGCTGGTCGAACTCCTCCTGGGCGGAGGCGTTCAAGTCGCCATCGACCAGCGGTCGGTCGGGCGTGAACGAAAAACGAATGACGTCGACCTGGGGTTTGCCCATGAATTCGACGCCCCGGATGACGTTGGCAGCATCGAGCCACGCCGTGTCGAGGCCCCAGGTCGGGAGCGATTTGTCGGCGCCCGCCGCATCGACATCAAAGAAGACGCGGCGATCCTGGGCATTGAGCCGAGAGGGGAGCACAAACAGGGGGAGGGAGATGAGCATGGCCGCTGCTTTTGCACAGCTGGCCCACCGCGCGGGCAGATGGCGAGGGGTGAAATCAGGTTGGAGGTACATAGCGATTCGGGGTATGTGGAAATGTGGGGCGAGAAAAAAGGGCATCCTGGAATGGATGCCCCTGCTGACTGGTAGATCGTGAAATTAGAATCTGAGGGTCGTGGAGAGCGCCCAGGTGGTTTCGCCCGGGATTCTTACCTGCGCGAGTGTGCCGTCCGGATTGGCCTGAACGGGAATCATGGCATCGTCCGGGAACAGGTTGTAGGCGTTCAGCTGGATGGACCAGGTAACGCCGCGCTCAAACTCCCGTTCGTAGGAAATCCAGGCATCGTAGTGTTGCTGGCGCGGGCCTTTGATCGGCTTGTCCAGATCATAGACCCAGGCGTTGGCTTCTTCGTTGAAAGCCGGGTAGTAGCCGAGGTTCGGTCGGTCTTCCCAGCGCATGGCGCCGCCGATGCCGATTCCCTTCAGCGGCCCCTCGCTGAAGGAGTAGTTCGTCACCACATTGAAGTGCCACTTCTTCAGTTCGTTGACCAGTTGGTCTTCGGTGGCCTTGGCCTGGTAGTAGCGGCTATACACGGTGTTGATGTAGTCCGTGCCGAAGCGACCGCCAGTGCCGAGCGTTTGGCTGGGCTGCTGCGGGATGTCGTAGTAGCCCTGGAAGGTCCAGTAGTTCGACGCCGGGGTATCGTTGGGCTCATAGCCGCCGTCGAGCCAGAAGTCGGCGTTTTCCTCGATATACGCGTCCCAGGAGTCCAACACGTTGGAGCGCACGGCTTCCGCTTTGGAAGCATTGATGGTGATGCGCCAGTTTTTCGTGGGATTGGCGGTCAGTTCGTATTCGATGCCCGTAGACTTCAGATCGTTGAGGCTGCGCAGGTTTTGCGGGCGCGTCCAGGCGTCCGGCTCCCAATAGCCACCCCAGGTCGCGCTGTAATCGCGGGTGAAGCCCATGGCATCCCAGAATTCGTCATCCACGGGGCGCGACCACTCGGCGTCGCTGCGGGCCTTGAACCATTCTTCGCGATAGGCCACCTCTTCGGCGGTGAGCGGCGGCGCGACATAGGGCAGATCGGTCTCCGGATTGATGTCGCCCTGGGCCACGTAGTTGGACGAACCGGGGAGAGCGGCCTGGCGGATGCGCAACGGTTGATCCATCAGCTCCGGGTGGTCGCGCCAGTCAGCCGGCAGCGGTTGTTGCTCGATCGACTTGTCGTAGTTGTCGCCAAACATCCATTTGTTCACCAGCCACTCCGGCGTCGGCTGCACGCGCTCGGTCGGGTCCGCTCCGGCCCAGTCGCCGATCTCCCACATCATGCCGTCCATGGTGCGGGCGAGCGTCGCCTTGTTGGAGCCAAAGTCGGGCTGCGAACCGAAGTAGGGCGTGTTGTGCTGGACCGTTTCATACTTGGTCACGCGCAGTGATACGCGGTTGTGGAAGGCCGAGAGCAGCACGCTGAAGTCCTTGGTCTCGCCCGAGGGAGTCGGCTCCTGCTCATTGTAGACGCTGACGGCGGTATCGGAGGGGCGGAAGCTGCTGGAATCGTTGTAGAGCAGGGTGATGTCCATGCCATACGGCAGCGGGCGCCCCAGCATTTCCATCAGTTCGCGCCCGTGCAGGGCCAGGCTCCAGCTGGTGCGCTGCTGCTTCACGTAGATGGGCGTCACATCGTCGTAGTTCCAGGAGCTGCTGTAGGGCAGGACAAAACCGTAATCTTCATCCCGGGCCAGCGATGAAGGCTTGTTCCACCGTGTGTATTCGTCTTCGCGCCAGCCAAAGATTGGAACGAGCACGCCATCCAGCATATTGCCCTGCCAGACGAATACCTTGGACTTGGTGGTGTCCTCGCCCTGCGAGGCACCGTCATACAAGCGGTCCTTGCTGCCCTCCGAGCTCAGGAGGGAGAACTCCTCCTGCACCCACTCGCCCTGCCGGTCGTACCAGACCGTCTGGGGAGAAGTGGGATTCTGTCGGGTGTGGACGCCGGTGACATCGTTCATGTCGTAATACGACTGCGTGTTCAGCAGGCTGCCGCCCAGGTAATGGATGCCTCGCCAGGTGGCGTAGCCGGTCGGGTTGTTGCCGTCGGTCAACGCATTGATGTAGGCATCGTCCCAGCGGTAGAGGGCATAGTAGCGATCGAAATTCTCGTAGTGCTGTGAAGCGAGCACGCCGGTGAAGGTGTGCTCGCCGATGATGCGCGAGGCCCAGCTGTCGCCGTCGATGAACTCTGCCGAGTCGAGCTTTACCACGCCGGTGAGGCGCCAGTTTTCGCGCGTCTTTTCAAATTCACCGCCGCGGCCTTCGCCGATGGTGTAGGGGCGCCCGTAGTTGGGGTTGGGGATGTTGCTGCCGCGCAGGGTTTCGTTTACATCGACCGACAGGATGTTCATGCCCCAGAGGCCTTCCATCAGGTTCGTGTAGCCCGAGCGGTAGTTTTGCTGGTGGTAGGCGTAGTTGAGGCTGATGCGCTGCTTCCAGTAAGACTGGGTCACTTCAAAACTGTAGTCCTCGAAGTTGTTCCATTCGCTTTTGTTCGGGCCGATCAGGTTTTGCGTCTTCAGCATGTCGACCACGGGGCCGTCCACCAGCATCTGCACCGGCCATAGCCCTTCGCCGAAGCCGCTGAAGGTGCGGCCGGTCTGGGCTTCGTAATCGTTGATGATCGCCGTCACCGTGGGGTTGTCGGCGTAGTAGGCCTTGTCGTTTTTCGGGTGCTGCGGCAGGCGGATCCAGTTGGGATTGATCAGGCCCACCCAGCTGCCCCAGCCGCCTCCGTTTACGTTGGTGCCGCCCCGCAGCATGGAGGCCTGAGGGTCGCCCGGCAGGCCGACGACGGCACTGTTCGGGTCGCTGTAGAATGACACCGGGTGGTCGTCCCAGAGCTGGCCCCCGATCGTCTGGGAAGCGTAGAGGTCTTCCACAAAGCCCGGTGCGGTCCAGTACTCGTCGTTCGGGATCGTCATGCGATCAGCCGGGCCGAACCAGGGCGTGATAAAGTCTGCGGCGGTGCCGGCGACCGGGCGGTTGCCCTCGATCTTGCCCCACTCGCCTTTGACGTCGATCTGGGTAAAGACCCCGCGGATGATTTCGGGCTGCCAACGGGCCGTGGCATACACGCGCTGGTCCCGGTTGAAGGTATCGTCCTGACGGAAGCGCGCATCATCGTTCAGCGCGACGACCCGCACGGCCAGTTCCTTGGAAATCACGGGCTGGTTGACATCGAGGACTTCGCGCGTCGAACCGTACTTGTCGACGCGGAACTCGACCACCTGAAAGTCGTCGCCTACATGCGCCGTCTTCAGGGTATTGTTGATCAGGCCGGCCGGGCTGCCCAGGCCGAAGAGAATCGAGTTGGGGCCGCGGCTGATGTCGACGCGGGAGAGGCTGTACCAGTCGATGGGGATGTCCGAAGGAAAGTAGTCACGCGTTACGTCGGCGTCGTTCAAACCTCGGATGCGGGCCGTGTTCTGGGGCTCGACAAGCATCTCGCGGGCGTAGCCCTTATCCCAGGTGTCGCCGCCGTAGTAATTGCCGTCGATCCCGCCAATTTCCGTATTGGTGGTGTAGAGCAGCATTTTCTCGAGGTCGGTGGCTCCGAGGTCTTGCACGAACTCCGGCGTGATGGCCTGCACCGCCGCGGCGATGTCGCGCAGGTCCGTCTTCAGGCGAGATCCGGCGAGGGAGGTCGTGGCCATGTAGCCGGAATCTTCTGCCGTGGAGATTTCAAAGGGAGAAAGCTCGAAAACCTGTTCTTCGTCCGGTTCTTCCGGCGCCGTTTCCTGGCCGAGTGAACTGGTGCAGACGAGGGCGAGCGAGGATGCCAGGGCCAGCAACCGTCGAGACATTTGGCTCCGAGACAGGGAGCGGGGGCAGAGTGTAGTCATGGGGTGGAGTTGAGTATGGGGAACGTAGTGGAGAGGTCGCTTGAGGGGCGACCGGCAGGGAAAACTGGATCGAGGGCGGCTGTTGCTATGCTCGAGCGTGGGGTCTACGCCGATAAATAGTTGTTTGAAAAAGTCGCCTCGGGCCTTTTGGCAGCTATGAGCCCGATTCTATCAGAGTGCAGGAGGTGACTCTATCCCTTGAAAGGGTGAAAGAAGGTGCGGAACGTCGCTTTGCGAGGCTTGAATCTGGTAGGTTTACCCTTGGCAACCATGATCAGGTAAGCACTTCCGATCGAGAACGCTTGGTTGGCATACGGGCGGAGTGGGCTTTGTGTTTAAGCAAAAAGCCCTAGTGATTCGCGGCATACATAATGCGGGAGATGCCGGGCATTCAGGGGGCCAGGCGGTCCAGCTCCTCTTCGGTAATCGGGATCACGGTGCCGTGGCGCACCGGGTGGAAGGGGAAGTCCATGGAGGCTGCCGGCTCAAAATCACCTTTGCTCAGATCATCGGTTATGTAAGATTGGTAACTGCGGCCCTGGCTGTACCAGTCGAGCAACAAACACCAGCGAGGGGAATCGTTCGAGGCATCCGGCTTCAGCATAAAGCAGGTCGGCCCCTCATAGCCTTCCAATTTGCCCAGGTTGAAGCCTTCGATATCTGCCCACCCGTGCATCAAGTGATCACTCACTTCCATCGTGATCGCCTTGTATTTTTCATCCTTGGTAAAGCGGTAGTACTTGCCGTTTTGCCGGAGGATGGTCGTGTCGATAACGGTGGTCGGTTTTTCGATATAGACGAACGGCTCGCTGAACTCACGGAAGTCCTGCGTATGGGCCGCCCAGATGCGGTGTTTGGTAAAATGGTCGTCCGCGGTCTTCGAGGCCCAGAACACCATGTAATCGCCGCGTTCCTCATCGTAGACGGCTTCGGGCGCCTAGGCGCAGCCGGCATCGTCGGGCGCGACCTTCATGAGTCGAGGCTCCGACCAATGCACGAGATCCTCCGATTCCCAGACGACGATGGATTGGCTCGCGTCGGTCTGGGCGCGTCCCCAGTCGGGATGGCGGTTGATCGACAAATCGGTGGCGATCAGGTAGAAACCGTCGCCGCTGGGAGCGCGGATGATGTAGGGATCGCGCACGCCCTGCTCACCTACATCGCTCACCAGCACCGGTGCCCCCTGGTGGAGCGCCTCCCACTTCTGGCCATCTTCACTGACCATGAAGTAGATCTGCTCGGACATGGGGGTCGCCTCTCCGCGGAATGTGACGAAGAGATAGCCGCCAGAGCCGTCGGCCATGCTCGGATGAGCGAAGAGGGAGAGCGCCAGACAAGGGAGCGTTTTCTGCAGGCGCGTGACAGCGGAAGCAAAGAGACTGCGCATGATGGGGTAGAGTGGGGTGAGCGGAGACGCGAACGTCGTCGAAGTTTAAGCGGGTAAGTGGATTTTGTCTCTCCCCCGATCAGGGGGATTTGGGCGAGCGCACCTTGAACCTATTCACTCGACTGGGGGGTAGAAGCAAATTTCCCATCCTGCTACAATTTGCCCGCCTTTCCGGTCGTTCTGCGAGGGGATACTGTCAGAATACGCCCCCATTGTCCCTGCACGCAGGCCGGGCTTACCCTTTCACGCTCCAAACCCCGATTACATGCCTTTACCCCGTCCTGTATTTGCCGGCTCCGCAAAGCCACTCGCCCTGGCCGCCAGTTTCTTCGGCTCCGTCCTGTCGCTGCAGGCCGCCGTCGCCTCCTTCGGCCAACCCCGGCTGTTGGTGGAAGACTGGAAGTTCCAACTCGGCGACGTGCCGTCCGCTCAGGCCACGGACTTCGACGATGCCGCCTGGCGCGTGCTGGATGTGCCGCACGACTGGAGCGTCGAGGGCGTGGCCGATCCTGAGCTGGCGAGCTGCACCGGTTACCTGCCGGGCGGAATCGGCTGGTATCGCAAGACCCTCGAGATCCCCTCCGATGCCGTCGCCGGCAACAAGGTCTACCTCTACTTCGAGGGCGTCTACAATCGTAGCAGCGTCTACCTGAACGGCCATCTTTTGGGCAAGCGGCCCAATGGCTACGTGTCCTTCATCTACGACGCTACGCCCTATGTGAACTTCGACGGGCCCAATACTCTGGCCGTGCGCGTCGACCACAGCCAGAGCGCAGACTCCCGCTGGTATACGGGCTCCGGCATCTACCGCGATGTGTGGCTGGTCCGGGCGCACGACGTGCATATCCGGCCTTGGGGCGTCTTTGCCTATCCGGCGGAAGTCGGTGAGGATGCCGCCGTCGTGCGCGTGCAGACCGAACTGGTCAACGAGTCCGATCAGGCCGCCGAGCTGACGGTGCGTCAGGAGCTCTATAACGCCGATGGCCGTCTGGTCAGCCAGGCTTCGACGCAACAGCGCCTGGCGGCGGGCAGCCAAGGGCAGGGGGAGCTCGAGTTGCCGGTTGAACACCCGCAACTCTGGAGCCTCGAGGCCCCCAACCTCTACACCCTCAAGACGGTCGTGGAGCGAGACGGGGAAGTGGTGGACCGCACGGAGACGCGCACGGGCATTCGTGAGTTCAGCTTCGATCCCGACACGGGCTTTGCCCTGAACGGCGAGCGCATGAAGATGAAGGGCGTATGCCTGCACCATGATGCGGGCGTGCTGGGTGCGGCCGTGCCCAGCGAAGTCTGGCGCAAGCGACTGGAGACGCTCAAGAGCATCGGGGTCAACGCCATCCGCACCAGCCACAATCCGCAGGCGACCGACCTGTATGAGCTGTGCGACGAAATGGGCCTGCTCGTGCTCAACGAGGCCTTTGACGAGTGGGAATTCCCCAAGCGCAAGTGGCTCGACGGTTGGAATGTGGGTGAGCCGGGCTTTCAGGGCTCCTACGATTTCTTCGACGAGTGGAGCAGTCGCGATCTGGCCGATATGGTGCGCCGCGACCGCAACCACCCGAGCGTCTTTACCTGGAGTATCGGCAACGAAGTCGATTATCCCAACGACCCCTATTCGCACCCCGTGCTCGATGGCACGGCGATCACGCAGCCGATGTTTGGCGGCTACGATCCAGATCGTCCGGATGCCAATCGTCTGGGCGACATCGCGCAGCGCCTGGCCGGGGTGGTGCGCGGTCTCGATCCCTCGCGCCCGGTGACGGCCGCGCTCGCCGGCGTCGTCATGTCCAACGAGACGGCCTACCCCGGGGCGGTCGACATTACCGGCTACAATTACACCGAAAGCCGCTATCAGACGGACCACGAACTATTCCCGGAGCGCGTCATCTACGGCAGCGAAACGCGCCACGACTACCAGGCCTGGCTGGCTGTAAGGGACAACGCACACATCTTCGGCCAGTTTATCTGGACAGGCATCGACTACCTCGGCGAAGCGGGCGCCTGGCCCTCGCGCGGCCTCTATACCGGCATGCTCGACTTTGGGGGATTCGTGAAGCCGCGCGGCCGCTTTCGTGAGGCCCTGTGGGCAGAGCATCCGGCCATCTACCTCGGCACAACTGCCCGTCCCCAAGGCGAGCGGCAGTCGATCGACGCCTGGCCCATCTGGGATTATGCCGACGGCAAGCAGGTGCGCGTGCACTGCTACACCAATGCGGCGGAGGCCGAGCTGTTCCTGAATGGCAAGCGGGTGGGGCGCAAGCTGGCTCCGAATCCGCAAAGCGGCATCCTCACCTGGGACATTCCGTACCAGGACGGCCGGCTGGAAGTGGTCGGCTACGATGCGAGCGGCAAGGAGCATGCGCGCACCGTTTTGCAAACCCCTGGCGAGCCTGAGCGCATGGAAGTGACGTGTGACACGCCCCTCATTTCGAGCGAGCGTGGCGTGGCCATGATTACGGTGCAGATCGTAGACGCCGAAGGCACGCGCGTGATGGACGCCGAACCCGCCATTACCTGCACGGTCGAGGGGCCGGGACGTCTGCTGGGCCTGGAAGCCAGCAACAATACCGACATGAGCGACTACAACGACAACGTGCACCGGGCTTATCACGGGCGCATTCTGGCCTATGTGCAGGCCAAGGGGCAGCCCGGCGAGGTTACCGTGCGCTTTGAAGCCAAGGGGCTGCCCAGCCAGGAGATTCGCCTCGAATCGCGCCCCACAGAGGTGGCCCGCAACCCGTAAGCGAGCAGGCGGTGAGGGCCACTGCGGGTGGCCCCGCCGTCGGTGGTCAATCCAGATGCACGATGCCGTGCCGGATGGCTGCAATTGCGGCCTCCGTGCGGTCTCGGACCCCCAGCTTGGCAAACAGCGTCTTGAGGTGAGACTTCACAGTCTCTTCGGAGATGAAGAGGCTGCAGGCGATCTCCTTGTTGCTGCGGCCTTTGATCAGCAGCTCGACCACATCGCGCTCGCGCTCCGTCAATTGCTGGCGCTGTGAGCGCTCGGCCAGGCGCTGCGAGACCTGGCCGGGGATGGCGGCATCGCCCCCATGGACGCGGCGTACGGTATCGGCGATCTCCTCGACGGAGGTATCCTTGAGCAGATACGATTTGGCGCCCGACTGGATGGCGAGGTGGATGTCCTCGTCCCAATCGTAGGTCGAGAGGATGATGACGTTCACCGCAGGGTCGATCTTGCGCAGGGCGAGAATGGCCTCGACGCCGCCCATGCCGGGCATACGCAGATCCATCAGGACGATGTCGGGGCGGGTGTCTTCGTAGACTTCAATAGCTTCTTCGCCATCGCACGCTTCGGCAACCACCGTCATTCCGCGCTGACCATTGATCAAGGCGACCAGGCCCATCCGCATGGAGGGGTGGTCGTCGACAACCAGAACGCGGATCTCCGTCGCAGGCTCCGAATCATCCATATTTGGCGCATTGAATTCCAGCTCCCAGGTCATGGCGATCATATATTCCGGCAGCCGGTTTGGAGGTGCTGCACCGCCTCGACTTTACCCTCGGGCAACGTCCACAGCCATCACCCATCCGGGGGATTTGGCGTGATCGGTTCAATCCACGATCCGGACCACGACCCGAGTTCCGCGCTGAGGCCCGCTCTCGATGTGGACCTCGCCGTCGAGCAGGTTCGCGCGTTCGCGGATGCCGAGCAGGCCGTAGCTCTGACGCCCGTTGTCAGAGGGCGCGGTATCGGTGAAGCCGGTCCCGTCGTCCTCGACGCTCAGGCTGACCTGTCGGTGGTCGAACTCCAGGGAGACGTTGATCGTGCTGGCTTCGGCATGTTTGAGGGCATTGTTGATCGCTTCTTGCCCGATGCGCAGCAGATTGTTTTCGACGAGGGGCGAGAGGCGGCGCTTTTCACCCACGACCTGGACGGAGGTGGTCACATCCTGGTCGGCGGTCAGCTGCCGCAGGATGCGCTCGAGCGCCTCGCTCAGATCGCAGCCCTCCAGCACCTGAGAGCGCATGTTCCAGATCGAGTTGCGGGCTTCGGCCAGCGCATCGCGCGTCATCTTGTGTGCGGCGGCCAGGTTGGCGCGCATCGGGTCGCTCATTTCGTTGGCATGGGTGCGCGCCAGCTCCAGCTGCACGGAGATCGCCCCCAGGCTCTGCGAAAGTGTGTCGTGGATCTCGCGGGCCAGGCGGTTGCGCTCGCGCAGGATGGCGGAGAATTCGGTTTCGGCCATGGAGCGCCGGTGCATCTGTTCCTTCAGGCGCTGGCGGGAGATCCACATGACGACCGCGATGGTGCCCAGGGCGATCAACAGAAAGCCGGACAGCAGCCACACAATGCGTTCGGCGTTCCACCAGGGCGGCGGGTGCAACACCGTCAGGTCGTCGGGCGAACGCAGGAGCAGCGTAAAACGGCGGGGGATCCACAAGCCGCCGAGTGGCCCCGGCTCATCGGCCACTACCTCACAGATGCCGCGGACGTTTACGATGCTGCCGGTTTCCCAGCTCGCGGGGTAGGGCTTGCCGTCGGGCGTGTGCAGGATGGCGCGAATGGGCGTGTCATGCCATTCCAGAGTCAGCTCTGCGCTTTCTGGAAACTGTCGTACCTCCGTCAGCCGGGCTTGCAGCTGCACGAGGTTGGCGTCGTTGCGCAGCGCGTCGGAAACGGTGTCGAGCACTGTCGGCTGGGGCACCGGGAGGTGGGCCGTGCGGCGAAACATGGCGTCTTGCAGCACGGGGCTGTATTCGCCGGGGTGGGGGAAGCCCAGCACGTCCACCTGGTCGCCGGGCTGCAAGACTTCGTCCTGTTCGGTTTCGACGCGCAAACACGCCTGGCCGTCGCGCAGCCACAGATACGCCCCGGGTTGGTGGTGGACGACGATGCCCCGCAGGTGCACGCGGTGACCGTAGCGGCCGCTCTCGCTGCCAAACTGCAGCAGGCTGGCAATCGAACGCGGCTTTTGCTCCAGCGTATCCGACGGCGGTGGCGCTACGATCTCGGGAGAGACGCCCGCCGGCATTTGCAGGAAGGGCTTCACAAACTGGCGGTTGCGGTTGTGCAGGTTGAAGCACAGCGCCCGCAACCGCACTTCCGCATCCACCAGCGCATCCGGGTCCAGCGGCCCCGTGACTTCCACCATCACCCGCGTGTCGCCATAGGCCAGCTTGAGCTTGTAGACGCGGGCCTCGTCAAGCGCTTTGCGTTTGGTGCGGGGTTTGAAACGCGTGCCCGGCGGCAAGGGGGCGGCATCGGTGGGCGCAATGGGCTTTACGCTGCGCACGATCCCCGTCACCTCCACCCACTGGGCATCCATCTGGCCGGCGTAGAGGTTGTGCAGCGTGGCAGGTGTAGGCTCCGGGATGCGGCGTTGACCGACGACCTTCAGGTGATCGGCCACCACATAGGGGGCATAGCCGCCCGGATCGGTGACGCCCTGAATCTCGACCAATTGGCCGCGCTCCAGCCCCGCCACGAGGTCCGCCGGAGCCTGCACGTAAATCCCCTCCGCACCGTCGTGGATGACGAAGGCAATGCCCTCCGGATCCGCCCGCCCCATCACCACGCCGACGATGCGCACCGGCACCTCCGATCTTGCCACCTCTTCCCCGAGCGCACGCACCTGGTGCGCCGTGGTCAAGGGGGTGCGGGTTGGCTCATCGCCGCACAGAGGAGACTGTGCGGCCAATGACAGGAGTAGCGTCAGGCACTGGAAGGAGAGTCTGAAGCGGTGCATGGGGGTAACGTGGGGTCGGGTAAGCAACGCGCATCAGCATCATCCGCCATACGGCTCCCTCAAGGCAACCCCGATTTGCCGGGGCTGGCGCGGCCCGACTTCAGCGGACCCAAAAAACCGCGAGGCCGGTGAAGGCAGCTCGCGGTGGGGGATCAAGAGTTCAGGGACTGCTCTAGCGTTGGCGGCGGCGGTAGGCAACGGCACCCAACGCGATCAGCCCGGCCAGAGCCCCATAGAAGCCCGGCTCCGGCACGGAGGCCAAGGCGGTGATCGTCAGGCTGTTCGGGCCGACGTCGAAGCTCCACCGGTCGGTATCCACATCGTCCGCAAAGGCAAGTCCTTCGTCCGTTACGATGCCATCCCAGGTCATGATCGTATAGGTGCCGGGGATGACACCTTCGAGGAAGGAAACGTCGAGCAACGAACCGGCGGCAAAGGTGACATCGCCGCCCGCGTCGCCCCCGGTTTCGTCGATGTAGATGGGCGTGATACCGCCGGAGTCGATCCCGACGCGCAAGATGCTGCCGCTGCCCTGGATCCAGCGTCCGTCGACACTGCCCTCCGAGCCGATGCCGATTTGGGAAATCCCGGAGCCGAGCACTTCAAAGACCCCCATGCCACCGTTTCTGCCCAACTGAACGCCGGCGCGCGTTTTCAAGATGGAACCGATGCCGCCAATGGAATAGAAACCGGTGCCGCCATCGCCGACGACCAGGCTGTTACCGCCGACTTCGCGACCGATGACAAAGGAGCCACCGGTCTGGAGGTGGGTGCCCGTTGAGCCTGAGTCGAGGCCGATCTGGTGCTGGCGGTTCACCTGCAGCGAGCCGCCGCTTTGGGTGAGGTAGCCGGTGCCTCCGCCCACGCCGACGCGTGACTCGGCGTTGGAAGTAAAGTCGACCGTGCCGCTGCGCATTTCGAACTCGCCCGTATTGCCGCTGCCGATGCCGATGCGTAGCGAGCCGGGATTTGCCGATGGCGTGCCGTCGAGGATGGCGCGGTCGGCGCCGGAGAGGTTGATGCGGGCTTCGACTCCATTCGGATACGCGCTGTTCCAGTTGGTCGCGTTGTTGAAGTCGTTATCGCCCGCGTCGTTCGTCCAGAACATTTGGGCACTGGCCGACGACACCAGCAGGGTCAGGGCACTGACGGCCGCGAGCTTGAGTGAAGCGGCAGGGAAGTTTGGGGGGAGACCGTTCATATCTCAGACATATTTGGAGTGCAGGTTCGCAATAGTGCATGCCCAGGGCAGACATGCGCGAGTGGGGGCAGGATTTGACGGGAGCTGTGGTGAGGCAAAGTATTCGGTGCTTATCCGCAAAACCGGCCGAAAAGGTTGGCTGCCCCGGACTGGACAGGGGCAGCCCGATGACGCTAGCGCGTCAACTTTACCCACTTCTCTCGCCCATAGTCGTAGTAAAACCCGACGACTTGGTCCGAGAGGTAGCGCCACTCCTGGGCGGGGTCGGACCAGGCGAAAAGATCGCCCTCGGTCGCCGGCAGTAGGTATTGCCATTCGTTCTCCGGCGTTGCCCAGGCCCAGCCTCCGGCCTCCGGGCTGGCAGCGTCGTCGGGCAGATACCACCAGCCCTGCCAGCTGCGTTGGTAGATCCACGGGTAATCACGGTCCCAAATGCGGCCCCACGACGTGTATTTCACCGCATCTTCGTTGCGGATGTGTGGCACGGCGCTCCAAGGGCTGTAACGGGGCGCCTGCACACCGCTGGGCGTCGTCAGATTGACCCCACCCAGATCGATTTGAAGGTCGTCGAGGCAAAGACCGCCCCGGCTGCCGCTGCTCGGATCGAGGATCAACCCAAAAGCGGTCAAGGCGTTACCGGCATCCTGGCCCAAGTCCAGGTCTTGCGCTACGAGCGTTTGCTGAGGGTAGTTGCTGCCGCCTTTGAGATATACGCTGTAAGTCCCCGCCGTTTGGTCGATGACGAGCCAGACTTCGTACCAGGTTTCCAGCTGCAAGAAGTCATCGGAGGCTTCCACGACGGTCGAGCCGTCGAGCGCTTCGAGATGGTTGCTGTCCATCTGGAAGCGCAGCATGGCCGCGTAGGAGGCAGCGCTGCTGATCGGGCTGCTTGCGGCCACGCCAAAGGTGAGATCGAGGATCGGATCGTCGACGGCAATACGCTGGTAGACCGTAGCCGTCGTGCCGGCGGCGATAGCCGGGATGGGACGCTCGGCTCGGACCCGTCCCTCTGCCCGGGTGCCGCTGGTGGCGTGGAGCGTAGAACCGTCGCCGCTATCAAACGGGTCGGTGGAGGTCGCAATTGCGCCATCGCTGCGCACCACGGAGATTTGCCATGCGTCCAGATCGTCGAAGCTGTCGACCGACTGCCATGCCGTTGTGGATCGTTCGCTGGCAAAGCTGGCTGCGGCTACGTTTGCCGCGGCGTCGGGCGCTGCACCCAGATAGTAGCGGTACATCTCGACGGCGGCCATGTAGAACGCGCCATAGCCGTATTCGAGCCTTCGATTGTCCACCTCCACGATCGGAACCGGTTCACCGCCGGTTTTCTGGATGTAGTGCAGCATGCCGTCCTCATCCAGCCGCTGGGCGAGCCCGGCCCAGCCAGCCTGGATGACCGGTGCGAATGCCGCTTCCGGCAAAAGGCCCTCGTTCACACCCCACGCGAGGGCAAAGACGAAGAACGCGCTGCCACTGGTCTCCGTGCCATAGCCCTCCGGATAGAGGAGACTCGCTCCCCAAAGCCCGTCGGCTGGGTATTGCGCCTCCTTCAGGGCATATGCCATATCGCTGAACTGCTGTGCGAAAGCAGGCCGGTAGGGTGAATCGTCCGGCAGATACTGCAAAATGCGGGCGAGGCCGGCGACGACCCAGCCATTGCCGCGGCCCCAGAAGACTTTGGCGCCATTGACTTCGCGGTCGTCGAAGAATCGGTCGTCGCGGTAAAAAAGGTGCGCATCTGCATCGTAGAGGTAGCCCGAGGCATCCCACCATTGGGTGTTCATGAACTCGAGGTAGCTGTCGTCCCCCGTCAACGCCGCCAGTCGGGCGTAGACGGGCGGCGCCATAAAGAGGGCATCGCACCAGCTGTAGTCGACGCGCCCCCTGAGCGGATCGGCCATGATGCGATCGAGGCGGCTCTGGATACTGGCCGACCATTGTGGTTGAGCGTTGGGGTGGAGCAGGGCGAGTTCGAGCCAGGCCTGAGCGATGCACTGGTCGTCGGCATGAAAGTAGCCGGCTTTGCCGCCGCTGTCGCCACGGGTGCGCAAGGTCCAGTTGGTTTGATTGCCGATCGACACGACTTCGTCGCGGTATTTCGTATCGCCCGTCAATTGCCACAGGGCGCTCACCCCGGCATAGTAGGTGCCCTGGCGCCAGCCGATGCCCGATTCGTCGACGTCGACCCCCAGGTTGGAGGGGGCGGAGCTTTCGAACGTGTAGGCGGTATCGGCCATCGACAAAATGTTTTCGGGCTGGGTGATGTCGCCCCAGCTGAAGTTGCCGACGGCCTTGGCGGCAGCCGTGACGTCGTCGGCGGACCCCACGAACAGGGATGACCAGGCACCGCTGGAGCCCGGCGCGACCTCCAGCCGGATGTAGCGCACGTCCATTGCGTCGAACGTTCGGACGCCGTAGCCATCCGTCTTGTCCGTGTCGGTGGTCAGCAGATACCAGTCCCGGTAATTGGTGGAACCGGCGAGGGCGAAGGAAGCATTGGCGGGGGAGGCGACGAGTGCCGCTTCTGCCGTCGTCCAGTCCTCGAGCAAAACCTGGATGCGGGCACCAGTGTCGGGCGTGTTCCAGGCCGAGACGGCATTTTCATCAAACAGGCCTTGGGCGTTGCTTGAGGGATGGGCGATCCATGCGCGCGGCGGGGAGATCGCGGTGGTGACAGTGGGGCCCAGCAGGAGAGGGAGGCTGGTCAGCCTCAGCAGGCGCAGGGGGTGTTTCATAGGGCGTTCCGTTGGGTTGGGCTCTGATGAAACCAGAGAAGCGATCGACTAGAGACGCCTGCGTTTGTTATCCGCATAAGGGCGGCCAAATGTGCGGATCTTCCGCCAATGCGCCGGATCAGGTCGCTTCCTGTTTCCATCGTTAAGATGCGGATAGTTATCCGCATAAGCGAAGCTGCGGATAGACAACGTTGAGGGTGGAGCGTCAAATGGGGCCGTCAAATACGCGAGGTTTATACCCCAAAGGCCTGTAGGTCCGGCGTAGGCCCGTGTAGCGAAGCAACTCCTAAACTACCTCCTCCTCATACCCTCAACATGAAGAATCGATTTCTCTCTCTGACCCTCCTCGGATGCAGCCTGGGCATCCTCACCTCTACCTCTCATGCCGCGTGGCAGCTGGTAGACGATTTTGAAAGCTACGATACCGGCAGCACTGGCGTCTACGATGCCGAAGGCCTCTTCCCCTACCACAGCATCGCCCACCCGTTGTTCCGAGTGTATGCCGACACGGTAGAAGACGGCAACCAGGGTTACTTTGTCGACTGGGGCACGCGTGACTCCGACAGTGGGGCCGAAGTCTGGGTGACGGTTCCGATCCCGGAGATTCCGCTTGGCTCCACCGGGACGATCTACCTGCGTTACCAAAAGGAAGGCGACAGCAATACCTGGCACATGGGCGCGACCGACCTCGAAGCGGGCCGTTCCGGCAATGATACCGGTGGCGCGGTGACGGCATGGGGCGACAATTGCACCATCCTGCGGGTCAACACTTCCACGATCCTCGAGGCGCATACCGGCGGCACCTACCGCGAGAGCGTGCCCAATTTGATCCCCAGCACCTATACCTGGTATCAAGTGTGGATGGTGTTGAACAACGCCGACGAAGGCGACCAGGTTTGGCAAGTCTATGTGCAAGGGCCCAACGACACCGAGCCGCAGTTGCTGCAGTTCAACCCCGATGCGCCGACGAGCACCCTCGGCTTCCGCCGTCAGGCCGAAGATTCGCTGAAGTTCCTCGTGCTGTCGTCCAATACCAACAAGAGCCCGGACGTAAACACGCGCGATGTCTGGATGGTCGATGATATTTACGTGGATGTCGGCAATGCCAATATCGGCGATCCGCGCGTCGGCGAAGACGATATCATTGATCCCTTCGGTGAAGCCCAAACCTGGCGCGGCTTTACCGCCCAGTCCGACGGATGGGTCGATACGGGCGCGGCGCTTGGCTGGGTCTGGGTGAATGAAGCTCCGTGGATCTGGATCGATAGCCTCGACAAGTTCATCTACCTGCCGGACGACCAGCCCTTCAGCCCCGACAGCACCGGCTCCTGGTTCTGGGTTCCGCAGGAGCAGTAGGTCTATTCTTCGCTGATTCCAGACCTTGCTTTTCCCGGGGCTGCGGGTTCATAGGCCGCCCGCAGCCCTTTTTTGCCCAATGCCCTGATTGCCGATGCACCATAACAGGTGCGAGCGGCTCCCTGCGCTGAAGCATTCCGTGGGCTCGCCAAATTCGTGCCAGCCGGTAGTGGCCGGCCCTTGATGCGACTCCTTTCCCTTCCCCTCGTGCACCATGACTCCGTTTACACTCAAGCATAAGCTGACGCTGAAGTATCCCTTTGCCGAATCGCCTCAGCGGCTTCTCTTTCTGTTCACCCTCGGGTTCTCCGCGATATGCCCGTCTTACCTCGCCGCGCAGGATAGTCCGTCCGGCGACGAAGTAGAAGACGAGGATATCTTCCAGTTGGACCCGTTTACGGTGGATGCGTCTCAGGATGACCGTTATCGCTCCGTGAACACGACTTCTGCGACTGGTCTCAACATGGCCATCCGCGATCTGCCAGTGCCCGTCTCGGTCATGAACCGGGAATACCTGGACGACCTCCAGGCAAACGACCTCGACGAGGCGTTGCGCTATTCGGCCGGCGTTTACACGCAATCCTACCAGTCCAACTCAACGGCCACAGCGACTTTTGCGGAACGCTCACCGTCCACGATCGGGGACATCAACGACCCGTTCCAGAACGTGATCAATATCCGCGGCTTCGACGTGCCCAACCAGCAGCGGGGTGGCTTCCGGGTGGGCGCTTCGGTCCCCAGCTGGGGCATCGTGTTGGGTGGCGGCACCGACGACATTACGCGAGAGCGTCTGGAAGTCGTGCGCGGTCCGCAAGCACTGCTCTACGGTATCAATGTGCTCTCGGGCGTGGTGAACATCATTCCCAAGAGCCCGCTGCCCGAATTTCAGGGAGAGACGAGCGTCTCTGTCGGCAGCGACGGCTACTTCCGTTCCACCGCCGACTTCACTGGCCCCTTGCTGCCGGACAACGTCCTGAATTATCGGATCATGGGCGCTTACCAGGAGCAGGAGGATGACCGGGGCATCGACTATCGGGACAGCGATCGCAGCACCATCGGCCTGCAGTTGGAGACCAATCTGTGGGACGAACGCGTATCGCTGCTCGTTGAATATGTGCAGGGCGAGACGGAAACCCGCGGGATTGGGGATCAGTTCTTTGTCGATGACGGGGCGCGTAATCCCAACAAGTCCAACTTCGACTGGCGCAACGAATACGGCGAGCTGATCACGTTCGGGCGGGATGATCCGACGCAATCCGTCACCGACGATTACGGCAACGAATGGGGCAGCCCACTGGTAGAAAATCCGCTGCATTCGCAGTACTACGAAAACGGTTTCGAGGACCTCGGCCGCACCTACAACATCTCCGGCCCCGACACCTACCGCCATCAGGACGAACGCAACCTCCGGGCGGTGTTGACCTTGGCTCCGATGGACGATCTGCGTTTCGAACTGGGCCTCTACCATACCGAAATGGATGTGGAGGTGTTCGATGTAGACATGGCGGTGCTGACCGACAATACCAGCCCCTACATCGCTTCCATCGCGCCCGCCGGCAATCCGCGTGAGCCGCGCGCCAATACCTGGCTGCAAAACCCGGAGATGATCGCGGCGGATGCGGCCAACGACCCGATCGGATACGGCATTACCGAGGCGTTCGCCTTTCCCGTCCAGTCCGATCCCCAGGCCGTGGGCTATCGCTACACCTACCCTGTGTTTTCCGACCCTGTCGAAGGCACTGGGCCTTACTATACGGAGTATGAGCGCAAGTATGCACGCTACATCTGGTACAAGGCCCCGTCTGGCGCAGACAGCAATCAGATTCGCGGTCGCGCGGTCTATAACCTCGACAAGGACGTCTTCGGCGTGGATGCCAACCATACCTTTATCGGCGGCTATCACTTTATCGAAGACAAGATCGACCAGATCCTGGGTGCGCCGAACGACGCCACGAGCTATTCGCGTTACACCTCCGATGCGCTTCCTTACGAGCGGGGCAAGGAAGACAGCGACCCGGTTTACTTCCGGGACAGCGTCTTCGACTTCAGCCCGATCCGTTATACCGGGCAGACCCTCGCCATCCCGGGGCACCGCCAAGTCGTGACCGATGGGTTGGCCGAGGCCGGCATCGACAACTCGCTTGCGTCGGTCGCTCGCTCGGGCTACAGCGAGGCCTCGCTCTGGTTCCACGGTGCGTATGGGATCTACACCGGCCAGTTCTGGGATGACAAGCTGACGATCATCGCCGGTATGCGGCATGACAGCTATCAGGTGAAAGAAAAGGAAAAGCTGGTCGTCGTGGGGCGTTCTTCCACGGCTGCCGATCGATTGACCGACAACTGGGTTGGCTACAACCCGGCGACCTACCTCGACGATTCCGGCAATCCCATCTTCATCGGCTATGGGGACAAGCCCTACGAGCCGCTGGACTACCTGCCGGACGAGCTGAACAATCGCATCGCCCAAAATATCGACGCCTTCCGCTCGGAATACCCGAACGGTACCATCGAATACAATTTCGACCACGCCCAGAAGTACAACACCAAGATGGCCGGCATCACCTATCGGGTGATGGACCAGCTCTCGGCCTATTTCCTCTACTCCGAAGGCGTTTTTCCCAACACGGGCTATCGCAATGCCAACGATGAGGCGATCGAGGCCGAACAGACCACGAACTACGAAGTGGGCGTTCGTTTCGACCTCTTCGACCAAAAGCTGACCGGCACCATCTCGGTCTTCGATATCCACCGCGAGAACGCGATTTATCCTTGGGACGACGCCCCTTACCCGGCCTACTGGCACGGCGGTAAGCTGGCCCAGGGGGATGTGGACGACGCCAACCGCTTCTCGCCTGCCAATGCGGACGTCGATGCCTATCAGGACGCCCTCACGCTGGGAGGCAACTTCCGCCCGCGCTCTTACATGATCGCCTCCGCTTACCTGGAGAAGGCGTTCGACGAAGCGGGCATCCCGTTCCCGGTAGGGCAGGATGAGTTGATCCAGAGTGGCGATTTCCAGGATTATGGTGGCATCGGTGTCACGCAGTCGATCGCGCCCTACAGCGACGGTGTCGTCGACACCTACGTCATCGTCAATTACGAGCAGATCAAGGAAGGCGACCAGATGCTGGGCTCCTATGATCAGATCTCCGAGGCGAACGCCGCCGTCATGCGCCGCGCGTTCGAGATGGCGATGAACCGCGAGCAGGTCCGCAACCCGGTAACGGGCGAGATGGAAGACTTTGAAGGTTCCGGGATTCAGTGGGAAGTCTTCAACTCCGAGGAGGTCAACAACCCGAGTATCTACAAGTCGACGCCCAACGTGACGTTCGAAGACGAGACGATCGGGGTGGAGGGGCAGTTTATCTTTTCTCCCACCAAGACCTATCAGTTGATGTTCGAGTTCAGCCATCAGAAGCGTGAGATCGTCAACGGCGGCTTCCATATGGTTGACCCGGTGGCCTTGGATACGGGCATCAACTGGGGCACGGAATACGATCGGTGGGTCTACGTGCTCGGGCCGGAGAATTTTGAAGATCCCACGCGACCGTCGACTTTCAACGGCAAGGGCGTGGATGGCATCGACCTCTCCGGCGTGCCCGCGACCAATCTGACCCTTTGGAACCGCTACAACTTCCGGGAGGGCCCGCTCGAAGGGCTCGCCACGGGTCTCGGCGTCCGCTGGGAAAGCTCGGTGCCCACCTCCGTCGAGATCGGCAGCACCAGTTATTCGACCGGTAGCGGCAGCAACCATTTGAGCTTCGTCAACTATCCAACGCCGGACCGTCCGGCGCGCTATACGCTCGAAGCCTTCGCCTCCTACGACTTGAGGGACTTCTTCGATATGGACTGGTCGATCCAGTTGAATGTGCGCAACTTACTGAACGACGACTATGATTACGTCACCGCGGAATACGAGAACCCGACTGGGGGAATCGAGCGGCGGCGTTACGAGATCGCCTACCCGGGGCGCAGCTTCCGCCTCTCTGTAAAGGCGAAGTTCTAGCCATCTTGTGAAGACCCGCCACTCGAGGCCTCGGCGGATTGGAGGGAGTTTAGATTGGAGGTAGATAGATCTCCCGAGCGCCTCGAGTGTTTTTTATTTCCAACAGACGACCTGCAAACGTCCATGATCACGAAGTACGATTATTTAAATATCCTCTTTTACCTGCTGTTCATCTCGGGAGTCGGGATCTACTACATGTGGAAGAGCAAAAACACGTCCGATTATTTTCGGGCGGGTGGTCTGCTGCCTTGGTGGGTCACGGGTGCTTCGGCCTGGATGGCGAGTTTCAGCGCCTGGACGTTTACGGGAGCAGCGGGCAAGATGTATGAGAGCGGCCCCTACGCCTTCGGTTTGTATTACTCGATGGTGGTGCCCTTGATCATCCTGCTGTTTTATACCTGTTATCGTTTTCGGCGGATGCAGGTGGTGACGCCTCTGGAGGCCGTGCGGCTCCGTTTCGGTCCGGCGTCCCAACAATTTTTCACCTGGGCGCGCCTGCCGTTCCTCTTGTTGTTCGGCGGGGTGGCCCTCAATGCCATCGGTGTGTTCATGGCGGCCCTATTCGATTTTCAGGTGCTGCCGGTGATTGTTGTGCTGGGCCTGGTGGTGACCTTCGTCTCGTTGCTGGGCGGTTCGTTCGGCGTGGCGGCCAGTGACTTCGTGCAGATGTTTCTGGTCGTGGCGGTGACGATTACCGTAGCGGTCCTGGCTTTGCAGTTGCCGGGGATCGAAGGTGTGTCCGGCATGATCCAGCAAGCGCCGGAGGCCCATTACGACTGGAGTGAGCTGGCGCGGCCACAGTTCATTTTCCTCTGGTTCTTCGCACTGATGATTACGAAAACCTTCGAGGAAAACAGCATCGACAAGGCCGCCAAATACCTGATGGTGCGCGACGACCGCCATGCGCGCATGATGTTGATTATCCCCTTGGTGGGCACGTTGATCGGTCCGCTGATCTGGATCATCCCGCCCACCGTGGCGGCGATTCGCCACCCCGACATGGCCTCGCTGTTCCCGACCCTGCGCTTCCCGGAGGAAGCGGCCTTTGTGCTCACGGCGTCGGAAGTCTTGCCTCAGGGGATGCTGGGCCTGCTGATTTGCGGCATTTTCGCCGCCACGCTCACGACGATGGACGCGGGGCTCAATCAGGGTGCCGGGATCTTTGTGCGCAATTTCTACCTGCCTGTGATCAACCCGCATTGCTCGGAGAAGCGCCTGTTGATCGTCAGCAAGATTTCTACCGGCGTGGCGGGGTTGATCATGATCGGCCTCGGTGTCATGTGGAGCCAATACCGCAATTTGGGGCTGTTCGACCTCGTGAACCAAGTCGCCGTGAGCCTCAATGTGCCCCTCGTCGTCCCCCTGTTCCTGGGCCTGTTCTTCAAACGCACCCCGCCGTGGTCTACCTGGACGACGGTCCTGATCGGCTTGGTCTGTTCCTTTGTGGCCAAGTTTGTGATTCACCCGGAGATGATGAACGCGCTGCCGGGTTTCCACGGGCCGTTCACGACCGAGGAGGTGACCCAGTTTACGCTCTTCGCCACGGTGGCCCTCGTGGTGGCCGTCTGCACCGCCTGGTTTTTCTTCACCTCGCTGTTCTATGAGCGCAGTTCGGAAAAGTACAAGGCCTCGGTTGAAGAGTTCTTCGTGCGCCTGAAAACGCCGGTGGAAACGGAAGGGGATGCGGAAGAAAAGGAAAACCAGGAAGTGGCACCTTCGATCGGCAAGTTGCTGGCACTCTACGGCACGTTCATCAGCGCTCTGGTTCTGATTCCGAACGATCTCGTGGGGCGGCTCTGCTTCCTGATCTGCGGCCTCGTCATGGTGATCTCGGGGGTGCTCATCTGGCGCTGCAACCGCAAGCCTCATTACGTGGTGGTGGAAGAGACGACCAGCCCGGATGGAGAAAGCCAACCCGCTCGCGTCGAGATCCGGTAGATGCCCTTCACTTTTGTCCTATGCCTGCTGGCGGGCGCTGCCTGACCGCACCCGGCATGGGAGTTTGTAGCCTGAATTCTATTACTGTGGACTTCCCGGGACGGCCCGGTGAAGCGCCATGCACATCTTTGACTGCATGAAACCCAAAGCCATTTTTTATCTGGACGAAGACGCGCTCGAGCTGACCTTCGGTCCCGATGAGTCAACCGCCTTGTCTCGACTGGTCGACCTTCCATACCCTGCGCTGGTTCCGGCCCGGTTCGAACCCAGCTCCGACGTTTACGAAGATGTGGAAGTCATGATCACAGGGTGGGGAACGCGCGCCCTGACGGCCGATGTTCTCGACATGTTTCCCCGACTGCGCTTCATCGGGCACGCGGCAGGCTCCATCAAGGCCTTTGCGACCCCCGAAATGTGGGAGCGCGGTATCCGCGTGACCTCCGCCGCGCGGGCCAACGCCATCCCGGTGGCCGAGTTTGCGCTTTCGCAGATCGTCTTCTGCCTCAAGCACGGCTGGCAGCGCGTGCGCGAGATCGAGCACAGCCGCCTCTATCGCAAGAATGACGACGACATGCCGGGATGCTACCACTCGACGGTAGGCCTGCTCTCGTTTGGACTGACCGGGCGGCTGGTCTGCAATCTCCTGAATCATCTGGAGGTCGATGTGCTGGTCTACGATCCTTTTCTCGATCCGAGCGACGCGGCGGAATATGGCGTCAAGCTCGTCTCGTTGGAGGAGGTCTTTGCCCGGAGCGACGTGATCAGCTGCCACACCCCGCTTTTGCCGGAGACGCACGGACTGCTGCGGGGAGAACATTTCCGCCGCATGAAGCCCGGCGCTACGTTTATCAACACGGCCCGCGGCAAGCTGGTGAACGAGCCGGAAATGATCGAGGTGCTGCAGGCACGTCCAGACTTGTTTGCGATGCTGGATGTGACGGACGAAGAGCCTCCGGTCCCGAATTCCCCGCTCTATACGATGGACAACGTGGTGTTGACGCCACACATCGCCGGGAGCTTGGGGCGCGAGTGCCGCCGGATGGGCGGGATGGTCGTAGAAGACCTGAAGCGCTATTTTGCGGGTGAAGAGCTGGTTGGCGAACTGCGTTCACCGCAGTTGCGACACATGGCCTGAGCCTGTGATCTCAGGGAAGTATTGTCATAGCGAGAGGCGCCTTCGAGGGAGGGCGCCTCTTCGGCTGGAAACAGATAGCTTACGCCGAGCAGCGTTTACGGGCATAGGGCAGGGAGGCGCCGTCGACCCAGGAGCCTTTGACCAGGATCTCGCGGTAAAGCTCCTTCGGGCCACGATCGTTGTCGTGGATCAACGTTAACAGTTGGAGAACCGCAACGCGGCCGATTTCGCGCGGGTTCTGGTTGATCCCGGCATCTGCATGGCCATCCAGCACGCTGGTCACCGCCACGGGAATATCTGCAGGTACCCGGCAGCCCAGTTCGCTGAGCAGTTGGGGCACTTCGGCCGAACTGCTGAAAATCGAGTCCGGCTGGTTTTCGTCCAGCCAACGCTTCAGCGCCTGCTTGTTCTGTTCGAGCTTGCCGTCCTCGAGGTAAAGGATTGGCAAGCGTTCGTCAGGCGGCACTTCGAGTTGGGCCTTGATATAGCCGGCGTCGAAAAGCCAGTAGTCGTTCGCCGTCATCGCAAAGCCGATGCGTCGGTAGCCGCGTTTGCGCATTTCGCGAAAGCCGAGCATGCCGTTGAAGAGCTGGTCGGACGACACGGTGTGGCCTACGGGGGTTTGCAGGGAGTGCCCGAACTTGATGATGGAAAACTCGTTCCAGTCAAAACCATCCATGTTCCGAGCCTCCCGGTGTGGCGGCAGGAGCACGCCGTCGATGCCGCGGGCTTTGAGGATGGATTGCAGCCGCTGCGGGCGCATCCCGTTGCCGCAGGAAAACTCGTAAAGGCGAAAGCCGAATTTTTCGGCGGCTTCGGCCGCACCCTGGTAATACTGATCGAACTCGTCGAGATGCCGCAGCATGGCTGGATCGGTCCAGAAATTGAGCCAGGCGATCGCGCCGTGCTGGGCACGCACTTGCGTCGTGTGGCGCATTTGAGCCAGGGCGCTGGCGGCCGAGCTGGGTCGGTAGCCCATGGAGGCCGCCACCTTCTGAATTTCTACCTGCCGGTAATGAGGAATCTTGGGATCGCCGCGCAGGGCGAGGGATACGGTGGCCTGAGTTAGTCCTAACGCCTTTGCGACGTCACGTTGGGTAACCGGGCGAGTAGCAGTTTCCATGTGAACAAGGGATACGCCTGTCCGTGATACAGGCTGTGGAGGGGGAAGGGGCGGAGCGGAAAGCTGCAAAACAAGGTGCCGCCGAGGCAGATTTGTCGCAATCTCAAGCTCCGGTTATGCGGATAAACGACTGGCACCGTCGACGCAAGGTAATCTGTCGATTCAGATCGGTTTGTAGCAGCGGTGAAGCCCGAACCGTGTTTTCCCGCTGCTCCCTCCGGTCGAAACCGGCTCGTCCTGAGCCTACTTGGCCCTAGCCTGTTCTGCCGGTAGCTCCAGCCCCCAAGACTACTTCGATATATGCGATACCTCCTTGCTTCTTTATGCTCGCTCGCGGCAGCCGTGGGCTTGCACGCAGACTATCCCCAGATCCTCGTCACGCCCGACGATCATGCCGCCATGGTGCAAAAGGTGGAAGACGCTCCCTGGGCCTCCGCTGCCTATGAAAAGCTGAAGGCCCGGGTGGATCATTACCTCGCGCAGACGCAGGACGATCCGGACTGGGCGGTCTCGCGCCTGGCCATGAACTGGGATACGCACTACGAGGTACCGGTTACGACCGGCAGCCGCTGGGCCGGGGGCCGGGGCCATGCGCCTGTGCCCACCCCGCGCTTTGCCGGCGCACGCGACTGGGAGACGGATTACCTGATGCCGGAGACCATCGAGGACTACAAACCCTACAACGATCAGGGCGGCAAGATCTGGCTCTACAACGAAAAGAAGGGCGAATACGAGTGGGTGGAGCCCCGCATTACGGGGCACATCATCGAGAAGATGAACCGCTCCCTGATGTCTCTCGCGGCTGACGCCGGCTTTGTCTATTGGATGACGGGCGAAGAGCGCTACGCGGCTTTTGCGAGCAAGATCCTGTGGGCCTATATGGAAGGCTTTTCCTACGTTGAGGATCCCGCGATCGAGCCCGAGGACAAAGGTTCGGCGGCGATCATCGGCACCACCAGCTTTGAGGTGATCCATGAAGACATCGTGACGCCCTTGAGCCTCGCCTACGACTTTTGCCACGATTACCTGCAGGCACAGGGCAAGGATGTGAGCCTCGTCGACCAGGGGCTGAAGCGCATGATCGATCGCGTGATCGAAGGGGGCAGCGCCGAAGGCAACTGGAACCTCAACCAGTCGCGCATCATCGCCTATGGTGGTCTGGCGCTCGGCCCCAACGAGGCTTATGCCGACGGCAAGGGCCGGCCCTACTATGTGGACGTGGTGTTGGACGGCGACCTGCCACATCAGCGGGGCATCGTGAGGGTGGTGCAGGACGCGATCGACGAGCAGACCGCGCTCTGGCCGGAAGCCCCTGGCTACGGCTTCGGCACGGCCCGGGACATTCTGCTGATCGCGACGCTGATGGGCACCGATCCCGAGGGGCAGAAGGTGCTGCAGTCCCCCCTGCTCAAGCGCGCAGTGCCGGCACAGACGCAGCTCATTTACCCCAACGGGTGGTCTACCGCGTTGGGGGACACCTACCACACGCGCCTGAACGCCGAAGCCGCCGAATTGATGATCTCCGCTGCACGCAGCCAGGGAGATGCGGGGCTCGAGCGCCAGTTGTCGGGCCTGCTGAAGCGTGAGATCGCCGACGGGCAGTATGACCGCAACGCCCAGTCTGGGCTGGTCTCGTTGACCAAGTTCGTGGACCGCATCGCGGACGTGCCGCCCTTGGTCTCGCCGGAACGCACGAGTTGGGGCAAGCCGCTCAACATTCTCATCCAGCGTAATTTCGGACCGGATAAAGATGCCGCTATCGCAGGTGCGTTGTACGGGACCGATGGCGGCCACGTGCATGCCAATGGGCTGGCAATGGAGTTATATGGGGCGGGGTACGTCCTGGGCCCCGACCTGGGGCGGGGCAGCAGCTACTGGCAGCCCGACCAGGCGCAATACTACTCTCAGCCGCCCTCTCACAACACTGTCATCGTTAACGGCGTCTCGAACTACCCGGCGCATGGCGAGGGACACATCCCGATGGAAGTTGTGGCGGTGGAGCCCGCGGTCGGCGCCGAACCCCTGAGCGAACGTTTTGGCTTTGCGGAAGCGAGCTTTGCCTACCCCGACCCGGAGGCAAAACAGCAGCGCACGTTGGCATTGGTTCGGGTGGATGATGACGCGGCGTTCTTCGTCGATATCTTCCGCTCGTCGGTCGAGGCCAAGGGCGACGCATTCCACGACTATCTCTACCACGCCATCGGCCAGCAGGCCGCGTTTTGGGATGCCGAAGGCCAGGCCCTGCCGTTGAAGCCTTCGAACGATCTCACCTCCGCGCAAGGCTTGCTGGACGGTTACGACTATCTGGAGAACGAGCGTTCGGCGACGACAGCCGGGGCTATGCACGCGCGGTTTACGCTGGATCCGGAAGACGGCACGCCTGCTCGCGCGATGGATCTCTGGATGCCGGGCCAGTCAGCGCGCACGTTCTATTCCGTAGATGGCCCGGGTTGCCGTGCCTTGCGGGGAGTCCTGCCCGACAAGTTCATGGAATTGCCGATGCCGACCCTCGTCGTCCGACACGAGGGGGATGCCTGGGAAAAGCCCTTTGTCGGGATCTACGAGCCCCATTTCGCTCCGGTCGATGCGACGATCCACGCGGTGCAACCGGCCAAGGTGAAGAGCCGTCAGCGTGGGGCGGTGGCCTATTGGATCGAGGGGGAATCCGTGCGCGGGCCCTATCGCGTGCTGGTGATGCAGAATGATGCCGCAGACGCGATCAGCAAGGTGGGAGACGTGACCCTGCACGGGAGCCTTGCCCTGGTGTTATACCGCGATGGCGAGATCGTGGAAGCTTATCTGGGGCACGGGGAACGGCTCGAGACTTCCGCCGGAACCGTCGAGGCCAAGGGCGCGAGTCCTGCTTCGGCCACGCTCTCGGTGGCACCTTTCGACGGCATCTTTGCACGCTAAGGCTTGAGGCGATGAGCGATATTCTGGCAGATCACCGTTTCGGTGACACCGTTGCACGCTATCGGCACGACCCCGAGAACGGTCGGGTGGGGCTCGAATTGTTGCCTCAAAGCAGGCTGGCCGAGGCGGTCACGCGCCGTGAAACCCTGCGCGGCCTGCCTTTTATCGACGCCATGCCGGGAGATGATCCTTGGCCGGCGTCCAGCCTCGACTCGCTCGTGCAGGTCAAGCTGGCAGGCGAGGGCTACACCGAGGGTTTTGCGCAAGGGCATACCATGCGACAGTCGCCTTCGACCTTCGCTTTTCGCTACGTGGGCCAGACAGTGGCGGACGAGACCGTGGAAACGGTGCTGCGGCGCGAAGACGGCTGCGAGCTGCGCCATCGCCTGATTTATGCGCCACGGTCCGGCACCTTCCGCATCGAAAGTCGTTTCCACAACGGCAGTAGCCACGCGGTGACGCTCGAGATGCTGAGCAGTTTTTCTTTGGGCAACATCACCCCTTTTGCAGTGGACGATGCTCCCGGCCGACTGCGGGCTCACCGTTTCCGGTCGGTCTGGAGTGCGGAAGGGCGGTTGGAGTCCCGCAGCCTGGAGGAGCTGCACCTCGAGCGCTCCTGGAGTGGCGCGGGCGCTTTTAGCGAACGCTTTGGGCAGGTTGGCTCCATGCCGGTGCGGCGCTGGTTTCCGTTTCTGGCGCTCGAAGACACGCAGACGGGCGTCTGCTGGGGGGCACAACTGGCGTGGGCCGGGTCCTGGCAGATGGAGATCTTTCGACAAAACGACGACGTGGCCATGTCCGGCGGTTTGGCGGATCGCGAATTCGGGCATTGGATGAAGACGCTGCCGCCGGGGGAAACGCTGGAGGCGCCGCCGGCGACGTTGGCCTGCGTGAGCGGTGGCCTGGGAGATCTCTGCGATCGTCTCGTCTCGGCGCAAGCAGCCGCGCTGGCCACGCAACCGGAGGTCGAACGCGATTTGCCGATCGTCTTCAACGAGTGGTGCACGACCTGGGGCGAGCCTCAGCATGAGCGCCTGCTCGCGATTGCGGAGCGCCTGGCCATGACGCCCACGCGCTATCTGGTGATCGATGCGGGCTGGTACAAGCTCGATGGCGGCAGCTGGAGCACCGGCCACGGTGACTGGCAGCCCAACGCGCGACTTTTCCCCACTGGCATCGAAGGGACTGCGGCCGCCATTCGCGCGCGCGGCCTGATCCCGGGACTCTGGTTTGAAATGGAGACGGTCGGGGAGACCTCGGAGGCCTACCACCGGCAGACGGACCTGCTGCTGCACCGCGATGGTGTGCCGGTGACGGTGCGTGGTCGGCGGTTCTGGGACCTCACCAACCCGGCGGCGGTGGACTACCTGACGACGCACGTGATCGACCTGCTTGAGCGCGGTGGTTTCGGCTACCTGAAGGTGGACTACAACGAGACGATCGGTCTCGGCTCGACCCACCCTGATTCCCTTGGGGAGGGGCTGCGGCAGCACATCGAAGGGGTCCATCGCTTTTTCGAGCGCATTCGGGCGCGTTTACCCGATCTGGTGATCGAGAACTGTTCCTCCGGCGGGCACCGACTGGAGCCGTCGATGATCGGGCGCACGGCCATGTCTTCCTTTTCCGACGCGCACGAGTTGGTGGAGATCCCCTTGATTGCGGCCAATCTGCATGCGCTGATGTTGCCGCGGCAGTCGCAGATATGGGCTGTGCTGCACGCGGCCGATAGCCAGCGTCGGCTGGTCTACAGCCTCGCCGCCACCTTCTTGGGCAGAATGTGTCTCTCCGGCGAAATCGACCGACTGGACGATGCGCAATGGAGGACGGTGCTCGCGGCCCAGGCGCTCTACGGCGAAGCGGCTCCGGTGATTCGCGCCGGCAAAAGCGTGCGGTATGGCCAGTGGGGATCGAGCTGGCGCTACCCTACCGGCTGGCAAGCCGTCGTGCGCCACGGGGAGGATAACTGCGTGTTGTTGGTGCTCCACGCTTTCGCGAATGCGCCGGACCAAGTGGAGATTCCCCTGCCCGAAGGGACATGGACCGTTTTGCGCATCTTCGGCGAAGAGGTGTCGGATTGGCGGCTCCGTGCCGAAGGGATCCAGGTGACGGTACCCGGTGATTTCTCGGCGGTGGTGCTGTTGCTGGAGCCTCATCACGGTTAAGGCCGCCGGAGCACGGTCCTTTCTTCGCTGATTATGCGTATAAATGGCGAAGATTTGGTTCCTTTCGGTGCGAAGGTGATAGCCTTTCGCTCAAGCAGCCTCCTTCCGCTGCTTCCCGCCGCCCTGGTAAGAGGGAGGGACGGGAAACCCTTCGCTAACAAAGCTATAGAATCACTTCCAGCACTACTTCTGTTATGAAAATCTTTACCAAACAATGGACGTTTGCGGGCTTCGCCGCCCTTGCTTTGTCACTTCTGCTCCCGACCGTTGCTCAGGCACAGGATGATGCCGCCAGTGAACAACCTGCGGCCGATGAAGCGGCTACCATGTGGGGCCCCTACGAAGTCAACGCCGGCGGGTATGCCGATACGGGGGAATTTCTGGGCCTGCTCTGGGTGGGCGATTCTCCGTGGGTCTACGCCTACGCGTTTGAAGCCTGGTTCTACATCGATCCCGCCACGATTGGCACTCAAGGCACCGGCGCCTGGGGTTATCGCGCAGACTGATTTTTGGCCGGCTACGTAGCCGGCACTTTGGGTTCTATCACCATAATGTAAATAGGGGATTCTGATCGGGTCCGCCGGCACCTGGGGAGGGGTCGGCGGACGCCCATTGGGGATTCCCTCTCTCAGGCACGGGCCGTCGACAATTTTCCGCAACCAGATGGATCAAACCCCGCGTTTCCTTGGCTTTTGGGCCGTCAACGAACCTCTCGACCTCGAACGCCACCGGGCGCAAATAGACCAGTTTCGCGACGCTGGATTGGACGGCGTGGTATTCCACCCGCGCAACTATCCTGATGAACCGGAATATCTGGGGGCGGTTTTCATGCAGACGTTGTCGCGGCTCATCCTGCATACACGCGATCAAGGCCTCGCCTTCTGGTTGTACGATGAGAATGGGTGGCCCAGCGGTACGGCCGGAGGAGAGACGCTCAGACAGCGGCCAGAACTTGCGCAACAATGGCTTGGCTGCTTTCGAGAGCCCAAGGGCGACCTCTTGCTGCAATATGGCGAGGGTGAGGAGCGCCGCTACCTGTGCGTCCAGACAGGGGAGGGCGTGGACTACCTCCATCCCGAGCTTGCGCCCACGTTTTTGCGGTTAACGTATGAACGGTATCGGGATGGTCTGGATCCCGAAGCGTTTGCGCATGTCGAAGCCTTTTTCTCCGACGAACCCGAGTTTGGCCTGGGGCACGCCTACGATGCCTTGCCGCCAGATGGTGCGTTGCCCTGGACGGCTGATTTGCCTCAGCTGTTCGCTGCGCGCTACGGTGTGCCTTTGCTGCCGCTGCTTCCCTCGATTTTCGGGTCTGGAGCGGAAACGGGGACGGGGCGGGTTCGCTTTTGGGAGTTATTGGGCGATTGTTTCAGTGAGAGGTTCTTGAAACCGATGCGTGATTGGTGTCGCGCGCACGGCAAGCTCTTTACCGCCCATGTGAAGGGGGAAGAGCACCCGCTGTTTCAAGTCCCCATGGTGGGGTCTTGCAGCCGTGTCTATCAAGAGGTGGACCTTCCGGCCATTGACGCGCTGGAGCGTTTCCCCACGGGAGATTTTTTCCCGCGTCAGTTGTCTTCCAGCGCGCGCCAGTTCGGCAACGGACGGTGTATGGCGGAGGCCTTCGGCGGCGCGGGGTGGGGGGCCGGACCGGAAGATCTCGAGCGTTTTCTCCTGTGGCTAGGCCGCCACGGGGTGACCGACTTTGTGATGCACCTCGCCCATGCTCAGCTGAACGGGCAATCGTTGCGGGACTGGCCGCCCTCGCACCCCTTTCATCTGTCGTGGTCGCGAGCCTATGGAGCGGTGCTGGACAAGGTGCGGCATCAGCTGGGCCACGAAGGCCGGCCGGAGGCCGATACGCTGGTCGTCTCTCCGCATCGGGCAATCATGAGCAGCTACCAGCCACACGAGTTGTTGCAGACCAACGTACACAATGCGGCCTCATATCCAGACAGCACGGCAGCCCGGATCAATCGCACCTTCCTGCAGCTGGTCGACGCTTTGCAGCTGAATGCGGTTTCCTACGATGTAACGGATGAGGCGACTCTGGAACGCTATGGCGAGGTGCAGGAAGACCACGTGCAGCTCGGGCAGCAGCGCTACCGGCGGATCGTACTCGCGCCGCGTCACCAGGTGAAGCCGGCGTTGCTGGCCACCCTGCCGGATACCCTCCTCACGGCCCCGGATGCGTGGTTGCAGCACCCTTGGCAGGATACCGCTGTAGTGCATTCGCGACCGGTGCGGGAAAATGTTTTTTCCATCGAATGGAAACTCAAACCGGTGACGCGTAACGCGTGCCTGATCGACGGGAAAACCAGCGAGGACGGTCGTTTTCGTTGTGCGTTTTATGTCGAACCGGAGGCCGTGGGAGCGCCCTTGCTCCTGCTGCTTTCGGACTTGCCCAAGGAGATTCGCCTCAACGGCCACACGCTCTCGGACCCGGCGGAGAGGGCGCTGTTCGAGTTCCCTCTCGCGGGCAAGCTATGCGCCGGGTGCAACGAGGTTCAGGCCCAGTTTGCCACCTGTATCCAACCCCTCGCCTGGGTCCTGGGGCCCTTTCTGGTGCAGAGCGATGGTCCTTTCGAATCGTTGGAGCGGGGGATGCGCCGGACGAGCGGCCCCTTCCGGCTGGCGGAGTACCAGCATGCTTTGCTGGCGCCGGGTGAATTGGTGGTTACGGGCCTGCCCTTTATCTTCGAGCCGGTCGTCGCACAGGCGAAGATCAACTTCGTCTATCCGCTCTCGAGCCTGCGCTTCCAGGGGGCGGAGGGCGCGGCGCTGGCCATCTCCGTCGACGGTCATGAACCGCAGTGGCTTTGGGGGCCGGACTGGACGCTGGAGCGACCGATAGCCCCAGGGCCCCACGAAATCCTGGCCCAGCTGGTGCCGAGCTCTTACAACTTTTACGGACCGCACCACTACGTGCATGGTGACCACCACGTTATCAGTCCGGCCCAGTTCTCCGGGAGGCGCAACTTCGCCGACCCCCTGGGGACGCCGGAGAACACGCTAGACGGATATTGGCGCTTCTGCCCGTTGCGTTTTCCGCATTCGGTGGTGGCGATTTCGGCCGAAGCCCGGAATTTAATATCATGAAGCTTCTGTTCCTCAGCGATCATCACTACGAGACTTTTGGCGGCCGGATCCTGGCAGACAAACTCGGCCAGCGCTTCGATCTGACCTACTGGGAAGACGACTATGGCCCGCGCCTAAACGAGGTGGATCTGAACGTGTTCGACCTGCTGGTCACGTGTGCGATCGGCGATACGCCCGGTGCGCCACATGCGCCCCCCGAGGCGGAAGCCCCGGTCCGTGGCTGGCTTGCCAAAGGCGTGCCGGTCATGCTCATCCACGGGGGCAGTGCGACGTTTTGGCAGTGGGATTGGTGGCGCGAACTGGTGGCCTTGCGCTGGGTACGGGGCAATGATCCCGACGGCGTCGCGCCTTCGACGCACCCCATCGTGCCGTTCCAGCTGGAGCGCACCAAGGCCCGCCACCCGCTGGTGGACCAACTGGAGCCGCTGGCTTTGCCGCAGGATGAGCTCTATATCCAGCTGGAGGAGACGCGCCCGCTGCAACGCCTGCTAGAGACTTCCTATGAGGGGAAAAGCTATCCCATGGCTTATGTGAGCGTGAATCAGTGGGGTGGCCCTGTGCTGGGATATCTGCCGGGGCACGACCCCGCGGTCGTAGCGCTGGAACAGAATATGGCCAACGTCGAGCGCATGTTGGCGTTTCTGGGCGCCTGAGGCCGGCTCGTCTGCGAGCCTGCGGCGTTGTTCCGTAGTCCGGCGTGGGCTCATCACAAATACGCCGTATAGCCCGCGTTTCGCATCTGCAAAAAAAGGCTCCCACCGTGGTGGGAGCCTCGTTTGGTGGCACTGGGAGCCGAAGTCTTACTCTGAGCGCTGGATCCAGATCCAGGCCCCGCCGGTGTTGTCGGCCTCGCCATCGACCCAGAGCCACTTGTTCAGCAGAGGCGTCCAGACCCAGGGGGCTGGCTCGATGTAGAGCCAGCCGAGCCAGCTACCGGTTTCCGCCCACATGTTGTCGTCCACCGGATAACCGCGCCAGGTGGAGGGCATCAGCAGGTCGCCGATCTCGAATTGAGCATGGACCTGCTCGGCGGAGAGGGCGTGGTCGTAGACGGAGACTTCATCCAGCTCTCCGTCGAGATACTGACTGTAGCTGCCCTCGTTGTTTTGGGCCGCAAACGTCAGCCCGTAGCTATTGCTGCCCAGTGAGCCGAAACGCGAGGCGACTGCACTGTCCTGCTGCCCGTTGAAGAACAGCTGCATTTCGCCCGCATCGGCGTCGTAGACCGCCGCGACGTGAGTCCACAGATTATCCGGCAGCACGTAGGTTGATTCGACTTCGACATCGCCGCCGTCTCCCCCAAGCACGGCAAACCGCAACGTGTTGGTCGCCATGTTGCGCAACACGCGGTAGGCGTCCGAGCCCTTGTCCAGAACGCCCTGATAGCCGGTCGTCCCGGTGGCGACCGCTCGAGGCTTGATCCAAAAGGAGAGGGAGAAGCTGTCCGTGAAGTTCAGCAGGCTGGAGGCGTCGCTTTGGGCCCACGAACCGCCAGTGAAACCGATCCCGGTCTGCAAGACGCCGCCGGTCGAGAGGTTCGGCCCGCTGACGAAGTTGACGCGCACGCCGCCGATGGCCGCATTGGCGGAGCGTCCACCCGTTTCATTGAAGGGCCAGTAGACCACCGGGCGGTCTCCCGCGATGACGTTGTAGAAGTCATCGCTCGTGGGCGTCCAGGTCGTGGCGCTGATCTCGGTGCTTGCTTCGCTTTCGTTGGTGCCGTCGGAGGCCGTCACGACATAGTAATAGGTCGCGTCGTTGCCCAGGCCGGCGTCGACGAAAGACGCGTCGGTCAGGCCGCTGGCGATCGTTTCATATGGGCCACCCTGGGTGGTGGATCGCTTGACCGAATAGCTGATGGCATTGGGGATGGCAGACCAGGACAGGCTGACGGTCCCATTGTAACTCGCTTCCGCGGCCACGTTGACCGGAGCGCCGAAGAGCCCGCCCAACTGGATGCTGGAGAGGTTCACGAGGTCGGATTCGCCCGTCACCTCGATACGCATGACCTGGGCCCCGCCTTCGAGCGGAACCGAGTCGATCACCGTGGCGAGGGTGAAGGTGTCGGCGGCACCGGTGCTCGGCAGCGCGATTTCTTCGGTCGGTTGCCCATCGAAGGAAAAGCGGATCTTGCCCCCCTCGGCCGCGGCCGCGTAGCGGACCATGACCAGGTAGTCTCCCGGCTGGGGCACGTCGATCGTGTAGGTCAGCCATTCGCCATGGGCGAGGTCCGTCAGATAGTAGCCTTCCAGAGAGTCTTCGGCGATGTCGACGGACCCTTCGCGATACGCGCCGCCGGAGTTGCCGTCGGTCGTGTCGAAGTAGGTGTGGCCGTTGCCGTCGCCCGCGAAGTAGTCGTAATTGGCTGCCGCGATCGGGACGATGGCGGAGTGCAGCTTGTAGACGGGCATGCCCGCATCGAAGCCGACGATCGGATCGCCCGCCGCCGTGGCTGGACGGTGGAAGGTGAGGCCTCCCCAGCCGGGCTGGTCGAGGCGGTAGCCGCTGTCTTCATAGCCGAAGTTGGTCTGGTAGTATTCGTGCGCGCGCTCCGTCCACTTGTAGTCCTCATCTGGCAGGCCCAGGCGCACTTTGTAGTGTGCGAGGGGTAGTTCCCAGGTCGGGTCGAGAGAGCCGCGGGTGACGGTGTTGGTGTCGCTCGAGAGATAGGGGTTGATGGCAAGGCTCTTCCAGCGGCCGGAGCGACTCATCAATTCAATGAACTGACCATTTTCCACCGTCGGCTCCCAAGGCTCCGGTTGGTCGGAATAGCTCTGGAGGTAGGAGATGTTGTAGCGGGCGGCGTATTCGAGGCCCTTGAGGATGCGCTGGTCGAGGTAGCCGAAGACATCGTCCCCCTGGCCCCAGGCAATCTGGGCGATTTCAGCCGTCGTGCTCACGCCGAGCAGCACGTGCGCCTGGTCGCGGCTGGCCTCCTGGCTTTGCCCGTTTTCGCGGATATACCACTGGATCTGGTCGTCGTAACCGTAGTCTTCGATCTCCGATTGCATGCCCTGATAGTCGAACTGCAGTTGCTGCTCGAACGAGCTGTCGTTGGGCGTGCTGCTCGCAATGGCCGGGCCCGAGGCATAGGGCAGGTCGTCCGCACGGTGCGGTTGACCCGTGATGTAGTTCAGCGCGCGGTCGTAGATGATTTCGTTGTCGAGAAAGATCCCGATTGCCATGACCGTTTTCCAGGCTAGCAGACCCTGATTGCCGAAGCGGGCGGGGTCTCCCATGTAGGTGCGCCAGTAGAAGGTCACGTTCGGGCCGTCGGGTGACAGCGAATTGACGCCCGCGGGCACAGTCGAGGTGGAGTAGCCCGGGTAAACGAGCATGTCCTCGAAGGCCTGGATGTCTGCATCGGCCCAGCCGTCGTAGGTGTAGCGGATGATCTCGGCCGCATAGATCAGCGGAGCGCCGAAAAGGCCGGCGGAGAGAGGCTCGGTGCCGCCGCCGTAGAAATTATTGAGCGAACTCCAGGCATTGAGGATTTCGACGGCTTTCTGCGCGTGGCGCTCGTCGCCGGTGATGTACCACATCAGGGCATTCAAATAGGCGGCGCGGGCGTCCTCCCGATACTCGGAGCATTGGTGGCATGGATTTTCCCGCGCGAGGGTGTCGTCGTTCGGGTTCTTCTGCACCACATAGTCGTATTGGGCCAGCGGATCGGCCTGCATTTGCACGAACGAGCTGTACCAGGGGTCTTTGCCGGCGCTGACCATGGCCCGCATGCGGTCCAGATCGGCCCGCGTGTGCAAGACGCCGGGGTGGGCGAACTTGCCGACCTTGACCGAGAGGTTCGCGGTGGCGGTCCATTCGCCGTCGCTGATCGTGTATTCGACCGTAGCGGTGCCCACGAAGTCCGACGGTGCGGTATAGAGGAGGCGGTCGCCGTCGATAACGATCGAGCCCTGGCTGGGCGTTCCTACGCTGACGAGCGAGATCGGATCGCCATCTGGATCGCTGTCGTTGCGCAAGACCTCAACCGGGATCGAGCGTCCGACGCCTACCGCCGTCGTATCGTCGGTCGGAGTCGGGGCCTTGTTCGCCGGCGCTTCCCCCTCGGTGGCGGTGACTGTCAGCTGATGGTTTGCTTCGTCGAGGTCGAAGCTCCACTTGTAGAGCGGTGTGCCCTCGGCGAAACGCAGTCCGTTATCCGTGACGGTGACACCCTCGTCCCAGGTCATGACTGTCCAGGTGCCCGTCAGCTCTTCATCGGCGAAGCCAACGTCGAGTAAGGCCCCGTCGGCGAATACGATTTCGCCCAGGAAGGTGGCGTCCGACCCCGCGTTTTCGTTGTCGATATGGATGGGCGTGATGCCGCCCTCGTCGAAGCGCAGTTTCAGCACGCTGCCGGAGGCCTGGTTCCAACGGCCCGGCAGGCTCGCCTGGGCGCCGATGCCGATCTCCGAGATGCCAGAGCCGATGACCGCAAAGGTGCCGTGTCCGCCGTTGAGGCCGACGTTGACGCCTGCCCGGGTGAGCAGGGTGCCGCCGGTCAGGTTGACTTCCCCGGTGCCTTTGTCGCCGATCAGGATACTGTAGCCGTTGTATTCGCGGCCGGAGATCAAGGTGCCTCCGCTGAGGTTGATCACGCCGATGGAGCCAGTATCGAGTCCAACTTGCAGGCGGTTACCGCTCATGGTGGCGGTGCCGCCGCTGATGTTCAGCAGACCATTGCCGCCGCTGGAGCCGACGCGGTCGGGATTGTTGCCGTCAGCCAGCAGAGTGCCGCCGGTCATTTCGAGTTCGCCGGTGCTGCCGTCGCCGATTTTCAAGGTCAGCGGGGCGGCGGTGGTGTCGGCATTGACAATGGCGCGGGAGGGGCCGGAGAGGTTGACGACTGCATTGGCGCCGGCGGGGCTGGCGTCCCAATTCCCGGCCGTTTGCCAGAGATTGTCGCCCGCTCCGTTGGTCCAGTTTTGGGCCTGGGCACTCACCGCAAGTAACACCAGCACAGCCGGAGTCGTAGCAGCAAACGCCCACGACCTTTTCTTAAGGAGTAGTGGGATCATGAGAAGGTAGCTTGATGGGGCTAGTTGATTGACCCCTTGTGCATACCAGTGCGCGTCCACTGCCGGCGAAAGGTCAGCCGGTTATGCGCATGAACTGCAGCGACGTGGCCGACGCCGAGGCGGGAACGCATGGATGCGCAGGGTCTCCTCCAGCCCCCGCATGGGAGGTGCCGAGACTCCAGCGCGATGCATCACCGCCATACCCAGTTCCTGCCCGGCCAGACGTGGACGGACACCCACGGGCAGCCCATCCACGCTCATGGCGGGGGCGTGCTCTACCACGAGGGCACCTACTGGTGGTTTGGCGAACACAAGGTGGCTGGTCCCGATGGCAACCGGGCCATGGTAGGGGTGCACGTCTATGCGTCGGAGGATTTGCTGAACTGGCGCGACGCCGGGATCGCGCTCTCAGTCGATGAGCGCCCGGACAGCGAGATTGAAAAAGGCTGCATCATCGAACGCCCCAAAGTGCTCTACAACGCGCGCACGCACCGGTTTGTCATGTGGTTTCATCTGGAGCCCAAGTCGGCCGGGATGAGCTATGACGGCGCGCGCAGCGGTGTGGCGGTAGCCGAGCGCCCCGAAGGCCCCTACCGGTTTCTGCACAGCTTGCGCCCCAACGCCGGCATGTGGCCGGAAAATGTGCAGGAAGCGGATAAAGCCCCGCTTTCGGCTCCGGAGCAGGTAGAGCTTGCGCGCCTGGAGCTGGGGGGTGCTCCGGTGCCCTGGTATCCGCGCAACCGCGTTTATCGTCGCGACCTCGTCTCTGGCCAGATGGCGCGCGACATGACGCTCTTTCTGGATGTGGATGGGCGCGCCTACCATCTATACGCGTCGGAAAACAACGGCACGCTGCATGTCTCGTTGCTGGATGCGACGTTTACGCGACCGGCGGGTCGTTACGTCCGCGTGTTTCCGGGGCGCTTTCATGAAGCCCCGGCGCTGATGCGGTGGAATGATCGCTACTGGCTCTTCAGCTCGGACTGTACGGGGTGGGCACCCAACACCGCTCGCCTGAGCTCCGCCCCGCAGCTGTGGGGCCCTTGGACGGAACACGGCAACCCTTGTCTGGGCACGGGCGCGCAAATCGCCAACAGCTTCGCCTCTCAACCCACGTTCGTGCTCCCGGTTCAGGGGAGGGGAGATGCCTTTGTCTACATGGCAGACCGCTGGTGCCCGCAAAATCCCATCGACGGCCGGTATGTCTGGTTGCCGGTCCGGTTTCGCCACGGTCTGCCGATTCTGGAGTGGTGCGACGCCTGGAGCCTCGACGTCTTCGCTTCCGCTGGTGCGGTTGTGGATGAATAGGGGAGACTGCCGTTGGCTGAGACTTGGGTGAGGACTAATGCACAACGCGGTTCGCCGCTCAATTGTTCACCCTAGGGGGGCATCCCTTGAACAAGGGATTCTCAAGTGAGCTTCCAAAGCCTATGATGGGAACCGAAACGCAGCTGCTGAAGTCGTTGCTACCCCCTCAAGATCCGGCTTGTCGGGCTGCGTTGTTCGTCAGGCACCCCACCTTCACACCCTCCTTGGACTATGCAGTTTTTATCTCCTCGCAGGTATGCGCGTGCGTACCCCTGTCTCGCCGTAACGCTGTTGGCCACAGTTGCCACCTTGCCTTGTCTCGAAGCGCAGCGTCAGATGGAAAACCTGGGCCGCGGCGTTGTGGCCGTTCGTAATCCGGACGACAGTGTCTTCGTCAGCTGGCGTTTGCTCGGCTATGAGCCCCAGGATCTGCCCTTCAATCTCTACCGTGCCTCGAACGGCGGCGCGGCTCAGAAGCTGAACGATGAGCCGCTCGCTGCCGGCACCAATTTCACCGATACGACAGCAGACCCGACGGTCGAAAACGCCTACTTCGTCCGGCCGGTGATCGACGGGATGGAGCTGCCGGCGAGCGCGGACTATACCTTGCCGGCCAACGCCACGGCTCGGCCTTACCTGAGCATGCCGCTGGAGCCGACGCCGTGGGACACTTACGTGCACATGGTCTGGGTCGGTGACTTGAACGGCGATGGTGAATACGACTACGTGGTCAATCGCATCCCTTCCGTGACCGGGCAGCCGCGACTGCTGGATGCCTACCTGAGCGACGGCACTTTTCTCTGGCGGATGAATTTCGGCCCCAATTCGGTTGACCCCGACAACATCGAACCGCCGCCTGCCACCATCAACGCCGGCCACAACGATGGCGTGACGGTCTACGACCTCGACGGCGACGGCACTTCCGAGGTCGTCGTCATCACCGCCAACGGTGTGACCTATGGGGACGGCGAGACCTTTTCCTACGGGGACGACATTACCCAGTTCGTCTCGGTGCTGGATGGCATGACGGGCGCGGTGGAAGCCCGGGATCAGGTGCCGACCGACTACATCGAAGACGGTCCGGTGGCGGGTCACTTCGGCGTCGCCTATCTGGATGGCGAGCACCCGAGCTTCGTCTTCAAGGCCAAGAACCGGATCGGCAGCGGCGCGTTCAACGTGATGGTCACGACCTGGGACTTTGACGGCACCGACCTGACCCAGCGCTGGAAGTTCGCGCCCGGCAGCGAGGTCGACTACCCCAACTTTCACCAGATTCGCATCGTCGATGTCGACCGCGACGGGCGGGACGAGATCTGCGATGGCGGCTATGTCCTGGATGACGACGGCACCGTGCTCTACAACCTGAAGTCGGCCGGCGTGGTGCATGGCGACCGTTTCCACATCGGCGATCTGGACCCCACCCGGCCGGGGCTGGAGGGCTTTGGCATCCAGCAAAACAATGGCAGCGGCCTGCTTTATTATATCTACGATGCGGCTACGGGTGAGATGATCCACCAGCACTTCGGCGGGATCGAAGACACCGGGCGCGGCACGGCCGCCGATATCGATGCGGCCTACCTGGGCTACGAATATTGGTCTTTCCACGGGATCCACGAGATCCAGACCGGCAGTGTCATCTCGCCCGACCCGCGCCGCCCGTGGCCCAATTTCCGTATCTGGTGGGATGGTGACGTGATGAGCGAAAACCTCAATCGCGAGATCGTCGAAAAGTGGAACCCCGCGACGCAGGAGACGGACCGTCTGCTTACGGCGAGCGAAGATGGGGCGGTCGATGCGTGGCGCGATGCCGCCCAGTTCTATGGGGATATTCTGGGGGATTGGCGCGAAGAGGTCATCTACGAAAACGCCGACCGCTCGGAGTTGATGATCTATACCACGCCGACGCCCAGCGACGTGCGCCTCTACACGCTGCCACACAACCCGGAATACCGCGCGTGCTTTACGGTTAAAGGCTACCTGCAGTCCAACATGATCGACTACTACCTGGGGGACGGCATGACCGCGCCGCCAGCGCCCGACATCGTGCCCGTGCTGGCCGCCGACGCCGATACGCCAGCGATCACCTCGTTTACGGATGACGCGGGCCATTCCGATCGCGACCATCTGACCAACGACGCCACGCCGATGGTGAGTGGCCTCGCACCGGCGGGTTCTACCGTGGTCGTATCGCGAGCCGGCTTGGGAGACGATGGCACGGCGGTAGCCGACAGCTCCGGCCATTGGTCGTATGCCTACACGAATCCGCTCGCGGATGGTGAATACCACTTGCTGGCGCGGCTCGATGACGGGCAGGACCGCTACTCGTCGCCCTTTGCGATCGAGATCGAAACGGTCGCACCCGACCAGCCCGCCGTGGAGGCGATTGCCGCTTCCGCCGTCGACAGCTTTACCGTCATCGGGCAGGCCGAGCCCAACGCACGGGTCGAGGTCCAGATCTCCGGCCTCGGCGTGATCGGTAGTGCCATGGCCGATGAAACCGGCAACTGGACGCTCGAATACACCGGCACGGCGCTGACCGGCAATTATACCGTGTCGGCCGTGGCCGAAGACGTCGCGGGCAACCTGAGCGACGCCGCCGAAAAGGCCGTCGACTTTACGATGGCCCTGCCGACCTTTGCGGGCATTGAAGAGGATACGGGCACTGACGCCAGCGACGGGATCACCACCGACGGCACGCTGACTTTCAGCGGCACGGCCGAGCCCAACGCGGAAGTCGCTATTGTGCAGATCGGCGCGGGCCGCGTCGGCACGGTGACGGCGGACGGTTCAGGCGCCTGGACGTTTGACTACTCCGGCCAGGAACTCGAGGCGGGCTCTTACGCCTTTACGGCCGTGAACAGCGGCGGCGTCGGCTCGCAGCTTTTTCAAGTGACGGTCGACCAGAGCGTGCCCTCGGTCGCTTCGATTGAGTTGATCTCGCCCGAAGAGGACACTTCGAGCGCGACGGCGGCGATCTTCCGCGTCACCTTCTCCGAAGCCGTCTCTGGCGTCGATGCCGCCGATTTCGGCCTCATGCTGGGTGATACGCTCAACGGCAACATTGCGGCAGTGGATGCAGTCGATGGCCGCACCTACGATGTGACGGTCGACCCGTTGTCCGGGGCCGGCAGCCTGCAACTGGCGGTCAACGCCACGGGCACCGGTATCGCCGACCTCGCGGGCAACGCACTGAGCGAAGGCTTCTCCGATGGCGCCGTCTTTAACCGGGTGTTGCTCGGCGACGGCGTATGGACCCGCAATTCGACGGACGGCAACTGGAGCGACAACAGCAATTGGGAGGGTGACATCGTGGCCGACGGCGTCGATCACACGGCCGACTTCAGCACGCTGGACATCGCCGACGACATCACCGTGGTGCTGGATGCCTCCCGTTCGATCGGCCACCTGGTCTTTGGCGATCAGGATGCCGAGTCGGCGGCTGGCTGGCAGCTCGATGCCGACGGCGGCAGCGAGTTGACCCTGCTCGGCGATCTGGACCGCACCAGCATCACCGTCGATTCGCTGGCAGAAGGACGCACGGCCACCATCAATGCGCCGCTGGCCGGCAACCAGGGCTTTGCCAAGCGCGGCTCCGGCAAGCTGATCCTGACCGCCGAAAGCTCCATCTCCGGCACCATTGCGGTGGACGAGGGCGAGCTGGAAGTCGCTTCTACGGCGAGCCTGCACCCGGGTGAAATCCAGGCCAACGGTGGCCACATCTTCCGCATCGCAGGCGGCGAGGTCGTGTCGAGTGGCACGGCCGAGATCAACGACGCCGGTCGGCTGATCATCGACGGAGGGCTCGCGAGCTTTGACCGGATTTACGGCAGCAACAACAGCGGCAACCGCGTGCACCTCAACGGCGGCATGCTGATCGCCGACACCGTGGAGTTTCGCCGCAGCACGGCCAGCGGGTTGGATTACGATACCGGCCTCGTTGTCAGGGGCGGTGAAGCGCAGATTGGCGACATCATCATGGGCACCGCCAACTCGAACGGCATGATGTCGGTCGAAGGCGGCGTGGTCAGCGTCTCCGGTCCGATCACCCTTGGTTGGCAGAGCACGGGTGGCCGTGGGGGGCACCTGCGCGTCACCGGTGGCGCCTTCTATTCCACGGACCTCGTCGACGGTCTCGTGCTGGTGCGTGCACTCAATAATGCTGCCAGCGCCAACTTCCTCGGCGGCGTGAGCATGATCAACAAGATCAGCCTCGGCTACGACGCGACGCTGTTGGAGGGCACGGCTACGGTAACCGTCGATGGCGGCACGCTCTACATCGGCCCGGGTGGTATCGTGAAGAATGCCGGTGGCGATTTCGAGGCGAGCGTCTCCTTCGACCGCGGCACGGTGGGCGCCTGGACGAGCTGGTACACCACCTTCCCGATCCAGCTCGGCGGGGACGACAACATCACCCTTCAGGCGGCCAACTCCATGGGCGTCGCGCAAGACATCGTGCTCAGCGGCCAACTGTCCGGCACGGGCGGCTTGACCAAGACGGGGGCCGGGCGCCTCTTCCTGGGAGGCCAGAACACCTTCACCGGTGCGGTGGTCGTGCAAGGCGGCGAACTGGTGGCCAACGGCCAGATTGCGTCCGGCTCGGGTGTGACGGTGGCCGACGGCGGTCGCCTGAGCGGTGCCGGTTCGATCCAACGGACCGTGGCGCTGCAATCGGGCGGCGTACTGGCCCCGGGCGCGGCGACTCCGGGAGCGACCCTGGGCGTCGACGGCCTGGAATGGCAAAGCGGCGGAGTGCTGGAGCTCGGTCAGGACCACCTCAGCATCAACGGGGCGCTGACCAAGACCGGCGAGGGCACCTATGTGGTGCGCATCGACGGTGACAGCGCGCTGCAGCCAGGGCACAGCTACACCCTCGTCAGCTTCGACTCGACTGATTTCACGGTGGGAGACTTCACCCTGCAGTCGGCCAATTCGGGCTTCGACGGCGTGCTCGCGCTCGATGGCGACAGCCTCGTGCTGACCGTCAACGCGATGCCCACCTCGTATGCCCGCTACGCCGCAGCCACGTTCCCGGCGGGAGCGGCCCATACCGGCCCGAATGACGACTACAACGGCGACGGCATCAGCAACTTCATGGCCTTCGCCTTCGCGGTCGATCCGATTACGGGGGCCGGGCGCGAGCATCTGCCCCAAGTCACGAGTGTGTCGTCTGAGGATGGTGCGATGGCACTGGAAATCGTCTACACCCGGCCTCAAGACGTGGCGGTGGACTACCGCTACCAAGGCTCCACCAACATGACGTCCTGGAGCGATCTGGCCGTGGACGGGGAACCCGATGGGGTCTCGATCACCGACGTGGCCGACAATGGTGACGGCACCGAACAGGTCACCGCCCAGATCACTCACGCCGACGAAACAACCTATTTCGCGCGCGTTCTCGCAGAGTAGGAATCCTCTGTGCGCACGGAACAAACCTAGAGACCAGTCATGCGTATGGGAGGGCTCCCCGAGAGGGGAGTCTTCCCTTGCTGTACGGCCCGGTGAACCTCCCTTACTATTGATCACAAACATGTTGCACGAAACCTTGCTGCGGCGCTGTCTGCTCGCGCTGTGTTTAATCACGTTGAGCTGGGCCTCGCCGCTGGCCGCCCACCAACCGCTGGAGATGACCTTGGAAGGGCAGGCCAGCGACCGTATGGTCCAGTTTCAGGTGACGCTGGGCGTGGACGCGGCCCGGACGCTGCTCGAGGCGACGGGCTATTCCGAGCAGGAGGTTTCGGAAGCCACTCGCGAGATCAGCCCGGATTATACGGTGGAACACGGCCCGGGCTTGGCGACGCACCTGCTCCAGTTGCGCTGTAATGGTGAGACCGTCGCTCCCAGCCGCTTGATCAGCAAATCCGGCGGGCTCGAGATCTACTTCATGCTGGAGTATCCCTGTGAGAACCCGCAGAACCTGGCGGGCTATGTGAGCTTGTACGAAGCGATACCTGGCCTGCGACAGGGCGTGATGACCTTCTACGGCGGTCCGGATGACATCCTGCGCGCGAGTGTCGTTTCCGCGCAAAAACCGGATTTTACCGTCTCACTGCCGCCGCACGTGGCGGGCACCGCCGTGCCCGCAGCGGAAGACTCGGTTGCGTCCGACACGGGTCCTCCGGCGGCACCGGCGGAATCCGGGCCAAGCAATCGCTTTGCGTTTGGGGAATTTTTCGTGCTGGGCATCGAGCACATCCTGATCGGCATCGACCACCTGTTGTTTCTGGCCGCGTTGCTGCTCGGGGTGCGCAACCTCAAGAGCATGCTCGTGATCATCTCCTGCTTCACGGTGGCGCACTCGATCACGCTGGCACTGGCGGCGCTGAACCTCGTCAACATCCCCTCCACGGTCGTCGAGCCCCTTATCGCGGCCTCGATCATCTTCGTGGGCGTCGACACGCTGGTGCGCAAGGAGCACCCGCAAGATCGCATGTGGCTCGCGGCGGCCTTCGGGCTCATCCACGGCTTCGGCTTTGCCTCGGTGCTGCGTGAAATCGGCTTGGGCAACAGCCCGGAAGTGCTCGTGTCCTGCCTGCTGGCGTTCAACCTCGGGGTGGAGGCAGGGCAGGTGATGGTGGCTGCGCTGGTGCTGCCCATCCTGATGTGGGCGCGGCGTCAGGAACTCTGGACCCGCCGCGGGATCCCGGCAGTCACCTGTATTATCATCGCGGTCAGCTCCTATTGGGTCGTGGAGCGGCTTGCCTAGCGCTCGCGGCGGGAAAACCAGCGGCGGCGCTGAGGTCGGGTCTGCGGGACGACGTCCTCGCTCGTCTCCATGATGGCGCTGGGCACGACCGGTTGGCCCATGTAGTAGCGTGCGACCGCTTCCGATCGTGAGTGGGCGTCGAGCTTGGCGTAGACGTTCTTGAGGTGGCTGTTCACGGTCAGGAGGCTGATGTGCAAAGCCTCCGCGATCTGCTTGTCGGCAAGGCCCAGCGCGACCTGCTCCAGCACCTGCTGTTCGCGTTTGGTGAGCCTGGCCTGGGGGCGAGGTGCCGATGCGTTCTGGCGTTGCAGGTCATCGATCATGCTGCGTGCGACGCGGCCACTGAGTGCGGACTCGCCCTTGGGCGCGCTGCGCAGGGCGTTCAGGATTTCCTCCGGCGGAGCGTCCTTGAGCAGATACCCGACCGCACCGGCACTGAGCGCATTGAAAACGTAGTCGATGTCCTGCGAGACGGTGAGCATGACGAAGTGCGTTTGCGGCAGCTGGGGCTTGACCTGGCTGACGATTTCGATGCCGGAGCCATCCGGCAGCTGGATGTCCATCAGCACTACGTCGGGCTCGAGCGAGGGCAGGGTGGCGGTGGCGCTGGCCGCATTACGGCAGCAGGCGACGATCGCGAGGTCTTCGGTTTCCTGGATGATCTGGCGAAGCTCTTCGCAGATCTCCGCGTTGTCTTCGACGATGGCGATGGAAAGCGGCATGGGAAGGGGAGAGGTTAGGGGATCGGGAGTGAAATGGTGACGGTGGTGCCTTCGCCCGGAGTGGACGCCACGTGCAGCTCGCCTTTGATCTCGCGCAGGCGCGTCTGCATGTTGCGCAAGCCGTTGCCGTCGAGGGCCGTGCGCGCGGGATCGAAGCCGTGGCCGTTGTCGCGGATCGTGCAGCGAAAACACCGCTGGTCGCAGGCAAAGTCGACCTGCACTTGCGAGGCCTCCGCATGTTTCAGCACATTGGTCAGGGCCTCCTTGGCGACGAAAAAGACGTGGTGCTGGGCATCCGGGGAAATGGGGTGCGCGGGAACGCCTTCCGGGTCGTCCGTCTCGCAGTGGATTTGGGTGTTCTTGAACAACTCGCTTGCGTAGCGGCGGAGAAATTCGGCCAGGTTTTGCAGCGAGCTTTCCCGCGGCGTCATCAGCCAGACGATGCCGTGCACATCGGAGTTAAGACGATGGGCGCGCTCCGCCAGCAATTGCAGGCCCTCTGGCAGGTCCTTGGGCGCAGCGCGAGGTAGACGCGCCGCCAGCAGCTGCAACGCGGTCAATCGGCCGCCCAGGTCGTCATGCAGGTCTCGGGCGATGCGGGCACGTTCCTGCTCCAGCGCCTGATCACGTTCGAGGCGTTGCAAGCGCTGCCGCAGGTGGTGCTGGGACCATTTGCGCACGATCAGCACCAGCAGCAGCCCGGCGAGCAAGGCGGCACCGATCCGAAACCACGCCGTCTGCCACCAGGCGGGCGGTACCCGGAAGACGAGCGTGGCGGGGGTGGGCGTCCAGCTGTTGGGCCCGTTGGCCGCGGTGATCAGCAGTCGGTAGGTCCCCGGCGCCAGGCCCGAGTAGCTGATGGTGCGGGCATTGTCGGTATCGTTCCAGTCCGGGTCCGCGCCCTCCAGCCGGTGGCGGATCAGGAGGTTGCGCGGATCGGTGAAACAGGGCACCGCAAAGTCGATCTCGATGCGATGTGGGCCGGGCGGCAAGCGCAGTTCCGGCCCGCCGACCGTTTTCGGCTCCCCATCGATGCGGACCGCATCGAAATAGACGTGCGGCGGCGCTTGTTCGGCGGGCACGGCGTTGGTGTCGATGGCGATCACGCCATCGGAGCTGACAAACCACAGGCGGCTGTCGGCACCCGTCTGGGTGGCGGGGAAATAGTTGTTGAGAAACGAGAGCCCCGTCAGCCCTTGATCCTTGCCGTAGCGATGGCTGACAAATGTCTCCTGCCGGCCTTCCGCGACGTCCAGTAGGGCAGCCTTGCGCGCGTAGTAGAGCCCGCTCCGGGAAGCAAACCAGAGGTTGCCGTGCGGGTCTTCGGACAACTGCGAAATCAGGTTGTCCGCCAGTCCCTGCGTTTCGGTCAACCGGACGAATTGTTCCCCTTGCCGGACCAGCAAACCGTCGACGGTAGCGATCCACAGGCGACCCTCCGCATCGGTATGCAAGCTGTGGATCGGAAAGCCCACGTTTTGGGCCTTAAGCTGCCCGTCGCGATAGCGGAACAAGTCGCCGTGGTAGGTGCCGAGCCAGATCTCGCCTTCGGCCCCTTCGGCGATGGAGCGGATCGACTGGCTGGTGTCGCGGTCACCTGAAGGCAGCACGTGCATCTCGCCGCGCCGGAAATAGCCGAACGCTCCGGCGAAGGAGGCGAACCAGACGTCTCCGTTGCGCGCCGTGTAGAGCAGGTTGACGTCCTGCGCGGGGCGGGGTAGGCGTTCCCCCTGCTCATAGGGCGGCGCGAACCGGTAGAGGCCCGAGCGCCCACCCGCCCACAAGTTGCCCTGGTGGTCGAGGCAAAGGGTGCTCAGCGCGGGCGTTTTGCCTGCCACTTTCAGATCGAGCGGCACCGCCGCATCGCCCTGGATCCGCGCGATACCTCCGCCCTGGTTGGCCAGCCAGAGGGCCCCGTCGGACGCGCAAAAGACGGCATTGCAGACGTCTTCCTGCAACCCGCTGGAGGTGTCGAAACGTTGGAAGGTCTTTTCGCGCAGCTGCCCCAGGCCGTTGCCATCGGAGGCAATCCAGATGCTGCCCTCCCGGTCTTCCATCACGTAGTTGATCACCGGAAAGGGGATGCGCATCTGCTGCAGGCCCGTCTGTTCCGACCAGCGAAAAAGCCCAAGCCGCCCCGCCGCGATCCAGGCTTCCCCGCGGGCGTTGACGTCGATCCGGCGCAGCTCGGCGCTGGCCTGCCGCCATGGCACGTCTCGCGCCAAGGTAGAGATCTCGCCCTCGCGCAGCCGTAGCAGGGCCTCCTGGGTGCAGATCCATATGCCGCCGCCAGGATCGTTGGTGATCGACTGCGGCTCCGCGAGGCCCAGCGAAGAGGGGTGCAGCGCCCCGTCATGATACGTGCCGAAAAAGCCGCTGGCGCAAACCCAGAGCGTGCCCGCGGCATCCACCGCGAAGGTCGCCCGCTGGTTGTTGCGGGCGTGCAGGCCTTCGTCCGGGCCAAACCACTGAGTCGTTTCGGGGGTCCAGCGCAAGAGTCGACCATCGGGGAAGCTGGCCCACCAGGCACCGTCCGGGGCATGGTAGAGCTCCTTCACCTGTCGCGATCCCAAGACGTCGGCCAGCGGGTGGCGCCCTACCTTGCCGTCCCGGAAAGACAGGATGCGCCCGCTGGTGGGCTCGAACAGCAAGCCCGCTTCCGGATCGGCAGCCAGAGCGCGGATGTTGTAGCCGCGGGGCCGTTCCTGGGCGGAGAGCTGCAGACTCTTGAACGTGACGCCGTCGAAGCGGACAAGCCCGCCCAGGCTCGCCATCCACAAAAACCCGCGCGTATCCTGCACGATGGTCGTCAGCGAGTTGTGCGGCAACCCGTCCTCGGTCGTCCAGGTGCGCATATAATAGTCTCGCGAGGGCGGCACGCTTTCGCCTCCTGCAAGGCTTTGGAACATACACAGCGAGCAGGCTAACAGGAAAAACCACGCACGGGGGAGTGCGGGGCGATGGCGATGGGCGGCGCGCACGTCGAGACGAAGGGGGAGTCTACGCAATAAGGAGAATTTGCCGGTCCTTCGAGGCTGCCACTTCACCGCTGCTGGCACAAAACTGCCGCTTGCTGACTGTAAGACTCTTCTGCCTGATTTCAGGGATACCGGATGGCTTCGCCCCCGTGCTATCTTGAGGTTCATCTATCAGCCCCATTCCCCCTCGAGATATGCCCATTCCTTTCCCCCTACGTGCGCTCTTTTATTCGCTGTGCAGCCTGTTGCTCTTCGTCGGCCTGACGACGCAGGGTTTCGCCGACCACCCGGAGCGGCTCAACCTGAACTTCAACGCGGGCTGGCGTCTGGGGGTGGGCGAACACCCCGGCGCCGAGCAGCCGGATTTCGACGACGCGGGCTTTGAACCGGTCACGCTGCCCCGGGCCTGGAACGAAGACGACGCTTTCCGCCTGTCCATCCACGATCACCGCACCGGGATCGCCTGGTACCGCAAGCACTTCAAGCTGCCGCAGCGCGAGGAGCCGGGCCGGGTCTACATCGAGTTCGAAGGTGCGCGGCAACTGGCGGAGGTGTGGGTCAACGGTCAGCGCGTCGGCTCCCACGAAAACGGCGTCATGGCCTTCGGTTTCGACCTGACGGACTACGTCAAACCGTGGCCGGAAGAGAACGTCATTGCCGTGCGCACGGACAACGCGTGGAACTATCGCGAACAGCTTTCGGGCCAGACCTTTCAGTGGGCGGACCGCAACTTCAATGCGAACTACGGCGGGCTGGTGAAGAACGTGCGCCTGCACCTTACCGGCATCCTGCACCAGACGCTGCCCCTCTACTCCAGCCTGGGGCATACCGGTGTCTACGTTTACCCGACGGATATCGATCTCGAGGGTAAGCGGGCCGTGATTCACGTGGAGTCCGAGGTCGTCTACGCACCGCGCGCGGATCAGGAATTTACGTTCGAGGTCGAGATCCGGGATCGCGAAGGCAAGCTGGTCTCGAGCTTCTCCGGCGGCACCTTCACCGCCCCGGGGCGCGGGCGCGTCGTGGCCAAGGCCGAGGCGGAGGTCGACGACCTCGAGTTTTGGAGCTGGGGCTACGGCTACCTGTATGAGGTCACGACGCTGCTGAAGGTCGACGGCCAGGTCGTCGACCGTGTCCGCACCACGACGGGTTTCCGCAAGACCGCATTCGAGCACGGGGTGGTGAAGCTCAACGATCGCGTGTTGCAGATCAAGGGTTATGCCCAGCGCACGTCCAACGAGTGGCCCGCTGTAGGCCTCTCGGTGCCACCGTGGCTCAGCGACTACTCCAACGCCCTGATGGTCGAGAGCGGAGCCAACATGGTGCGTTGGATGCACGTGACGCCGTGGAAGCAGGATGTCGAGTCCTGCGACCGGGTCGGCCTCATGCAGACGATGCCCGCCGGCGACTCCGAGCGTGACGCCACCGGGCGGAAGTGGGTCCAGCGCCTCGAGTTGATGCGCGACGCGATCATCTACAACCGCAACAATCCGAGCATCGTCGCCTACGAGGCGGGCAACAACGGCATCAGCGAGGCCCACATGGCCGAGATGAAGGCCATCCGCGACCGATTCGACCCTCACGGTGGGCGTGCGATCGGCAGCCGCGACATGTTGGGCTCCGAGGAGGCGGAATACGGCGGCGAAATGCTCTACATCAACAAGAGCGCGAGCCAGCCCTATTGGCAGACGGAGTATTCGCGCGACGAGGGGCTGCGCAAATACTGGGACGAATATTCACCGCCTTACCACGAGGAAGGGGAGGGGCCGCTTTATCGCGGTCACCCGGCTCCGGCTTACAATCACAATCAGGACCAGCACGCGATCGAAGACGTGGTGCGTTGGTACGACTACTGGCGCGAGCGCCCCGGCACGGGTGAGCGCGTCAATGCCGGCGGCCTCAACATCATCTTTTCCGACACCAACACGCATTATCGCGGGGCCGAGAACTACCGCCGCAGCGGTGAAGTCGATCCCATGCGCATCCCCAAAGACGGCTTTTTCGCCCACCAGGTGATGTGGAACGGTTGGGTCGATCCGGCCCAACCGCAGGCGCACATCCTCGGTCACTGGAACTATGCGCCAGATGTGATCAAAGACATTTACGTCGTCTCGAACACCGATTCGGTCGAGCTCCGCGTCAATGGCCGCTCGCTGGGGCAGGGCAAACGCAGCCACCACTTCCTCTTCACCTTCAAGAACGTGGCCTGGGAGCCGGGTGTGATCGAAGCCATCGGCCGCAACGAACAGGGTGAGGCGGTCTGCACGGCCCGCCATGAAACGGCGGGTGCTCCAGTCGCGCTCAAGCTCCAGATCATGGATCATCCTGCCGGTTTGCACGCTAACGGGGCCGATCTGCTGCTGGCTCAGGTCGAAGTGGTCGACGCCCAGGGCCGCCGTTGCCCGACGGCGCTGAACAAGGTCGACTTTTCCCTCGAAGGCCCCGCCGAGTGGCGCGGCGGCATCGCGCAGGGGCCGGACAACTACATTCTGTCCCAGACCCTGCCGGTCGAGGGCGGGGTCAACCGTGTGCTCGTGCGCACCACGACCGAGAGCGGCCGCATCACCCTGCGCGCCCGTGCCGAAGGCCTGGAGTCGGCCGAGGCCTCGATCCGTTCGGAACCGGTCGAAGTCGTGGACGGCTGGAGCTACCGCCACCCCGACGCGGGCCTGACGGGCGACCTGCAAAAAGGCCCAACGCCCGCCACTTCGTCCGTCACGCCCACCCGTCGGGCCGTGGCCGTTGCACAGGCTTCGAGTGCCCAGGGCAACGATCCGCAGCGAGCATTGGACGACAACGAGGCCACTGCCTGGACCGGCCCGGGGCCGATCACCTTCCAGCTCGAGCGCCCGGCGGCGCTGCACGAGATCACGGTCAAGACCGGCGGCTTCCGCGCTCGCAGCTATCCCATCCGCGTCTCCGTCGACGGCCAGGAGGTCTACCTGGGCGCCACTCCGCGCAGCCTCGGCTATGTGACCCTGCCGCTGAAGCAAGTGCGCGGTCGCGAAGTCGAGATCGAGCTGCTGGCGGGCAGTGAAGCGCGCGACGCCTTCGGCGACATCACCGAGCTGGTCGATCAAGGCAACGCCACCACCGGGGAGGAAAACGTTGGTGAACGCGAGCTCTCCCTGATCGAAATCGAATTTTACGAGCCGATCGACGCCACTGCTTCCACGCAGTAGCAAGCGCTGCCCGCTTCCAGACCGCCTTATCGTTTCAGCCTCCTCCCTCCGCCGGGAAGGAGGCTTTTTTTGTCTCGGGGCGGCACGTCGCCCTCCCCGCGAGGGCGCGGATTGACGTTTTCAGGTGGAACGGATTGAATGGTGGGAGTGATGTGGAAGCTCATGCGTATGCGGTCGAGGCTGACCGGGTTGGTGTGCTTGCTCGGGGTGTGCAGCCAGTTGGGTTGTGCGCCCAACAGTGAAGCTGCCAGCAACCGTCCACCAGTGGAAATGTCTCGGACGGTGGGGCCTGAAGGCGGCACGCTCACGCTGGGAGAGGCGCGGGTGACGATCCCGCCGGATGCGCTGGCTGCGGCGACCACGGTCCGGTTGGCCCGGGTGACGGAACCCCGGGTGCGGGTGACGCGCGGTGTCTGGGCCGGGTGGTGCTGTGAACTCGAGGCTGTCGGAGTCGAACAGTTTTCTGCGCCGGTGGCGCTATCCTTGGCGGTGCCGCCGGGGGTTGAGGTGCCGGTGGGCTATCGGGTGGATGCGCACGGTGAACTGCACGACCTGACTCTGGTCTCGCGCGATCCGGAGACGGGCGAGGCGTTGTTTCATACTTTTGTGCCCGGTCGGTTCACCTGGGTGGATGCGACGCCGCGTTGAGCGGGCGCAAAAAAGCCCCGGTCGTGAGGGACCGAGGCTGGGAAAAGCCGGTGGGGGCGGGGCGCTCTATTCGGCGGACTGCCAGGCGTCCTTGCGGGCCTTGGCGGCCGGATCGACCACTTCGAGGAACTGCGGGTGGGCGATTGCGGTCGCGCTCTGCGGGGCCGTCGCATCGCTGGTAGCGGCGTTCGGGCTGGTGGCCTGGACAGGTGTAAAGCTGCCGATTGTCACCCAGTCGCTGCCCGTGCTGCCCGGTGCATCATTGCTGGAGCTGTCGACCGTCAGGGTGCCGCTATAGTTGTAGGTCTCGACCCGGTCGGAGCCTTCGTAGAGGTTGACGGTCACACGGTAGGGGGCGGAGAGGCCCGTGTCGTGCGCGGAATAGTAGTGCAGGCGCACGTTATAGGGCTCACCCCAGCGCACGGTGTCGGTCGTTGCGAGTGTCCAGTGTTCCGGGCCGTAGCCGTCGGTATCGTCGAAATCGAGTTCGCCGCCGTCAGCGGTGGTTTTGTCGCTGTACCACGAGGTGTCGCCCGTGGGGTCGGTCACGTAGAGGTCCACATCTGTCTGGTCGGTCGTCCAGGTGAGGGTGACGAGGATGACGGATTCGAGCGTGTCCAGGTTCAGCTCAAAGGGCGCGATCTGGGTGTTCGGGCGCTCCAGCAGGTTGCCGTTGCTATCCTTGGCCTCGGTCTTGAAGGTCAGCTCATTGAGCCCTTCGACCAGGTTCACCGCCACGGTAAAGTCGCCGTTCTGGTCGACACCGGTGCTGTAGGCCACAGTGCCGTTGAGCATGACGGTGAGCTTCTCGATCAGGGCCTGCCCGCTCTGGATGTTGCCCGTGAGCGTTATGTTGCGGTCGGTCACGGTATCGCCGTCGGTGTAATTGATGATGGCGACCTGGGCGAGGCCGCTGCCGCTGAAGTTGTCTTCCGCGTCCTGATAGATGTTCTGGAACGACTCGTAGGTAAAGGAGCCTGAGCCGATGTGGCCGGTCGTGGTGTAACTCTGGTAATTCGTCAGCACGTGGGTGCTGTCGTTATACGTGATGAAGTTGGCCGCGCCCGGCACGTTGGGGTCGTTGATGTAGACCTTGCCGTCGGCGTCGAAGTCGTAGGCCAGGACGGCGTGGGCGGCGCCGGGACGGGCAAGATAGAGGATGGTCGGCGCGTCGGTGTTGGCGATGACGTTGGTGATGGTCGCGTAGAGCTGTTGGTCGGACAACGCGGCGGTCTGCTGCACGCGCGGCACATAGCTGCTCCACTTTTGGGTGAGGGCGGTGTGGGCGCGAGTGGCGATGATGTTTTGCCCGCGCACGCTCTGGTTGCCGTCACCGCTGTAGGTGCCCATGTAGCTATGGTAGAGGTCGCCATGGTCGTGGCGGTAATACCACTGCGCAAAGGCGGCCATGCCAAAGCATTCGCCGCCCGGATTGTACGACGAGCCCGTGTTCACGACCTGAAAGCCGTTGACGCCCGGCTGGTAGTCCTGGCCGAAAATGAGGTCGTAGAGGGAGACGAGGAAGTCGGTGAAGACGGAGGCGTGGAAGGTCTCGTAGGTCAGCGTGCCATTGGCCTCGTCCACATCCACTACCTGGCAGGCCTGCAGCAGGCCGCCTTCGTCCACGTAGTAGGGCACGGCGATGATGTCCTGCTCGGCATTGAAGGGGATCGTGACCGCGAGCGGCTCCTCGAAGTGGGTCAGGCCGTCGGCGTCGATCGAGATGATGCGGCCCGAGGCCGTGCCCACGTTGGGGCGGATGTCGGCGTCGATGTAGCCCAGCGTGATGGTGCGCTCATCCGGCAGCGCGCCGGCCGGCACATCGAGGGTCACCCCGGCCAGTTCGCCTGTGTCGATGGTCAGGCTGCCGCCTTGGGGCCCCATGGTGCTGGAGTCAACTTCGACCGGGTCGGGCAGATCACTCACCTGCACGGCATCGCGGAAGAGCGTGGTCAACTCCTGCAGCCACGTCTCCTGGCGATAGCTCCAGAACCAGGCCTTTTGAAAATCGCCGGAGGTGTCGTGCAGCACCCAGTCGTTTTCGTTCCAGGACCAGATGACGGGGTAGGCACCGGATTCGGTCCAGAGCCAGCCGTATTCGGGGCGCCAGAACCACATGCCGTCAGCATCACCCTGGTAGTAGATCCAGCCCAGGTTATCCTGATAAATCCAGTTGTCATTGGCGGTATCGTCCCAGACCCAGCCGATCCAGCCGGTGGTAGACCAGCCGTTTTCGTCTTTGGGCAGATCCGAAAAGACATCGGCCTGCAGCTGAGTTACCGCGGAGGACAGCAGTGTTGCGCCGAGGAGCGCCAGAGATATACGAGTCGTTAACATAGCAGGATCATGATCCTACGGGTGGCCTCGAAGCTAGCAATGCTGGCGGCGTAAGGTTGATCCCCTTGAGGTGGTTAAAAATCCATAAAGGATTCGAGTTCAGTTAACAGGGGCGGTCTTGACTGATTGAGCAAGCTGCGAATCTTGAGGGGTTGTGCGAACGATTGAGGGTGCGCTGCAGCGCGGAATAGGATTTTGATGAACTAATATCTTCAGGCTTTGGCCGGGAGTAAATCAGGCTCAGTTGCAGGCCTAGTCCCTCAGGCTGTGACCGGGCCGAAGGAGCGGAGTTGCAGGCGGGGTTCGCCGGCGGCGCGGGATTGCTCGAGGTCGAGGTGGAAGACGAGAGACCAGTCGTTTTGCTCGTCGGCATCGACCAGGATGTGTTCGACGCGCAGGCCGGGCTCGAGCGGGTCTTCCTCGAAGTGCGTGTTGGCGTTGGCGCGCGCGGCCGGGTCGAGACGGATGGACGCGTGGTCGTCCCAATACGGGTCGACTGCCGCTTCCAGCTTCAGCCAATCCCACTCAAAGGGGCCGCGTCCGTCGTTCAACACGGAGTGGTCGGGCGTGGCCGGCGGGGGTGGGGCGGCGTCCTCTTCCGGGCGGCCGGCCAGCTTCGCGAGCTCGGCGGCAGCCTCTTGATAGAGCTCCGTGCTGAGGGGGCGCAGCAGGCGGTAGATGGCGCCGCGCGTCAGACGTTCGAGCGCCTTGCGGTCGCGCGTAATGTCGGCCGGACGCAGGCGCGCCAAGGGATCGGGAGCGGTTTCGGGGGCCTCGTAGCTCGGGTCCTTGAGGTGCTCCCATTCGTCGAGGATGCTCGAGTCGATGCCGCGCACGAGCTGCTCGAAATACAGGATCATTTCCTCCACTTCGTCGGTCCAGTGTTCTTCCGGCACCGTCTGGGTGAGCGTCTTGTAGAGGTTGGACAGGTGGCGCAGCAGCAGGCCTTCGCCGCGCTGAAGCTCGTATTCCTGAATGTAGTCGGTGAAGCTCATGTAGCGGTCGAACATCTCCAGCCCGATGCTCTTGGGACTGATGTTCGCTTCGCCGACCCACGGGTGTTGCGCGGCAAACTCGTTGAACAGATTGTAGATCCAGTCCCGGTAAGGCTTGGGGTGCTCGACGTCCTGCAGGCGGTCCATGCGCTCCTCGTAAGGCACGCCCTCGGCCTTCATCTCGGCCACCATGCGGTCCTTCACTTTCGAGATCTGGGCCTTGAGGATGATGCCCGGGTCTTCCAGCACACCCTCGACCAGCGCCAGCACGAGGCGCGGGTATTCCGGCTCGTTGCGGTCGAGGCGGCTGACCGTGTCTACGAGGAAGAGCGAGAGTTGCTGGTTGAGCGAAAAGTCGTCCTGCAGCGCCATGTTGACCCGCACGGGGCTGCCTTGGCGTTCCTCCTTGGGCAGCAACTCGATGATGCCGCGCTCGACCAGGGAACGAAAGAGCTGCAGGGCCCGTCGCCGGTGCTCGCGCTTGGCGGTGGGCGTTTCGTGGCTGTCGGCGATGATGCGCTTCATCGCGGCGCAGCCGTTGGTGGGGCGGCTGAGCACGTTGAGCAACATGCCGTGGTTGACCGTGAACGAGCTGGTGAGCGGTTCGGGTGCCGACTCGATCAGCTTGCGAAACGTGTTTTCGTCCCAGCCCACAGCGCCCTTGGGTGGCTGGGACTTGCGCAGTTTGTTGGCCTTCTTGGGGTTTTCCGCGATCTTCTTGTCGATCTTGCGGTTTTCGATCACGTGCTCCGGTGCCTGGGCGATCACGTAACCCTCGTCGTCAAAGCCTTTGCGTCCCGCGCGGCCGGAGATCTGGTGAAAGTCGCGCACCGGCAGCACGCGCACCTTGGATCCGTCGAACTTGGCCAGGCTGGTGAAGAGCACGGTGCGGATCGGCACGTTGACGCCTACGCCGAGCGTGTCCGTGCCGCAGATCACCTTCAGCTTGTTTTCCTGCGCCAGCTTTTCGACCAGGATGCGGTATTTGGGCAGCATGCCCGCGTGGTGCACGCCGATGCCAGAGCGCAGGAACTTCTTGATCTGCTTGCCGAAGGGGCTGTTGAAGCGCACGGCGGCCAGGGCCTCGCTCAGCGCCTCCTTTTCCTTGGGCGTGCAAAAGTTGATGCTCAGCAGCTTCTGCGCGGTCTCCGTCGCCGCGCGCTGGGTGAAGTGTACGAGGTAGGCCGGCAGCTTCTTGTCTTCCTGCAGCTGGGCGATGATCTCCTCGAGCCCTTCTTCGCTGAAGCTGAACTCCAGCGGCACGGGGCGCTCGGTGGAGGCGATCGGCACCGTTTCGACATCCGTCAGCCGGGTCAGGTCACGCTCGAACAGCTCGCTGTCGCCCATGGTGGCCGAGATGAGGAGAAAGCGAGACTGCGGCAGGGTGAGCAGGGGGATTTGCCACGCCACGCCACGCTCGCGGTCGCTGTAGTAGTGAAACTCGTCCATGATGACGTCGTCCACCCGTGCTTCCTCCCCGCCGTGCAGGGCGATATTGGCCAGAATCTCCGCCGTGCAGCAGATGATGGGCGCTCCGAGGTTGACCGATGCGTCTCCGGTAGACATGCCGACGTTTTCCGGCCCGAAGTCCTTGCACAGCGAGAGGAACTTCTCGTTGACGAGGGCCTTGATCGGGCAGGTGTAGTAAGAGCGCCGGCCCTGGCACACGGCCTTGAAGTGCATGGCGGCCGCCACCAGCGATTTCCCTGAGCCGGTCGGCGTCTTCAGGATGACGTTCTTCCCGTCGAAGATCTCCAGAATGGCCTCTTCCTGTGCCGGGTAGAGCTCGATGCCCTTGCTGGCCACGTATTCGAGAAAGCGCTCCAGCAGCGTATCCGGATCCACGCTACCCTCCACGGGCGCGAGCAACGGACGGGACGGCAAGGGGGCGGCTTCATTCTCGGCAGGCATCTTCAAACCTTGGCGCAACGGACAGCCTATGGTCAAACCTGTCTTGCGCGGGAAAGCCGGGGCTAGGCCAAGGAGTTTTTCTCAAGAGAGCATTCCTACGGGCGGTGGATGAACGAACGGCAGCGTAGCAGGTCGATTTATTACGTTTGTAAATCCAAAGAAAAAATCCGACTTGAAGCGTCAGGTCGCGGCCTTACTGCACTGGCAGGCCGGCGGCGTACTGGATACCGCCGAGCAGGTGCTGGAGAAAAAGCGGGTCGTGGTAGCTCGCACGATCTGACCATAAAAGAGCCCCGGAGCAAATGCTCCGAGGCCTCCAGTTTATATCCCCTAATCCGTGTTGGCGGATTTTCCTATACGGGTCTGTCTGTGAACCCGGCTCCAAAGGATTGAGGGGGAGCCGTGCGGGATTTACACGCCTCCCCCCGAAGCATTACACTAGAATTCGAAGGTGCTGGTGAGCGTCCAGGTCTCGTAGGGTGCGATCGCCCACTGCGCCACCGTGCCGTCCCACTGGGTGGAAATCGGGATGAGTTCCTCGTGCTGGCCGACGTTGCGCACGTTCAGCTGGATGTGCCAGTCGATGTTGTCCGTCAGCTTGCGGCGGTAGCCGATCCAGAGGTCGATGGCGTCCTCGGTCGGGCCGTAGTAGGGGTTGTCGAGGTCGAAGGAGAGGGTGACGCCGTCTTCACCGAGGATGGGTGGGTAGCCGATCACAACCTTGTCTTGCCAGCGGTAGCCGGCGCCGATGTTGACGCCGTCGAGCACGCCCTCGCGGAAGTCGTAGTTGGTCACCACGTTGAAGCGCCATTGGCGGAGGTCGGTCGCGTGTTGACCTTCCATCTGCTTCATCAGCACGTACTTCGAATAGAAGTTCGAGTTCCAGCTCACAAGACTGGTGGAGCTGATGCCCTCACCGCCCCATTGGCGCAGGTTACCCATGCCACCGGGTTCGTTTTCGTATTGGTTGGTCAGTTCGACGAAGTCCGAGAGCAGCTCACCGCCGATGTTGTAGCGGATGGCCTTGGTCTCGGAGGCGTTGAACGTGATGCGCCAGTTGTGGGTCGGATTGGCGGTGAACTCATACTCCCAGCCCTTGGACACCTGGTCCTCGGTCGCGGTGAAGTTGTTCACGGGCGTGCTCATGGTCGTGAGCTGCGTCTGGCTGAAGTCGTTGAAGCCCCACGCGTCGAGGATCTGCTGCACGATGGGCTCCTGGGTGTATTGGCGCCAGGAAGCGACTGCGGCGGCGGCTTCGGCATCGGCCTGCTCCTGGGTCTGGCCTTCGCGCGGGGCATATTGCCATTCCCACGAGCCGTCTTCCATGCCGGCGGAAGTCGGATCGCCGAGCACGCCCAAGTGGTATTCATAGGCGTCCGCGCGATCTTCGTTGCGCATGATGAAGTTACCCGTGCCGGTGAAGAACCAGGTGGGGAAGCCGACGCTGTTGGTGGCGTTCTCGACCGTGGTCTCGTAGTGGTTGATGCGGAAGTAGAACCGTCCGCCCTTGTCTGCCAGCACGATGCCGTAATCTTCGGTTTCGCCGGACGGCGCCGGCAGCGCATTACCGAGAATGTCATTGCGCGTGCCGGAGACCTGGAAGTTTTCCGAGCGGTTGTAGGTCAGGTTCACATCGAGGGGGAGGCGGTCGCCGGACAGGTTGTTCAGCTTGGCCACGATGCTCCAACTGGGTGAGTAGGCCTTGTAGACCGTCGCCTCCTTGTTCTGGACGGAGTAGATACGGTTGCCGTTTGCGTCCACGGCATCGAAGTCCGCCCGGTTGTCCACACGAGTGGCGTCCGTGCCGATGGTTTTCACCTCGTCGTGGCGGATGCCATACATGCCGACGATGGAGTCATTCCAGAAGTTGGCCTGCCAGACGGCCGCATAGGAGTCGACTTCGCGACGCTGCAGGTTGGCTGTGGTGGTCAGCGCATCCTGGTCGCCATCTTCCGCGCTGAGAATTTGGACCTGGCGGGTGCGCCAACCGACGTAGTTGTCCGGATTTTCGGACTGGGTGGAGAGGGCGCCGGTGAAGTGGTTGTAGTAGTCCGCATCATAGGCGACGGACGGATCGGCATTCCAGGTGGCGTCGAAGTAATACCAGTCTACCGTGCTGGGCACATTGATGTCGGTCGACGGGCGGGGGATGTTGATGCCCCGGTAGGTGCTGGCGCCGAGGAGGGAATCTCCGAGGTAAATCGTCGGGATGACGACGCGGTCGTTGCTGTCGATGTAGGTGGCACCCGTGCCGGTCGCGGTGAGGCGGCCGAACTCCTCCGTCGTGCCATAGCTCATGTAGTTGCGCGAATCGACGGTGCGCGTGTCCTGGCTCAGCAGGCCGCTGATCGTGTGCTTGCCGAGGATTTTCCACAGCAGGCCCTCGTGCTCTTCCTCGAAGTCATAGGAGCCGAAGGCGTTCAGGCGCCACGACTCGTTGGTCGTCTCGCTTTCACCGCCACCGGCGTTGCCGTAGATGTAGGGGCGTCCCAGGTTTTCGTTGGGGGTGCCGTCGAGGTTCGTCGTGTTGATGTCGACGGTGATGGCACCGGTGGCCGTCAGGCGGGTGGCACCGCTTGCGTAGTTCTGGTGGTCGAAGGCCGCTTCAAAGCCGACGCGCCCATCCAGGAAGGTCTGCGTCAGGCTGGCGTTGACGTTGTTGAAGTTTTGCCACTCCTGTTTGGTCTCACCGTCGATCAGATTGTTGTAGAAGTCGAAGATGCTCGGATCGGAGAGCGTCTGGGCCTTCCACAGCCCTTTGTCGGCGTAGGGGGCTTCCGCGCGCGTCGCCCAGTCAGTCGTGTTGGCGATCAGAACGCGGCGGGAGAAGGGCTGGGAAAGGGTGTTGTCGATCTCACCCGTGCTGCTGCGTCCGCCGATGGTCTTGAACTCGGGCATCGAAGCCTGGAAGGGATCGGCCTGCCCGTTGTTGTATTGCAGCCACACGCCGCCGTACATGCCCACGTCATTGAGCCAGGGCTCGTAGTTGGGGTTGGCGACGCCGCCTTCGCGCGTCTTGTTGAACTGCCCCATGTCCTCGGGATAGTAGGTCGACTCGTTGCCCTCGTCGTCGTAAGTATAGAAGTAGCCGCTGTAGCGGACGTCGGCTGGGTCGTAAACCTGTTGGTCCAGCTGATCCCACCAGCCCGTGATCTGGTCGAGCGGGGTAATGCTGCGCGGGTTGTTACTGCGGATCGTGCCCGTCTCGAAGTAGGATTTGAGCGTCGTCTTGCTGCCCTCTCCGCGGAAGAGCTTGGGCTCGTAGCGCACGGCGCCATACAGGCGCTTGTCGAGGTTGTAGGCCGGCTCCTGGCGATACTTCTCGTCGTCGCGCAACACGATGAATCGCACGGACAATTCGTCGTCGATGAGGTTGCGGTTGACGTCGAGCGACTGGCGATTCGTGCCGTAAGAGCCGTAGCGCAGCTCCACTTTGCCGAAGTCGTCGTGGACGGCGTTTTTCATCGTCGCGTTGATGATCCCGGCGGGGCTGCCGAGGCCGAACAGGATCGAGTTCGGCCCACGTTGAACGTCGATGCGGTCGACGTTGTAGCTGTCCCACGGAATGCTGGTCGAGAAGAAGTTGCGCGTATTGTCGGCCGAGGTCAGGCCGCGCACGCGGGTGTTGGAATTGGGGTTGGTGAGGCGATAGGCTTCACCCTCAACTTGACCGCCGGAGTAGGCGGTGAAGTTACCGTTAGGCCCCGCAACTTCCGTATTGGTGGTGTAGGTGAGCAGGCTCTTGTTATCGGTCGCGCCCGTATCTTGCATGAACTCCGGCGTGATGACCGAGATGGCGGAACCGACGTCTTGCAGCTTGGTGTTGATGCGCGAGCCAGCCAAGGTTTGGGTCGCGGAATAACCGGTGGAGGAGGCCGCTTCTACTTCAAAGGGCGAGAGCGTGAAGACCTCGTCTGGATCGACCTCGTCGCTGGTCGTCGCGGACTGGCCGAATAGCGTCGCGGACAGTAATATCGTACTCGCAAGTACGTAATGCTTGGGGAACTTTTTGGTTAGCATCACAGTCTTTTGTGAGGTTGGTTTTTTGGAGTAGGTGTAGCTATCTAAGCACCTTATTGTTGGCACTAGTGCGCTTGGCCTGCCGAGGGGGAGGGCGGCAGGTAGGTAGAGACAAGCAGCGAGTGCGCAACAACGATTTAGCAATGAAACCAAGTGCCGGATGTGGCAAGGGTCCGGTGGTCAGTACTTTAGTATGACTTAAGTCTAGGTTGACGGTCGGAGAGCGCTTAATCGTAACGCGTGGATGTTCGTGGGGAGCAGGCGTTCGTTGTGCGCTTCTTTTGGAGTCGATAAATCCGACGCTATAACTTAGGTTATAGAGAACACTCGACCAATGACGGCTTGCGCTCCCGAGGGTGGAGGAGCGTAAATCCATCATCACGTCGCGGTGAATTCACTCCCAACCCGCAGTCTTTCCCCGGGCTGCCCAGCCGGTTACCCCATGACGATCCCCAACCCCCTGCGCTTCGCTTCCTGCCTGCTGTTTGCCGGCCTGCCCTTGATGGCCCGTCCGGCCAACAATCCCGTCATTTGGGCGGACGTGCCCGACCCGGCGGTGATCCGGGTGGGAGACACCTACTACATGAGCAGCACGACCATGCACATGAGCCCGGGTCTGCCGCTGATGAAGTCGCACAATCTGGTGGATTGGGAGCTGATCGGCTATGCCTATGACGAGTTGGACGAGGACAACGCTGCTCTCAATCTCGAAGACGGGCAGAACGCCTATGGTAAAGGTTCATGGGCCAGCAGCCTGCGTTATCACGACGGCCTTTACTACGTGTCCACTTTTTCGAGCACCACCGGCAAGACCTACGTTTTCACGACGCCGGATATCGAAAAGGGAGACTGGCAGGAACACACGTTTTCACCCTCCTTGCACGATCATTCGCTGTTTTTCGATGACGATGGTCGGGTCTACATGGTCTATGCCGGCGGCGACATCCGGCTGCGGGAGCTTACGAGCGACGCTAGCGGGCTCAAGCCGGGCGGAATCGACCGCGTCATCGTGCCCAACGCCAGTGAGGTGGCCGGCAAAAACGTGGGCCTGCCGGCCGAAGGCTCTCAGCTGTTGAAGGTGGGCGACTACTATTACCTGCTCAACATTACCTGGCCCAAAAACGGCATGCGCACGGTGCTCGTCCATCGCGCGAAGCAGATTACCGGCCCCTATGAAGGACGCGTGGCACTACAGGACCGCGGCATCGCCCAAGGCTGCCTGATCGATACGCCGGAGGGGAAATGGTATGGATTCCTGTTTCGTGACTACGGGGCGGTCGGCCGCATCCCCTACCTCGTCCCGGTTAAGTGGGAAGACGGTTGGCCGGTTTTTGGCATCGACGGCAAGGTGCCGGACGCATTGCCGATCGAAACCTCGGGCCAGATGGACGCAATCGTGGGCTCGGACGACTTCGAGCACCGGGAGCTGCCGCTGTTCTGGCAATGGAATCACCAGCCGGCGGAGGAGGCCTGGTCGTTGACGGCCCGGCCCGGTTACCTGCGCCTCGAGACGAGCCATGTCGTTGATGCCCTGCCGCAAGCCCGCAATACCCTCACCCAGCGAACATATGGGCCGCAGAGCGCGGCAGAAACCGTGCTGGATGTGGCGCACATGCAGCCGGGCGACGTGGCGGGCTTGACGCTCCTGCAGCAAAAACACGGCTACATCGCGGTTGTGGCGGAGCCGGAGGGCAAGGCGATCGTGATGGTCAACGCCGAGTCGGGCAAGCCGCGTGAGGTAGCTCGTGTGCCGCTGGAGCAAGACACGATCTACCTCAAGGCGGTCGGTGACTTCCGGGATCGGGCCGACCTGGGCACCTTCCAGTTCAGCCTCGACGGCCAATCATGGCAGCCGTTGGGCAACGAACTGCATATGGAGTATACGCTGCCGCACTTCATGGGCTACCGCTTCGGCCTTTTCAATTACGCGACCCAACGGACGGGTGGCTATGTGGACTTCAGCGCTTTCCGCACCTATCAGCCGGGCGCGCGCGAATAATCTGTTTCGCATTATAACGGTGACTTTTGTACCCTCCTTTTTCACGGTTGGCAGAGCGTTTGTGCTCGGTGCTATTTTTCTGTCTCCTGTTGTCGGGGGCCAGCTCCAAGCGGAAACGTTAAGGGAAGCGTTCGCCGACGATTTCCTGATCGGAGTCGCGCTCAACGGCCTCATGGTCGAGCACCCGAGATCGCCTGCCGCACAGATCGCTGCCCGCCAGTTTTCAGCCCTGACGCCCGAAAACGACATGAAATGGCAGGCGATTCATCCGGCGCCGGACCGCTATTCCTTCTCTGCGGCGGACCACTACGTCCTGTTCGCGGAGGCAAACGACATGGATGTGATCGGGCACACGCTGGTCTGGCACAGTCAGACGCCGGAATGGGTATTTCAGGACGCGCAGGGCAACGACCTGACAAGGGAGGCCCTTCTGGCCCGGATGCGGGATCACATTCACACCGTCGTCGGGCGTTACCAGGGGCGGGTGAAAGGCTGGGATGTGGTCAACGAAGCCATCGACGACACCTCGGGTGGCCTGCGCGAATCACCATGGCGCCGGATCATTGGCGACGACTACATCGCCCAGGCGTTTCGCTTTGCCCACGAAGCCGATCCGGAGGCCGAGCTTTACTACAACGACTACAGTCTCGTGAAGCCGGAGAAGCGTGCGCCGACGCTCGAGATGTTGCGGGGACTGATCGCGGAAGATGTGCCGATCAGCGGGGTGGGGATGCAGGGCCATTATCATCTGGACTGGCCGACGGCGGCGGAACTGGATGCCGCGATCACGGACTTCGCTGCACTCGGTCTGAAGGTCATGATCACCGAACTGGATGTTGATGTGCTGCCTTCCCGGGGCGAGGCTGGCGTGGCTGATATCGCGCGGCACGAAAAAGCCGATGCCGCTTCCAATCCTTACACCGAAGGCCTGCCGGTCGAAGTCCAGGCGCAGCTGGCCGATCGCTATGCCGAGTTGTTCGGCGTGTTCATGCAACACCGGACCGAGATCACCCGGGTCACGCTTTGGGGCCTCGATGACGGCTCCAGCTGGCTCAACCATTTCCCCATCTTTGGCCGGACCAATTATCCCTTGCTGTTCGACCGCGCGCTGGAGCCCAAGCCGGCATTCGACGCCGTGCGGCAAGTGGGCCTGACAACCGCCCCATAACCGGGCGCGCCCCGTTTATCTATTTTCGCATCTACCTGACCCCTATTATGCTAAGTACACGACTTTCTTTCGCGTTCATGTCCTTTGCCGGCGCTGCGCTGGGTGCCTGTGCGGCCCAGCCCGTCACCTTCGACTGGTTCGAATACGGTGGCATCGACCGCACCCGCAACCAACCCCTCGAAGCGGGCGAATACGCCAATCCCATCCTCACGGGGTTCTATCCCGACCCGAGCATCTGCCGGGTGGGTGACGACTATTACCTGACCAACTCAACCTTCGCCTACTATCCGGGGCTGCCTATTTTTCACAGTCAGGACCTCGTAAACTGGGAACTGGTGGGGCACGCGATCGACCGTCCCGACCAGCTCCATTATGACGGTTTGCAGGTGTCCAACGGCATTTTTGCTCCGGCCATTACGCACCACAACGACACCTTTTACCTGATCTGCACCATGGTGGGCAGCGACGGCAACTTTGTGCTGACGGCTCAGGATCCGGCCGGTCCGTGGTCGGAACCCCATATCCTGCGCTTTACGGGGATCGACCCTTCGCTGTTTTTCGACGACGACGGGCGCGTCTGGATCGTGAACAACGACGATCCGGAGGGAACGCCCCTTTACGACGGTCACCGCGCCATCCGCCTGCGCGAACTCGATCCGGAAACGATGCAGATCAAGGGCGAGAGCCGGGTGCTGGTCAACGGCGGGGTCGATCTCTCGAAGCAGCCCATCTGGATCGAAGGACCGCACCTCTACAAACGCAACGACTGGTATTACCTCTCCTGTGCCGAAGGCGGCACCGGGCCGAATCACTCGCAAGTCGTCTTTCGCAGCCGCCAGGTTACGGGCCCTTACGAGCCTTGGGAAAACAACCCGATCCTGACCCAGCGCGATTTGCCCAATCAGGTGGCTGGGGCGGTGACCTGCGTCGGCCACGCCGATCTCGAGGTGGGTCCCGACGGCAACTGGTGGGCCACCTTCCTCGGGGTGCGGCCCTACGACGGGAATGCTTCCCCCATGGGGCGCGAAACCTTCCTGCTGCCCGTGGAATGGACGGATGACGGCTGGCCCACGATCTTGCCGGCCGGTGAACGAGTGCCGCTGGTGCATGCGTCGCCCGGTGGTGCCACGGTGCGGCCTTCGGCGGAACTCCCGTTGGCGGGCAATTTTACCTGGCGGGACGAGTTCGACCATCCGGAGTTGTCTCCGGCCTGGATCATGTTGCGCACCCCCAGCGAAACCTGGTGGCAGCTGGAGCCTGGCTTTGGGGGAGAGCTCGAGCTGACGCCGCGCAAGGAACGCCTGACCGGTCTCGGCAACCCAAGCTTTCTCGCGCGTCGCGTGCAACACGACGTCTTCGAGGCGGAGACGCTGTTGGAGATCCCGGCGGAGAAGGGGGTGTCGGCCGGGTTGGCCCTCTTCCAGAACGATAAATACCACTACTACCTTGGCGTGAAGCGTAGTGGTGACGCTGCGAGCCTTTTCCTCGAGCAAGTCCGCCATGGTGAGAAGACCGTGGTGCGCACGGTTCAAGTGCCGGCATCCGCCAGCATTGCTCTGCGCGTGCGTGGCGAACTGGAGGCCTGTGCTTTCGATTACTCGCTGGACGGCACCAACTGGACGCCCATCGCGGCCGACCTCGATGCGCGCATGGTGACGACCGCCGTTGCCGGTGGCTTTGTCGGTGCCACCGTCGGGCCCCACGCCCGCACAGAATAAAGAAGCCGCGATATTCTGGTTGGCCCCTCATGATCAGCCTTTTAGCTTGGATGACACCCCCACCGCCGACTGGTCCCCAGTCTGCGACTTTATCCATTGTTACCCACCCCTCGTAGCGTCGGAATGGTTTTGCCTTACCTCGACGCAGGACCGCCGCCTGCCTCCATTGGTGCCCGCTTTTTCCGGCGGGTTTCCGGCCACCGCTTGTTGTCTTCACGGGTAACCTTACGGTGGCTTTGCCTGCTGCTGGGGTGGGGAGTCCTCGCCATGGGGACGCTGCGCGCCGCCAGGGCGTCCGGGGACGAGATGATGGTGGGCTTGCCGTATGTGCGTACGTATTCGCTAAACGAGATCGGAGCCTCTCGCGGCGCTCACTTGACCTTCGACTACCTCGGCCGTATTGCGGTGGTCAGCGGCTCGAACTACACCGTGCTCAACGACAATACGTGGCTGCCGTTGATGGACCAGAGCACCAGCGTACCGCATTTACTCGATTTCGTCTGGGCCGAAGGCAACCGCTCGTATTATGGTTCGCTGGCGGATTGGGGGCGCGCGAAACTGCAGCCCGACGGCAGCATCCAATGCCGTTCGCTGCGGCCCGCTACGTTTCCCAACTGGGTCCGGGCGAACAATTTCAAGCAGATCGTCGTGCTACAAGGCGGCGTGCTGTTTGCCGGCTACAACGGCGTCGTCTACGAAGACGAAGCGAGCGGTGAGCGCCAGTTTATCGAGATCCCCGAGCTGACGCGCGTCTTTGAGCTCGGATCTACGGTGTATGCGTCTTCTCTGGGGCGCGGCTTGCTACGCCTCGACCTGGATCAAGGGACCACCGAGATCGTGGATTCCGCCATGACCGTCGACAAGGTAGCGCAACTCGGCGACCACGATATTCTCTTCACCACGATGGGCAATCGCCTTGTGCGGTTCGACGGGCAAGCGTTTACCAATTGGGAGGAACCCTTCGGCGTGCGGGTCAAGAGCAGCGTCTCGTGCCTCACGGCCCTGCCAGGCGGTGGCATTGCGATCGCAGTGGACGGTGAGGGCGTGTTTGTGCTCTCGCGCGACGGCTCATTGCTTTGCACCCTCACGACCGCCGATTACCAGCGCGTCTTCGATCTCGCTTCCAACGAAGAGGGCGTGCTTTGGCTGACGACCGAGATGGCGGTGCACAAGGTGTTGTATCATACGGGCATCTCCGTCGTGGACCAGCGCTCGGGCGTCATCGTCGAATGGCCGCAAGTCGTCGAATGGCAGGGCATGACGGTGACGGCTTCTCACGGCAGGCTCTACGATCTCATCTACGAGCCCGACCTGTTATCCTATCAGTTCGAACAGGTCTCGGACGTGCCGATCAGCGGCGCCTGGGGTCTGGACGAGGCAAACGGGCGCCTGCTTGTCTGCAACAGCAACGGTGTTTATGCCCGCACTTCCTCGGGGTTCGAGACGGTGCTGCCCAACATCGACGCCGCGCGTCTGGTGATGACGGACAACGATCTGTGCTACGTCATCGGCTTGCGGGAGATCGCCCTGCTCAAGTGGGATGGTACGCAATGGGTGGAGTGTGCGCCGCGGATTGCCGGGGTGGGCTTCCCCTGGATCGTGCATCTGATGGGGCGCTCGGCCTGGATCGAATTGGGGACCAATGTCGCAGCGCGGCTCAGCTATCAAGAGGGCAAGTTGAAGTGCAGGGTGTTCGACCAGTTCGACTGGGACGGAGGCGCCTGGGTCAACATCGGCAACATCGGAGATATCGTTGTTTTGTGTGGTCCAGACGGTGAGCGTCGCTATTTCGACAACGTCCGGGAGCAGTTTATCGAGGCACCCGAGCTGGAGGCGGTTCTGGCGAAGGCACCGCATTCGATCAAGCGGGTCGCTGAAGACGCATCCGGTCGTTGGTGGGCGGCACATGAAAACGGGATCCTCGTCTACGACGGTGACGGCGAGGGCCAATGGCAGAGCCCCTTTGCCGGGCGTTTCCGCGACCGCTATCCGGTGCTGCACCTCGTCGGACAAGGTGACATGTGGGCCTCGACCGAATCCGCGTTTTACCACCTGGACCAAGAGCTGCCCGTAATTTCGCCGGTGGAATACGCGCCGCAACTGGTCTCGGTAACCGACGGGCGCACGGGCGAGGCCCTGTATACGGCGGGGTTGCAGAAAGACCGTTGGCAGCACGTGTCACACGAGCGCAACCACCTGATCTTCCGCTTCTTTGCCGGCGGCTACCCATCGCTGCAGTCGTTGTCCTACCGCTTCACCATCCGGCGCGGCGGCACCGAATGGACGATGCTCAGCACCGATTCGCTGCTGGCCCTGCCGAACCTGTGGGAGGGCGACTACGAGATCACCAGCCAGATCCTCAGCGGTGGCAACCCGGTCGGTCAACCGGCGGTGGTCGCCTTTCACGTCTCGCCCCCCTGGTTTCGCCAACCGTTGATGTATCCTCTCTATGCCGTGCTGGTGCTGCTCGCGGTGGTGCTGTTTCGGGCCTACATCGTACGTCAGGCCAACCGCAAGCACGCCATGCTGGAGAGGCTCGTGCGCGAGCGGACGGAAGAGCTACGCGCGACCATGGACCGATTGACCGAGGAAGCGCGGACTTCGGCTACGTTGGCCGAGCGCAATCGCTTGGCCGAGGAGATGCACGACAGTGTGCAGCAGGGCTTGAGCGGCTTGATGCTGCAACTCGACGCCACGCTCAAGCTGGGCCATCTCGACTCGGAGGTGCGCTCGCGTTTGCTGATGGCACGCAAGATGGTCGCCTTTACCCGGGAGGAAGTGCAACAGGCGCTCTGGGGGCTCGAATCCCCTTTCCTTGAAAACGCAGACCTGGCAGGTGCCCTGCAGACGATGGCGCAGCTCGTCACCTGCGGAAAACCGGCCGTCGAAGTCTGCACCGTGGGTGAAGCTCGCAGCCTCGACTCTTCCACGCAGCACCATCTGCTGCGCATCGCTCAGGAGGCCATTACCAATGCGATGCGTCACAGCGAAACGGAGTCCGTGCGGGTGACGCTCGAATACGGCGCCGGCTCGGTGATCCTGGAGGTGCGCGACTTCGGCTCTGGCTTTGCGCCCGACGACGGCCTGTGCGATGAGCCCGGCCACTTCGGCTTGCGCGGGATGCGCACCCGCGCCGCCCGGATCGACGGGCATCTGGAGATTTCCAGCGAACGAGGGCAAGGCACCGTCATCCGTGTCGAGCTGCCACTGCCTCGCCCCGAAACCCGCCACACCCACCCCACCGATGACCACGCCCAAGATCAGAATCCTGCTTGTCGATGACCACATCGTGCTCCGCATGGGGCTCACCACGGCGACCCATGGAGAGCCCGATCTCGAGGTGGTGGCCGAGGCCGAAAACGGAGATGAGGCGCTGGAGATGTATCGCCGTCACAACCCCGACGTGGTGGTGCTCGACCTGCGCATGCCCAAAAGCGGCGGCATGGAAACGATCACCCGCCTGCGCGAGGAGTTTCCCGCCGTGCGCGTGTTGGTGTTCAGTAATTATGCGAGCGGCGACGAGGTGCTGCAGGCCTTTGACCTGGGGGCTGCGGGCTTTGTGGTCAAGGACATGCCGCTCGAGAGCCTGCTCGAGGGTATCCGACGCGTCGCGAACGGCGAGCAATACATGCCGGCCGAGATCGCGAGCCGCGTGAGCCGCCGGGCCATCTCCCAGCTTTCCAAACGCGAGCTCGAGGTCCTGATGCTGGTGGCCAAGGGCATGAGCAACAAGGATATCGCCGCCCAGCTGCATTTGGTCGAAGGCACGGTGAAGGTGCACCTCACCAACATCCTGTCCAAGCTGCGGGTGTCGGATCGCACCCAGGCCATCCTGGCGGCCGTTCGGCGCGGCATCATCACGCTCGAATAGACGGGCTTCTCCCTTTTACCAACCCCATGAAACACTCCCATCACCCCTTCATCCGTCCGCTGGCATGGGTCGCGGCATGTCTTGCGCTGCCCCTCGGCCTTCTGGCGGCCCAACCGGAAGAAACCCACCCACCCGCAGCACACGCGGCCTACGCTCCCTGGAACGAGAATGGCCGCATCGCTCACCAGCAGCTGCTCGAAAAGGCCCGATCCGGCCAAATCGACCTTTATTTTCTGGGCGATTCCATCACGCGCCGGTGGGGCGCGACGGACTATCCGCAGTTCCTCGCGCATTGGCAGGAGACGTTTTTCGGCTGGAACGCAGCCAACTTCGGCTGGGGTAGCGACAGCACGCACCACATGCTCTGGCGCATCCAACACGGGGAGCTGGATGGGGTGAACCCCAAGGTCATCGTGATCCTGGCCGGAACCAACAACATCGGAAAAGGGGACCATCCGGGGCGTGGGATCGATGCCGCGGAAGGCGTGGAGGCGTTGGTGACCGCCTGCCAGGAAAAGGCGCCCCAGGCCACGATCATCCTCACGGCCATTTTCCCCCGCAACGACAGTCCGAAGAGCAACGCACAGATCGATCGGGCCAACGCCCGGATTGAGCAACTCGCCGACGGCGAGAAGGTGCGCTGGATCAACATCAACGACCAGATCGCAGACGAAAATGGACAGCTCTTCGAGGGCATGACGCTGGACCAGCTTCACCTGTCACTGAAAGGCTATCAGGTATGGGCGCGCAATCTCGTGCCGCTGCTGACGGAGTTGCTCGGCCCGCCGGCGGACGAAGATCATGCGCCCGCGCCGACGGGAGATCCTTCGGTTGCGTCCCCCCACTAGAGGGGTGCGGCCGGTTCGGCAGGCTCGAGCTCCCGGGACACTTCACCCAGGTGCTCGTGTCGGGCGCGCAGTCTCCCGTGAGCGCCGCCGGCCCGCTTGCGGATCAGAAAAGAGGCCACGCCAGCCTGCGCCCGGACGCACGTATCGCCCGTGAGCGCATAGTCGCCGGCTGTGGTGAGTAGGATCGCGTCGCTGCACTGCACGCAGCGCTGGCCGTGCGCGTCCAGAATCTCCACGTGCACGAACAGCAAGTCGGGTGCGTCTGCCGGCGACTGCGTGTCCGCCCAGTCGATGGTGAGGCTCAACCGGGCCGGTTCTCCCGGGGTGGCCACGGTGTGGCGGGCGACAGGCTTACCGTCGACGAGCGCCACCGCCTCCAGCGTGCCGGACTCAAACTGCGGCAGCTCAAAATAAACGGGCGGGTGGGGCAGATGCGGAAAAGTCGCGCGATCGGGTGTCTGGCGGCCCACCAGTTGACCGTTGAGGTAAAGCTCCACCACATCGCCATTGGTGAAGACGGGCAGGCGCAGGGCCGAGCCCGGCAGCCAGTGTGAAGCGATGAAGACGGCGGCACCCGCTTCGGCCACGCCACGCTGGCTGCGGTAAAAATGCCAGGAGAACTTCGGTCGGCGGAAGACGTCCATCACGCCGCAGGCCGCCGGTAAGGGCTCGTAGCCGCGGGGATAGTCGAACATCGACCATTGCCCATCCGTCAACGCCTCGGAGCCCAGGAGGTCGTCGAGCGCCCGGGCGTGGTTTTCGGCCTGCCGTTGCAGTTTGGCTTCACCGTCGCCGAGAAAGGCCCGACTGTTGGTCTGTGGATCGCGCAGGCCCGCCCCGCTCTTTTGGTCGAAACCCTCGTTGTGGGCGTAGAACTCCCAGTCGCCGTATTCGGAGACGACCATCGGCTGGTCGCCGTTGCGCCAGCTGTGCACGCGCTCGTGCTGGCGGGCGTGCAGAAACACGTCGTAGGCGTGGTCGATCCAGCCCGCCGTCAGCATCTGGTCGCCCGGGAACTCCTCGTGGCCGATCGCGTGCAGCCGTTCCATGAAAGGCGCGTCCATCGCGGTTTCGTTCAGCGACAGCTCCCAAAAGGCCACGCAGGGGTGATTGCGGTCGCGGCGGATCAGCTGCCGGGCCTGCGCGTAACAGGCCTCGCGGAAGGCTTCGCTGCCCATGAACTGCCAGCCCGGGATGCAGTTGGTCACGAGGATGCCCAGCGCGTCGCAGGCGGCCAGAAAGTGCGGCGATTGGGGGTAGTGCGAAAGGCGTACGTAGTCGAAGCCCGCGTCCTTGATCCGGCGAGCGTCGCGCCATTGGGCGGCGGCGGGCAAGGCGTAGCCCACCCACGGGTGATCCTGGTGGCGATTGGTCCCACGTGGGCGGATGCGTTCGCCGTTGAGCTGCAGGCCGCCGGAGCGTGAGACGGCCAGATGCCGGATGCCAAAGGCTTCGCGTCGTTCGTCGAGCACCTGTCCCCGGGCGTCGCGCACGCACACCTCGAGCACGTGCAGTTGGGGGTCGGCCAGGTTCCAGAGGGCCGGACGCGCCACCTGGAGGGCGAGGTCGAAGGAGTGGGACTGCGCGGGGAGCAGCTGGATGGCGGGCGCTTGCGCTTCCGCCACCACGGCGCCGGTGGTTTGATGCCGTGCTTCGACGGTGAGCGAAGCGGCTTGAGGGGACGCGCCCCAATGCCGCACCTGCACCCGCACTGCGAGCTGTGCTTGTGCGCGATCGGCTGAGATCGTGCGCACAAAGATGCCGCCGCCGGCGACTTCGCCCGCCGTGGCGGCATCGGTGATGGCGATGGCCGGGTAGGCGCGCAACTCCACCCCTCGATAAAGACCGCCATACCAGCAGAAATCCAGTTCGGCCAAAGGCTTGCCCGGCGGCACGTCGGGGTTGTCGCGATTGTCGAGTTCGACCGTCACGAGGTATTCCCGCCCATCGCGCAGCCAATGTGTCACGTCCACCTCGAAGGGCAGGTAGCCTCCGGTGTGGAGGGCGACGACCTCGCCATCGATGCGCACCGTGGCATCGCGCATCGCCCCGTGAAAGTAGAGCGTGTAGCGGGCGAAGCGGTCGGGTTCCACGGCGCGGACAGGGCGGCGGTAGAGGCAACGCCCTTGCCAGTGGTGGGGCCCGTCCGGCCGGGCCGCAAAGGGGCTGTGCGGTAGTTCGACCGGTGCCCAGTCCGCGGCGAGGTCGCAGCGTTTGAAAGCCCAGTCTTGCAGCCGGGTCACGCGAAGGGAAGAAACGTTCATCGCTAGGATCGCGGTCGGCCCCGCGCGGCGTGGTTACAAGACGGAGTTGCGCTCGATCAGGCGCACGGGCAGGACGCGTTCGCGCTCGGTATGGGGTCGGCCGCTGGTCAGGTCGTCGAGCATGTCCACGGCGGCCTCGGCCATGTTTTTGAGCGGCTCTTCGATCGTGGTGAGCGGCGGACACTGGATGTTGGAGATGCCGTCGTTTTCGCCGCCGATGATGGAGATGTCTTCCGGCACACGCAGGCCCATCACGTAGGTAAGGAGGTGCAGGCACTCCATCGCCTGAAAGCTGGTGCCGGGCACGTAGATGCTGTCCGCCCCGGTGCGCACGAGGCGGGTGACGACGGCGTGGTGCTCGTCGCGGCTGGCCTGGACGAGCAGGCGCGGGTCGACGGGGTGCCCCGCCGCTTCCAGGGCGTCGCGGAAGCCGCGCAGGCGCTCGGCAAAGGCCTGGCCTTCGCCCCCGAAGTAGGCGGGTCGCTTCTTGCCGTGGGCGAGGAAGTAGTCGGCTGCGAGCCGCCCGGAGCGGTAGTGGTCGGAGCACACGCGGTAGCGGCCTTCGGTCGAGTCGAACTTGTCCATGAACACCACGGGCAGCCGCTTTTCAAACTCCGAGACGAGCTCGAGCAGCGGGGAGTCGAAGGTCACGACCACGATGCCGTCGAGGAACATGCCAGGCAGTTGCTCGAAGGGATCGGAGGGCAGCACGATGCCGAAATTGCGCCGTGTGAACGCAAACGAGAGGTGGGCGGTGAGCGTAGCGGCATAGCCCTCGATCCGGTCGCTGTAGGTCGGCTCGGAGAGGATAGCGACCTGGCGCGAACGCACGGAAGCCTGCGGCTTGATGTCGAGCTCCTTGGCCGCTTTCAGGATGATCTCGCGCGTTTCCGGTTTCACGCGGTCGCGGTTGTTCAGCACCCGGCTCACGGTCCCGGGCGAATAGCCGGTGTGGCGGGCGAGGTCGTAAATCGTCACCTTTTTGGCGACGCCCTCGGCCGGGTCGGAAGGTTGTCGTTTGGAACGGGCCACGGTTTAGACGGAGCCGCGACGTGCTTCCAGCGCGTCGCGAATCTCATATACACGTTGTTGGGATAGCGGGTAAAAGCTCAACATGGCAATGACAACCGCTGCCCAGACTGCCGTCGAGACGGCGAGAAAGAGGCGCAGCGTGTGGATCGCGTCGGGCGACTGAGCGCCGCCGAGGGCCGCATCGAAGCCCGCGACATCCAGCGCGATGCCCATGCCGAGCACGGAAAGGGAGAATCCAGTTTTCTGGATCCACGAAAAAATGGAGCCAAACATGCCTTCGCGGCGCTGCCCGTGGCGCAACTCGTCATCGTCGCACACGTCGGCCAGCATGGAAGGCATCAGCACGTTGAGCGCCGTCCAGATCGGCCCGCACAGGATCGGGTCGAACAGGATCTTCCATGGATTTCCGGGCGTGTAGAGGAACCACTTGCCCAGAGCGCCGAAGAAGACCAGCCCGAAAATGATGCTCAGCGTCAGGCGCTTGCCCCAGTGGTTGGCCAGCAAGTTGACGGGGTAGATCGAGAGCACGCCAACGATGGCGTAACCGACGGAGAGGAAACCCTTCCACTTGGAGCCCTCCACGATGTCACCGTCAAACATGTAGTAGACGATCAGGTAATAGTCGGTGCTGCTGGCCAGCATCCCGGCCAGCACCTGGCAGACGGTGAGGCCGATCAGCACGACGAAGGCCCGGTTGCGCATCGAGTCCTTGAAGCTCGACCAGAATTTCACTTTCGCCTGCGTCTTGCTCAAGCGGGTGTAGTAGCGCTCCTTGACGAAGAGGGCGGGCAGGATCCCGACCAGGCCAAAGAAGATCAGCCCCGTGCCCCAGCCGACGATGCGCACGCCTTGCACCACACCGCCGAAGATGGCCAGCCCCGCCAGTGGGAAGAGAAAGGCGTAACCGATCTCGCCCACCTTGTTGAAGAGCCCGGCAAAGGCCGTCACCCGGGTGCGCTCCTTGTAGTCGGGCGTCATCTCGTAGGTGAGGCCCATCAGCGGCACCGAAAAGATGGTGTAGCAGGTGTAGAACAGGATGAGCATGGCCAGCAGGTAGACGGCCTTGGCCATGTCGCTCCAATCGGCGGGTGCCATCCAGATCGCCCCGAATGCCAGAGCCTGCATGATCGCGCCAATGAAAATGAGCGGGCGGCGCCGACCCCAGCGCGTCTGCAGGTTGTCGGAGATGTAGCCGGTCACCGGATCGGTTACCGCATCCCAGATGCGCGGCGCTGCCAGGACCGCCCCGAGCAGGGACGGGTTCATGTGCAGGGTCATCTGGTAAAAGGGCAGGGCGATGCTGTTGATCGCGGCGTTGCCCAGAAACACCGGCAGATAGCCGGAGCCCAGCGCCAGCTTTTCGCCCATGCTCACCCGGTCTTCCTGCCGCGTATCCCGCTGGCGCTGCCGTGGCGGAGGCGGTTGGGAAGACGGTAACTCGGTGGATTCGGCCGACATGGATATGCGCCCTAGAATGAGATCCGGGTGGTCAGCTCAAAGCTGCGCGGCTCCTGCAGGCCGATGCGTTCCGCCCGGCTCGAGTCCCACCAGGCAACGGTGTAGAGCTGGTCGTCGTCGCTATCGAGCAGGTTGGAGATATTGAGCTGGATGCTGACCCGCAGGGGATTGTTGCCGCGCTCGATCTCGAAGTCGTAGCCGAGCACCGCGTCCATCAGAAACAGCGTATCGCCCTCGATCTCTTCTCCATCCACCCAGGTGATGGAGTTCGGGCTCTGGTAGCGGGCACCGCCGCCAAGGTAAAAGCCGTCGAGGAAGCCCTCGGTGAACTCGTAGCGGGTGTAAAGACTGCCGCCGTATTCGCGTTCGCCGCGGGCCTGCTTGCCGTTAAAGGCGGTCTGCTCCTCAATGTAGTCGTTCATCCAGCCGATGTTGGCGCCCAGGGTATCCCAGTCGCCGCCGCCGAGCAGGAAGTCCTCATCCGCCACGGAGAGCCAGTAGGCCTGCGCCTCGTCGGTCCAGGCGACGACCTCCGACATGATGTTGCTCTTCTTGACGTGGTTGATCGAGAAGTTGGCCGTGATGCGCCAGTTGTCCGTCGGGTTGGCGATGACTTCAAACTCCCAACCGTCGGACTTGCGGTCTTCGAGGTAGGCGTTCGCGTCGATCAGGCGGGCGTCACGCTCTGCGGCCGTGATCAGGCCGGCGTCGACAAAGGCGTCGAGAAAGCGGGTGTTGCGGGCGGTCACATCGGCATTGATGTTGCCCCACTCGGTCGTGTTTTCGTAGTCGGTCGTGTAGTAGTTGACCGTGGCGTAGATGCGTCCGCCGAACAGGTCGAATTTGAGGCCGAAGTCCGTGCCCGAGCCCTCCGGCATCGGCGGCACTTCGTAGCCGATCAGGCGCTGGTTGACGTTGGGCAGGCTGCGCGAATTGGAGGTGTTGGCAAAGAGCGAAACCTGTTCGGTAGCGTGGAAGACGACCCCGAGGGACATCGTGCTGGCTTCGAACTCGTGCTCGAACTCGTTGCTGGGGTCGAGCGCCAACGCGCCGTTTTCGTCGCGCGTCATGCCCAGGGTGGAGTAGTCGAGCACGTCGTAGCGGTAGCCGACGGTCGTGACGAGACGGTTGTCCAGAAAGTTGCTCTGGACGGCGCCCATCAGGGTATCCTGCGTCTGGTCGGAGTTGTTGATCTGTTGATTGGGCACCCAGCCGGAGGTCAGCGTCTCACCCGAGACCGGATCGACGACGTTGACGATCGGCGTCTCCCAGCTCGGAACGCGGATGTCGTGGGCGTTGCCTTCCTCGAAGTAGTAGCGGCGGAAGACACGGTTGGAGTCGAACTCCGCGTCTTCCGCGAAGGGCGCGCCCAGGAACACCTCGGCGTCTTCCCGGCTGTAGTAGTCGCGCCACGCATGCTGCCCCATCAAGGCGATGCGGTGCAGGCCCCAGTCGCGCAAGTCCAGGTCGTAAGAACCGGTGGCGCGCAGGTTGTCGATCTCGACGGTGTTGGTGCGGCGGGTCCAGTTGTTCTCCACGTAGAGCTGGCCGGCGTAGGGATTGGGCTCCCAGGTGGGCAGGTAATTACTGGCGTCGCCCCAGATGTTGGTGGCGTCGCCCTGATAACCGTAGCGGGTCAGATTGCCGGCATTGGCATCGTATCCACGGAAGTCGTTCCACTGGTGGTTGTAGGCCAGCTCCATTGAGATGCCGACCGGGAATTCGTGCTCAAACCAGAGGCTGTAGGTCGTGTAATCGTTGTCGCGGGTGGCGCCCGGCCCGGCGCTGTTGGTGTCGCGGGGGATGATCGCGAGGTTTTCGGGCGTCATCTCGAGGTGCACCCAGTTTTCATTGGCGCGGTAGGTGTAGGGCATGCCCTGCCAGTCCATCACGGAGCCATCGTTTTCGATGTAGACCATGTGCTCGCTCCAGGTCTGCGTCACTTCCTCGCTCTCGGGCCAGTCCCATTGCGCGCTGTCATAGGTCGGGCGACCGTCCGCGCGCCACTGCCAAGCCTGGTCGATCATCAACCACGGGCGCGCCACGTTGTCCTGCACCTGACCGGCTTCCCATTCGCCGCGCAGGAAGGTGCGCTCGCCGAACTTGTAGGTGGCGGCCAGGTGGAGGCGTTGGGCGTCGTAGTCCTCCCATTCGCGCCAGCTTTCGCCGCTCTCGCTCATGGCGTTGAGGCGCACCGCCAAGCGGTCCTCGAGGAGGATCTGGTTGGTGTCGAGCGTGCCGCGCAAGTGGTTCCAGCTGCCGACCTTGAAGCTGATCTCGCTGTCGATCGGGTTCAGGCTGGCCTGCTTGGTCGTGGTATTGATGATCCCGCCGGCGGCGCCGAATCCAAAGAGAATGGCGTTAGGGCCGCGTGACTGGTCGATGCGCTCGACGTTGTAGAAGTCGGACGAGGTCTCCCACTCGAAATAGTTGCGTGCGTAGGTGGCCTCGAGGCCGCGGATACGCAGCTGGGCCTCCTCGTTGCCGACCACGGGATTGCCGTTGAAGTTGGGCGCGGCGTCGCCGTAGTCGGGTACGGAGTTGCTGGAGAAGAGGATGATGTCCTCCATGCTCGTCGCGCCCAGGTCTTGCAGAAACTCGGGCGTCATGACGGAGATGGCGGCGGCGGTGTCCTTCAGACTGGTATTGAGGCGGCTGCCGGCGAGGGTGTTTTGCGCCATGTAACCGACGTCGCCGGAGGTTTCGACGGCAAAGGGCGAGAGTTCAAACACCTCTTCATCGTCTTCCTGCGCGAAAAGGTGAGAGGGGGCGAGGCCGGCGGTGAGCAGCCAGCAGGTAGAGAGCAGAGAGGCTCGGAGTAAGCGGGGGCGGGTTTTCATCTCGGGGGTTGAGTCAGGTTTGGGAGTAGTGGGGAAAAGGGTCAGGCTCAGGGCTGGAGGGCAGAGGCGGCCGGCAGCAGGCGGCCTTCATCGTCGAACAACGCGCAGGAGCCGCCGAGCCATGCATGCAGGCCCCAGGTCTGGACCGATTCGGGATGCCACCACATGACGCCCCGCCCCAGATCGTCGGGCACGGCGTGCACGGCAGCGTCGACCGCTTCCAGGAAGTCGTGTTGCCCCTGTGGCGTGAGCGGCCAGGCCAGATCTTTGACGTCTTGCCAGTGTGCGTCGGGCTTCCAGGGGTAGGCCGTTTCGACCACCATCACCGGCAAGCAGGTCTGTCGGGCCGCTGCATTCAGGGTCTGTTGCAAGTCGTCCAGTGTGCCGTGCCACTCCGGGTAGTAGCTGAAGCCGATCACATCGAACGGCACGTGCTGGGCCTGCGCGTTTTGTAGATACCAGCGCGTGCGTTCCACGTTGCCGGTGCTCTCGATGTGCAGGATCTTGCGCGGCAAGAGGCGTCCCTCGAATGCGGCGGCAAAGCCGCGGTGGGCGGCCCGCTGCAGGGCACCGAGACGGTCCCAGGCCGCCGTGTCGTCTGCCTCCGCAAACTCGACGCGACCGATCGGCCAGAGCATGCCGTTGGTGATCTCGTTGCCCAGTTGCACCCATTCCGGCGCGACATCTGCGGCGATGAAGCGTTCCATCACTTCGCGGGTGTAGGCCTCGACGGTATCTTCCAGCGCTCCCAGTGGCAGGTCTTCCCAGGCTTCGGGGGTGTATTGCTTGGCCGGGTCGGCCCAGGTGTCCGAGTAGTGCAGGTCGAGCAACAAGGCGGCACCTGTCGCCTTGGCCCGTTTGGCCAGCGCGATCGTATAGTCCAGGTCGTTGGTCACGATACCCTCGTGATTGGGATCCACGAAGAGGCGTAAGCGAAAGACGTTCACGCCCGCTTCGTGTAATAACGCGAGCGCATCACCAGGCTCACCGTCGGCGGACTTGTAGACGGCTCCGTTTTGCTCGAAGACCGGCAGCGCAGAGACATCGGCCCCGTAGAGGTAGGGCAAGGGCGCAGCCACGCCGGCGCTGGAAAGCAAAAGCGCGAGCAGGCCGAACAGGCAGCCGGAGACCGTCCGGCGTCGGCCCGGGGCATGGGCAGGGAAGGACATGGGAGGCATGACGGAGTAGCGGGGTTGAGCGGTAGCGTAGGGAACTTCTACCGCAGCTGGCTCAATGTGTGACTTCCTGAAACATACGTCAACAGTTTTTGTTTTTGTAAAACTGTTTTATTATTGGATCCGCATTGATGCTCACGCGTCCGAGGGCTTGGCTCGGGGCCTACTGCGACACCGGTTGGGTGCCTGCCTGCTTGCAGGCCTTCTGGTAGCACTTGAAGAGCTTGCGGTCTTTCTTGAGGTGCGGAAGCCGTTCGAAGATCGCTTCGTAGTTTGCCACCAGATCCGGGTAGGCTCCCAGCTGTTCGTAGACCGTGAGCAGTGAGCTGCGGAGGTTCAGGTCGTCCGGGTAGCGTTGCAGGAGGGATTCGTAGATCGGGCGGGCCTCTGCAAACTGCCCCAGCCGCAACCGCAGTTTGCCCATCGTGAGCATGGGGCGGGGCGAATCGGGTTTGGCCTCGATGGCGCTGCTGTAGGCTTGGGCCGCGCCCGGGAAGTCTCCCTGGTATTCGAGCGAAGCCCCTTGCGTCAGAAAGTAGGCCTCGGGATCGACGCCCGGTTGCTGCAGGGCTTCTAAAATAACGCCCACCTCTTCGGCCCGGTTCAGGGCGTAAAGCGGCTTGACGACGCCGGCCAGGGTGAGGGCACAGGAGGTATCCTGCCCCTCCAGTTCACAAACATCGCGCCCCTCGTAAATCGCCCCGGTAGCCTGCTTCACCTGTTCACGTAACTGCTCCAGCGTGGGCTCGACCTGATCCGCCGGCAGGTGGGCGCCCTTTTTGCAGTGGGGGCACTCGTGCAGCACCCGCACGTGCCCGCCGACCGGGATGAGCGGAATGAAGTAGAGGTGGCCCCACTTGCGGCCCGAGTAGCTCCGGGACTTGCCATGTCGGCCACAGTTAGAACATGAGGTCCATCCCGTGACGGGGTCCTTCTTCCCATACATTCTCGATCCGTAAATAATCATACACAGCGCAGGTTTATCTTCATCAATGGCACGTAGTGATGATAAGGCAATGGCAATATCGTTTCTTGGGGCGCGGAGCCGAAGGTGAGCTTCGGAACAACCTATGCTGCTCCTCTGGTTATGGCCGAGATACCGGGCACAAAGGGACTGGACAGCACCAAGGATCTCCTGCGGGAAGGCTACGGCTTTATCTCGCGGCGGTGCGAGGCGCTGGAGACGGATGTCTTCGAGACGCGGTTGATGTTGCGTCGCGCGATTTGCATGCGGGGGCCGGAGGCGGCACGCGCATTTTACGATGGCGATCGCTTTACGCGGGAGGGTGCGATGCCGCCCACGACCCTGCGCTTGCTGCAAGACAAGGGCAGCGTGCAGTCGCTCGAGGGCGAGGCGCACCGCCACCGCAAGCGCATGTTCATGGGGTTGATGTCACCGGAGGGCATTGCGCGCATCGGGGACCTCTTCGACGCGCGTTGTCAGGCTAAGCTCGCGGATTGGGAACAGCTCGATCACGTCGTGCTGCACCCGGTGATGCAGGAGATTTTGGCGCATACGGCCATGCGCTGGGTGGGCTTTGAGCCGGGCGAGGCCGAGTTGCGCGAATGGACCTCCGACCTCGCGGCGATGATCGAAAAGGCGGGCAGTTTTTCGCCCGCGGTCGTGGCGGCACTCGGCAAGCGCGAACGCGCCGAGGCTCGCGCCCGGGAGTTGATCGATGCCGTTCGTCGGGGTGAGCGCGCGGTGCCGGAGGACAGTGCGTTGCGGGCGCTGGCGGATCACCGCGACCTGGAGGGGCATTTGCTCGATCTCAAGACTGCCGGGGTGGAGTTGCTCAACCTGCTGCGTCCCATCGTGGCGGTGGCGCGCTACATCACCTTTGTCGCGCTTTCCTGGCATGAGCAGGCGGCGATGCGCCCCAGCCTGGCGGTGAACGACGCGGCCTCGGTTGAGCGTTGGGTGCAGGAGGTGCGGCGTTTCTACCCGTTTTTTCCGCTGATCGGCGGGCGTGCCTTGCAACCGGTGAGGGTGGGAGAGCACCTGATCCCGCGGGAGAGCTGGGTGCTGCTCGACCTCTACGGCACCAACCGCGATCCGCGCACTTGGGATGCACCCGAGGCTTTCCGCCCCGACCGCTTCGACGGCTGGGAACCCAGCCTCTATAATTTCATTCCGCAAGGGGCCGGCGACCACTTTTCGACCCACCGCTGCCCGGGTGAAATGATCACGGTGGAGCTGATGAAACGGGCCGTGCGCTTCCTGACCGCCGATACGCACTACAACGTGCCCGAGCAGGACTTGAGCATCCCGATGGACCGCATGCCTACCTTGCCCGAAAGCGGCTTTGTGCTGCGCGACATTCGGGCGACGTGAGGAGGCTATCCAACGTTTGTTTAGGCTCGCATTTCTGGTGGTGCCATGATGCGTTACGAGAGATTTCTCTCTCTCGCCATGCGCTCCATTTTCGATCACAAGGCCGCCGCCATTTGGACGGCCGCCCTCATCCTGGTGCTTTGTGCGCCGGTCTACTTGACCACCTACGGATACTGGGATGATTATTTGCTCTGGTTCTTCATCAAATACGACTGGTCGCCTACTACGAAACGTGGGACGAGGTGCCGGATGACGTCTGGCTGATCGCCTACACCTCCAAATTCAATTCCAAGTCGCCCCTCCAGTTCGACGATTTCGGGCGGCTCTCAAGCAGCCAATGGATGATCGAACAGTGGCCGACCCTCGTGGCGCTGACCGAGGTCCACGGCTTCGACGAAACATTTTCGCGCACCGTCCACGCGGCCATCCCGCGGGCAAAGAAGGAACAATCGTAGATCTGGAAGTGGTGCTGGATCAGGAGCATGGTGCTACCAGCCCCGGCTATTGAGAAGTCGCACTCATTAGTTTGAAGCCGACGTACCAGGCCTCGACTAGCACGATGCTGTGGGGCTTGTAGTTAGATAAACAATTCATGGGCAACGACCTGAGGGTGATGCCGCTGCTGGATTGAAGTTGACGTGCAGGTAGTCTTGGTGCCTGATATTTATCAGTATTGTAAGTTGTAATTATTGCCAGTGAAGCTCTACCCCGGCCGAGGCAATTACGACGTGCAATCTGTGCGCTCGCTCCTTGTACCCTAATATGAAGATACCCAAATACCCCACTCCTACAACGGTGGCTGCCTTGGGGGCAGCTGCCTGCCTGCTTCTCGTCAACACGGCCTCCGCCGCCCAGACGATGCTCAACCCCGACCGAGACGCCTATGTGCGTGCCGGCTCTTACGCGAACAACAACTACGGCAGCAGTTCGCAACTGGTCGTCAAAAACGAAGGCGACACTGACGACAATACCCGCGAATCCTGGCTGGGCTTCAACCTCAGCACGGTTTCCGGCACCGTGACCGACGCGACGCTGCGCGTCTACATCACGCAAGTCAACGACCCCTCGACCCACAGCGTCTACTCCGGGGACGACAGCTGGAGCGAGGGCAGCATTACCTGGAATGGCCAACCGGCCTCCTATACGCCGGCCCTCGACAGTGCCAGCCTCAGCGCGGGCGTTGAAGACTACTGGATCGAATACGACGTCACGAGTTACATCGCCAATCAAGTCGCAAACGGCAACGATGCCAGCCTGGTCCTGGTGGCGAGCAACAATGCCTACACGGTCTACGATTCCAGCGAAACCAGTCGCGATCCCGAGCTCATCATTACCACCACGACTGCGAGCGCCAGCACGTCTACGCTTTACCCCACGGAAGACGCGTTTGTGCGCTCAGGCAGCTATGCCAGCAACAACTACGGCTCGGACGATAACCTGGAGGTGAAGAACGAAGGCCCGAACGACGATTATACCCGCGAAAGCTGGCTTCAGTTCAACGTCGGCGGCCTCAGCGGCACCGTCACAGATGCCAAGTTGCGCATGCGCCTCGCCCAAAGCAACGGCACCACCACCCATACCGTCACGGAAGGCGGCGACAGCTGGTCGGAAAGCTCGCTGACCTGGAACAATCAGCCGGGCGTAACCGATGTGCTGGACAGCAAGTCCTTTACGGACAGCGACGACGGAATCTGGGTGGAATACGACGTGACCTCCTACATCGCGTCCGAGGTCGCCAACAGCAACACGAAGGCAACCTTCAACATCTCGGCCAGCAATGGTGTGTTCACCAAATACCGCGCCAGCGAGCACAGCAATGGCCCCGAGCTCATCGTGACGCTCAATGGCAGCAGCTCCGGCGGTGGCAATCCTTGGGATGGCCTGGACCCGAACGGACCCCCCGGCGATAACTTCGACCTCAGCGCCTGGAAGATCACCTTCCCGGATTCATCGGAGGAAAAAGAAGACTGGCTGACCGGTGGGGGCGAAAGCGCCAGCGAGTTTTACACGGACTCCAGCACCGGTGGCATGGTCTTCCGTTGCCCCAATATCGCGGGCAGCACTAGCGGCAGTCACTATTCCCGCTCGGAGCTGCGCGAGATGCTGCGCGCCGGCGATACCAGCATCAGCACGACGGGGCTGAACGAAAACAACTGGGTCTTCTCCAGCTCCACCAACACCAACCAGAATGCCGCCGGCGGGGTCGACGGCACCCTCACCGCCACCCTGCGCGTCGACCATGTCTCGACGACGGGCGACTCGGGCAAGGTAGGGCGCGTGGTTATCGGGCAGATCCATGCCTCCAGCGACGAGCCCTGCCGCATCTATTACCGTAAGCTGCCCGGCAACAGCAAGGGCGCGATCTATTTCGCCCACGAGGCCTCCAGCGGCGAACAGTATTACGAGATGATCGGCAGCCGCAGCAACAGTGCCTCCAACCCCTCCAACGGGATCGCACTGGGAGAAGTCTTCAGCTACACCATCGACGTGGTGGGCGATACGCTGACGGTGACGATCAGTCGGGATGGCCAATCCGATGTGGTTGAAACCGTCGATATGAGCAATAGCGGTTTCGCGAATGACTGGATGTACTTCAAGGCGGGCGTCTATAATCAAAACAATACCGGGTCGGGCAGCGACTATGTCCAGGCGACCTTCTTCTCGCTCAGCCATACCCACAACTGAGCTCAGACGTTTGTAAGAGAGAGAATACATAAGCTACGTCCCCGGCATCTTCGCCGGGGATTTTTTTTTGCCGGTTCAAACATGGTTTATGAGTGATTCAATGACGGTTCGTGAGTGAAGACGTTGGGGTTGAGTGCGAATTCTCATAGTGTGTTTATGAGGAGAAACAGGTGTTTCTTACAGTCAGGTCGTAGTTATTGAGAATGTGTTTTCATGATTCGGGTTAATGGGCGCAATGAGGGTAGGTTACAGTCAGATTTCATTGCCTTTGCGAAAGTTTGCAGCCGGGTGGAATTTGCCGCCGTAACCCGCGAAGTATGAGGTGCGTGTGCGCTTTTGCCGCCGCCCTTCATATTGCCGTACCCCCTCCGGTTGCGGGCTGTAAGTCTACTCCACATCAACGTCTCCCCCCCATGACACGTCTCCTGATTCACGCTATGCGTGAGAGGTTGTCCCGTACGCGTATCCTCTCACCCCATCTCTCACTCATTGTCGGTATCCTGCTTTTGCTCCCGATTTCTCTTTGGGCACAGTCTACCGGAGAAATCCGCGGCCGTGTGCGTAGTGAGAGCAATAATACCTATATACGCAACGCCATCGTTACGGTTGTGGATACCAATAAGCAGGTGCTCACTACGGCTGGCGGCAACTATGTCATATCGGGTGTGCAACCCGGCACCGTGACGGTTCGCGCGGCCTACTCCGGCCTCGAAACAACCGAGCAGACCGTCGAAGTCGTGGCCGGTGAAACGGCTCGGCTCAACTTCGATTTGACGAGTTCCTTTACCGCTCCGGCCGAGGAGGGCGAAGTGATCGACCTGGCCGACTTCGAGGTCACGGGCGAAATCCGCTCCGGCAGCGCCCGCGCCGTGATGGAGCAGAAGGTGGCGCTCAACCCGATGAAGGTCGTCGCCGCCGACTCGCTCGGCAACATCTCCGAGGGCAACGCCGGCGAATTCCTCAAACTCATGCCCGGCGTCTCTCTCGACTACGTGGAGGCCGATGCCCGTGCGGTGCGCATCAGCGGCCTCGCACCTCAATACGGTAACGTGTTGCTCGAAGGGCTCTTTGTGCCCAGTGCCGGCTCTTCCAACATCGCGACGGGCCGCACCTTCGAGTTCGAGCAACTCTCGATGGACAGCGTCGAGATCGTGAAGCTGACCAAGACGCCGACCCCGGACCAGCCGTCTGCCTTGTCCGGCACGGTCAACCTCGTCACCGAAAGCGCCTTCGACCGCGACGGCATGCACGTGGAATACTCCGCCGGCCTTGCGACCAACTCCTATTACGCCTCGCTGCAGCAGACCGAAGGCTGGGACAGTGACCAGCACTACAAGCTGTTGCCCAACTACTCCTTCGAATACTCCAACGTGTTCCATGACGGCAAGTTGGGCGTGATTGTCGGCACCAGCAGCCACTATACGATCGCGGCGCAAAAGCACATCTGGATGTGGGCGCAGGACTACAACGAAGACATGAGCGACAACGCGACCGAGATCCCGTCCTACAACTGGCTCTGGTTTCAGGACGGCATGAAGCCCACCCAGCGCAGCAATTACTACGGCCGCGTGGACTACCGCTTCTCGGATCGCCTGACCGGCTTCTTTCGCGCCGACCGCAGTAACTACGAGGCGCTCTTCTATAACCGCACGATGAGCCTGCGACCCGACGAGGACCCCGACACCGGGGAGCTGCTCTACGACAAGAGCGTCGAATACTCCATGACCAGCCAGACCGTCGCCTCGGGCTCCATCAGCGTCGATTCCAACCAGTTTATGGAGAAGCTGGGCGATACCACAATCTTTACCGCGGGGCTGGAATACCAGCACGACGACCTGACGATCAGCGGTCGCATCAATTGGGGCAAGGCCCGCAACTGGTATGAGAACCTCGAGAACGGCCACTTTTCGGACTACGCCTCGCGCATCGACGGCGTGTCCTGGCGCTGGGATCGCGGCTACGAAGGCGACACCGCGCTGGACTTCACCCAGCTCTCGGGCCCGGATTGGAACGACCTCTCCAACTACAGCTTCGTGTCCGACAGCATCCAGTGGCACGAGCGCAATTCCGAGGATATCCAGTCGACCGCGCGCCTCGACTTCGTGCACGACTGGCAGGACTGGGATGTCTCACAGGAGCTGAAATACGGCGTCTTTTACAACACGCGCGATCTGGAAGTGCACCGCTACGGCGCGCTCACGGCCAGCCTGACCGGACCCGATGGCGTGCAGGGCACCGCGGATGACCCCAACCCGTCGGACTTCGTGGACGAGAACTACACGATGGACTTCGATTTCGGCACCAGCCTGGATGGCTTTCACGCGCTGAGCCCTTGGGAAATCTTCGAGTATTACCGCGCCAACCCCAACGCCTTCGTCGTCAATACCGAGGCGAACGACACGCAGCGGCGCCAGAACAACTGGTATTTCGAGGAGGACGTCTACGCGGGCTACGTCTCAGACGTGTTCCACTTCGGCAAGTGGGAGATCGCGCCCGGCCTGCGCTATGAATACTCGACGCCGGAAGGGCGGGGCTATGACCGCGTGAACAACCGGCCCATCACCGCTGAAGGCGAATCGGTCGAAGCCTGGCTGAAATACCTGCAGATCAACTACGAAGTGCGCCCCGACCTGATGCTGCGCGCCTCCTACCACGACTCCGTCACGCGCGGCAACATCGCCAACCTCATCCCCGGCATCTCGGAGGTAGACGATACCGCCCGCCGCATCACCGCCAGCAATCCCAACCTGAACGAGGAGCGCGCGAAGACCTTCTACTTCACTCTCGAGAAATACTTCGAGCCCATCGGCCTCTTCTCGGCCTCGGCCTTCCACCGCGTCTGGGAAGACCGCCTCATCACCGGCAGCGAGGTGACGCTGGGCGACAACGGCTACCTCGGCGATCCCACCTATGCGGGCTGGACGCTGGTGACCAACACCAATGCCCGCGACAGCGTGAGCCTCAACGGAGTGGAGTTCGACTTCAACAAGCAGTTCTCCGATCTACCGCAGCCGATCAACGGCCTGGGCACCTTTGCCAACCTCACGCTGTTGAACTACGAGGACTGGCGCTTTTTCCTCGGCTCACCCGAGGTCACGGCCAATGCGGGCTTCAATGTAGAGATCGGCAAGTTCTCCGTCCGCCTCAACGCCAACTATATCGGCAAGATCCTCAACACGCCCGCGGCGGCCTACGACGAGGAAACCGGTGAGTGGAGCGATGCGGCACCTTACGTGAAGTATTACCAGAAGGAGCGCCTCTTCTTCGACCTCAACCTCGAGTATGTCTTCTCCAGCCGCCTCCGGCTCTTCGTGGACGCCCGCAACCTGACCAACGAGCCGTCGGTCTACACCTATCGTCACGATGCGGACAACTTCGAGCGCATCCTGAAGACCGGCACGATCTGGAAGGTCGGCGTCAAAGGCGTCTTCTAGACTTGTTTTCTTTTGCACGCCGGTTGTCCCAGAGGCCGGCGTGCATGCAGAGGGCTGGACCACCGCGGCGTGCATGCGCCGCGGTGGCTTTGCGTTTCAGGTGTTTACTGTCGCTCCAGGCGGCGTTCGAGCTGCGCCTGGTGCAAGTCTTGCGGCTGCAGCCTGGCTGGGTTGATGGTTTCGATCCACCAGCCGTCGGGCTCGAGCACGGAGTTTTGGACCAGCTGCGAGCGCAGGCCCACGAAGTTCATCGTCTTGGGGCCCCAGCTGACCGGCGGGGGATTGATGCGCGTATCGGCGTGCAGGTTCCAGAACGTGCCCCAGGCGGCGCAGGGCCGGCCCAGCGAGTGGCCGCCGCCGTGATACCAGACGCGGGTGCCCTTGCCGCAGTCGATGTCCGTAAACAGGTTTTCGTGCGAGGTGTCCTTGTGGTGGTCCAGCGCCAGATTGTCACCCCGACCGGCGGAAAACACGTTGCCGGATGAATCTTCCAGTGACAGGTCGTGGATGTAGCTGGTACGGAAGTCGAAGCGCGTCACGAGGTTGTCCTGCGCGTGCTTCAGCTGGATGCCGTGGTGGCCCGTGCAAGACTGTACGTAGGCGGTCTCCATCCCGCGCTCCGGATCGGCGGAAATCACGATCTGGTCGAGTGTATTGCCGCAGCCCATCAGGTTGATGCCGAGATCGCCGTTGTGGATGCGCACGTTGCGGATCCAGCAATCGCTCACGTCGTTCATCTCGATCGCGTTGCAGCCCATCTCCTTGAAGTGGCCTTCATAGGGGCGGTTGGGAAAGGTAAAGCGCAGGTCCTCGATCCCGACCTCCGTGATGGTGGGGCGAAAGCTGACGATCTCCGGCTGCCATTCGGTGCGGGTGGGGTAGCGCAACGGGCGGTTGAAGCGCACGCGGTTGCCGTCGATCGCAACGATGCGCATCACCATGCGCGCGCCATAGTCCTTGCCCTTGCGGATGTCGCCCGGGTCGCCGCTGTAGAGGTAGGTCTTCAGGCTCTGGTCTTCGGTCTCGTGCGCGATGACCCGCACGCGCTGGCCGACCTCCAGACCGTCGGTCGAGGCCACCTGTACGGTGTCGTCGCCCCGTTGCGCCTCGGCCACGATGTGGGCCAGCGTCTGCTCGCGGTAGTCGCCCGTCACATTGATAAAGCCGCTGCCGAAGGAGTAGGGCGAGGTCTTTTTGCCCGTGCTGGTCCGCGCATTGACCGGGTCGATTTCGTTGAGGCCCATCGGGCACCACAGCTCGGTCTGGTCGGGGCCCGCCCCGCGCAGCACCACGTTGCTGCGCTTTACATGGAGCACCTCGGTCAGCTTGTAGCGACCGGGCGGGAAGTAGAGCGCACCGTTTTCGGTGGCGTCGATGGCTTTCTGGATCGCCGCCGTATCGTCGGTCTCGCCGTCGCCCACCGCCCCAAAGTCGCGCACGTTGGTCACCTGCTTGACCTCCGGCAGTTCGCGTTCGCCGTGGTGATAGCCGGCGTAGGAAAAGTCGGGCAGACGGCTCTGCGCGTTCCAGTTTTCGCCGTGCTCGCCCCACAGCTGGGAGTATTCCGCCTGCTGCGCCAACCCGGGAGAGGCCAGCGCCAGAGCCGCAATGAGGGAAAGGAGTCGTTGTCGGGGTAACATGCGACTAATAGATATTAGATCGCACGCCGCAGGGCAACGGAAAAGGGAGGCTTTACTTCTAGCTCTTCAGCTTCTGCAGCACCTTGTCGACGTCGTCGCTCAAGGCGGGCTCGAGCTCGACGGCTTGGGCGAGGCTGTCGCGGGCGGCCTGTGGCTGACCCATTTTAGCGAGGATCTGGCCGAGGCGCCAATGGGCGGCTCCTTCGCTCGGCATCATGAGGGCAATGGGCAATTGCAGTTGCAGGTAGCGCTGCAGGTGCTGCTTGCCGGTCTCAAGGTCCTGGCCGGACTTGGCGCTGAGGCGGCCTGACTGATAGAGCGCGAGTGGATTGTCCGGGTCTTCGGCGATGACGGCGTTGAGGTGCTCGCGGGCCTCCTCGAACCGTTTTTGTTCCAGGGCGGTCAGGCCGGCCATGAGCCGGGCCTCCAGCGGGTCGATCTCCTCCAGGCGGGCCATCGTCTCCGCGGCCTTCTCCTTGCTGCCGCCCGCAATCCCCGGGGCGAGCAGGTAAAACTGCTGCAGGCCGCGTAGGGCGTCCTGGTTGTGGGGGTCGAGCTCGAGGGCTTGCTGAAAGGCGTCGCGCAGGCCGTGGGCAACGCCGAGCTTGCTCATCATGCCTACCTCGTCGAGGCGCTCCACGTAGGCATAGCCGAGCGTGGCAAAGTAGTTGGCGTGGGTCGCATCCAGTTCCGTTGCGGCCTGGGCCTGTTCGACCGCGGTCTCACCCTCGCCCCGGGCAAGCGCCATCAGTGCCAGCCAGTAATGGGCCTCCGCACTCTCCTGCTGGGCCAGATCGCGCACCGCCGGCTCCGCTTGGCGCCACTGCGGGGACTGCAGCAGCGTGTGTAGTTCGTCCCAGCGATCGGCAGACGGCGCCCCGGCAAGGGCAGTGCCACTGGTCGCAAGGATCAGGAGGAGGCGTTTTAGCATGAGAATCGTTCTAGCAGGTAAAACGCCGAAAACCGCGCGCGCGTCAAGATTGGTGACGCTCCCCATCGTAAGCCCAGGGTAAAACTACGGGCGCTGGAGGCGGGGAATCAGCTCGTCGATGCGCACGTGATCGTTGATCAAGTCCTTGATGATCGGGATCTTGTCTGCGTCTTCAGGCTGCGTCTTGACCGTCATGGAGTGGATTTTGGACGCGACCGCGTAACTTTCCTCACTGCTGATCACGAGCGGCACCTCGGTTTGGGAAAACATCTCCATCAGCTTGGGGTGGGGCAGCAAATTGCGCGTCAGGATCACGCCCGAGACGGGGCGGCGGCCCGAAATGCCTGCGGCGGCAATCGTCGCAAGCAGGATGTCGTCGCGGTCGCCCGGGGTGATGATCAGGGTGCCGGGGCGCAGGTAATCGACCACGCCCTTGGCGGCCATCGCCCCGACCACGACCTGTCGGATGCGCTCGTGGCGACCGCTGTCGCGTGCGTTCAGCCAGCGGCCGTTCACCTCTTCCACGATCTGGCTGAGGTTGGGGGCGGCCAGTTGCGGCTGGGTGGGCACCACGCCCAACAGCGGCACGCCGATGCGGTCGAGCGCCTTGCGGGTGTAGTGCTCGATCACGTCCAACTTGTCCGGCAGCACCTTGTTGATGATCGCGCCGACGACTTCCACGCCATAGCGGTCGAAAAGGCTCTTGTTCAGTGCAATCTCGTCTACCGGCTTGCCGATACCGCCGCGGCTGACAATCACCGCCTTGGCCCCGAGCAGGCGCGCCACCTGGGCGTTGGAGAGGTCGCAGATCGCGCCCACGCCGGCGTGGCCGGATCCTTCGATAATCACCGCATCTTTCTCGAAAGTGGCTCGGTCGAAGGCGCGCACGATGCGGTCGACCAGCTGCGGGTGGATGTTTTCGGGATCGTCGAGGTAGCGGCGGGTAAAAGTTGTGTCGATCGCCACTGGGCTCATCGCTTCGATTGGCACCTCGACGCGGTAGATGTGGTTGAGCAGAAACGAGTCCTCGTCGATCTTCACGCCCTCGAGCTCAATGAAGCGCTGGCCGATGGGCTTGATGTAGGCCACGCGCTTGAAGTGCTGCTCCAGGGCGTTGAACAGGCCGAGGCAGGTGGTGGTCTTGCCGTCGTTCTGGCGCGTGGCGGCGACGAAGAGGCGCGGGATTTCGCGGTTGAGCGGCGTCAGCTGCAGGGCCTGGCTCGGCTGGCGGGGAAAGCCCCCGTCCGGCGAGAAGTAGTTGGCGATTTCACGTTCGGTCGGCGACGCGGCACGTGAGACGACCGGTTCCTTTTTTTCGCGGGGGGACTCGCCGGGAATCATAAGCTCTCTGTGGTGACGGTTTCGGAATCGTTGGAATATAGCAGTCGCCGGTCGATCGCCTGGCAGGCGGTGACGACGGCCGTGCCGAAAATATCGTAGCTGTGCGCGCCGCGGCTGATTTCTGCGCAAGGCTTGTCCAGCCCGATGATGATCTGGCCGTAGGTGCGGGCGCCCGCCACGAGCTGGATCATCTTGGAGGCAATGTTGCCCGAGTTGAGGTCGGGAAAGACCAGCACGTTGGAGTGGCCCGCTACCGGGTCCCCGGGCAGGCCCTTTTGCTCGGCTACGAGGGGGCTCAGGGCGGCGTCGAGTTGCAGCTCGCCCTCGATCTGACACTTCAGGTGCAGCGTTTCCGCCCGCTTGCGCGCGATGTCGCGGGCCTCCCGGATCTTGGTGATCGACGGGTGCACGATCTTTTGCGCATTGGTGGCAAAGCTCAGCATGGCGACCCGCGGTTCCTCGTTGGTCAGGTGGTGGGCGATGCGCGCGGTCGAGACGGCGATGTCCGCCAGTTGCTCGACGTTGGGCTCCGGGATGACGCCGCAGTCGGCGAGGAAGAGCAGCCCGTTGAGGCCGAAATTGGGGTTCTCCTGGTCGAGGATGAGCATCGACGAAGCACTCTTGACTCCCTTTTGCGTGGGGATGAAGCGGAAGAGCGAGCGCAGGCCGCTGGAGGCCGACATGGTCGCTCCGGCCACGAGTGCATCGACGCGGTGGTTTTCCAGCATCAGGGCAGCGAAGTTGTGCCGGTCGAGCAGGATGCGCTGCTTCTCCTCGTCCGACGCCTCCGCATACTTGGGATGCTGGTCGATCATCGGCCGGAAGATCTCGAAATCTTCACTGCGATCGGGCTCCAGGATGCGGATACCGTCGAGGCGAATGTCGAGCCGCCGCGCCCGTTCCTTGATCTCTGCCCGGTCACCGAGCAGGACGGGCACACCGCAGCGCCGCGTCACGAACTGGCGTGCCGTCTGGATGATCCGGGGGTCGTGCCCCTCCGGAAAGACGACGCGCTTCGGGTGGCGTTGCAGCTTGCCCAGTAACTGGTCGATCAGGCCCATCGTAAAAGTGCCACATTGGCGATAGTCGGGCAGAGCCTGTCCGTTACGGCCGCAAGCCTCAAGTGGAAAGTCGCTGCAGCAGCGATGTTTGGCAAAAGATTGCCACTTACCCGTCCCCAGGTAAGTGGCAATAGCCCTTGGGTTGTTAGATGGTCCGGTACTGGACCAGGTTCCTGCGAAACATTTCGGCGCGCCAGATGTCGCGTGCCTCGCGCGAAAGCCCTTCCACCGCGACGCTCTGCAGCTGGTGATCGCTGAGGTGGCGGTAAAGGATGTAGAGATACTCCTTGTTGATGGGAGCTTCGCGCAGGTTCTCCCACAGCTGCTTGAATAGGTTTAGCATAGTCCTGTGAATTCGGGTGAAGCAGCCCAGCCAGTGCTGATGCCGCGCTCAAGATTCGCCAACCGCTAGGATTGGCGCCGACTTCGACGGGCTATGCGAGGGGAGGCCCCGCAATGGGGCAGGCGCGTTTTTGCCAGGCGCAGCGCCACGAAGTGTGGACATCCGGCAGGCGTTGGCCGGTGCTGAACGACCGGCTGAAGGTGGGCAGCGCGGCCGGTTGGGCCTCGTTTCCCGGGCCCGTAAACAGGTCGAGATCCAGCGTTTCGCCCGCCTCTTCTTCCATCTCGTTGATGGAGGTGGCCACGAGGGTCGACAAATCGCCATTGGCGGCGTGCAACTCCGTCAGCCCGGAAGAGGAAAACTCCGTCTGGTTCTGCTCGGGATTGACGAGGAGCAGGACCGACCAGAGCCAGAACTGGATCAAGGTGCTGATGCTTGAGGATTTTCCTCCGTTTCAGCCCGGGAGTCAATTCCGATGATCCAAATTAGTGGCGCCGGATGATTTTCCACTCGGCGGGTGCGGTTACTTCAGCTATCACCTCGGCTCGTGGCTCGCCTCCGCAGCATTTCGATCGTCAGTCTCGCAACCTCCGCCAGCCGGGTGCTGGGCCTCATCCGCGACGTCTGCATGTTTGCCTTTCTCGGCACGGGCCCGGTCAGCTCCGCCTTCATCCTCGCCTTTACGCTGCCCAACCTCTTCCGGCGGCTGCTGGGGGAGGGCGCGCTGACCTCCGCCGTCGTGCCGGTGCTCTCTCGCAAGCTCGAGCAGGAGGGCGAGGCCGCGCAGGATGCCCTGCTCAACGCGGTGCTGCGGCGCCTGTTTCTGACGCTGCTGGGCCTCTCCGTGCTGCTGGGCATTGGCTGGTGGGGGCTGCCGTTGATTCCGGGGCTGGCCGAACGCTGGTACCTCAGCAGCGGCTATGGGCTCATGCTGACGCCCTATCTGGTGCTGATCTGTCTGGCCGCCATCCTCAGTGCCGCGCTCAACGTGCGCCAGCGCTTCCTCGTGCCCGCGCTCTCGCAGGTGTGGCTCAACCTCAGCATGATCGCGGCGCTCGGCGGGTTTGGCTGGGCGCTGGCGGAGACTCCGGAGGCGCGAGCCTGGTGGCTTGCCGGCGGGGTGTTGGTGGGCGGCGTGTTGCAGTGGCTGACCCCGTGGCTGGACCTGCAACAGGTCGGTTGGGACCGCCGCGCGGGGCGGGGAGAGCCGGTGGATTTGCGGCCCGTCTGGCGCCTTTTCCTGCCCGGCGTCTTCGGCGCGGCGATCTTTCAGGTCAACGTGCTGGTGTCGCGCCTGCTGGCCTTCAGCCTCAACGATCAGGCGACGGGCATCCTCTACCTCGCCAACCGCCTGATCGAGTTGCCGCTGGGCGTTTTCGCGGTGGCGGTCAGTACGGTGCTGTTCCCGGAATTGGCCCGTTACGCGGCCCGCGAGGACGGACAGGAGACATTTGCCGAGGCCTACCACCACGGGTGGCGCCTCATCATGCTCATCACGGTGCCGGCGGCCCTGGGCCTGGCGGTGCTGGCGGGGCCGATCCTCAGCGCGCTGTTCGCCTGGGGCCTGTTCGCGGCAGACGACGTGGCGGCGACGATCCCGCCGCTGCAGATCTTCGCCATCGCGGTGCCGTTCTACTCCTGGGCGACGTTGGCCACGCGGGCCTTTCACGCGCAGCAAGACATGCGCACGCCGGTCCGACTGGCCGTGCTCAACCTGCTGATGAACCTCGGGCTGAGCCTGCTCCTGATGGGCCCCTACGGCACCTCCGGTCTCGCCCTGGCCAATCTGCTGACGAGCGTCACGCACTGCATGTTGCTGGCCGTCCTGCTGCGTCGCTACCGGGTGCCGCTTCTGACGCCCACAACGGGGCTCGCGACCGTCAAGATCATTGCCGCCGGCGCGGTCATGGCGGGGGCCATCGTATGGCTCAAGCCCTTTTCCTGGGACCTGCTGGCGCGCCTCGAGACCTTGTTTGCGCCGACCTGGGCGGAAAAATTGCTCAACGCCGGCCTCATCGCCCTGCTCATCCCGCTGGGCGTGGTGGTCTACTTCGGCACCCTCGTCATCCTCCGCGAAGGCGAGCTGCACGAGCTGCTGACGGTGATCCGCAAGAAGCTGGGCCGGTAGGGGCGGCGCGACATTGTCAGGGGCTCCTGAACTTGTCACGTGGTGCGATTGCGCCTTGGATATCGAGCCATGCAGTTTGGCCGTTCGACCGTTCTCGTCCGCGACTATGCGGAAGCGCTTGCCTTTTATCGCGACCAGCTGGGGCTGGAGGTCGTCTACGACGGAGCGACGCCCGATGGTTTTCGCCTGCTGCACTTGGGCTTTCCGGGGCAAACGCCGGCAGGGCTGTGGCTGATGCAAGCCCAAACGGAAGAACAACGGGCACTGGTAGGTCGTCAGACCGGGGGCTTTCCCTGCTTCGTCCTGTATGTGTCGGACTGCGAGGCGGAGTTCGACCGCCTCCAGTCGCTGGGGGTCGCGTTTCCCGTGCCACCGCGTCGGGCGGAAGGGGCGACGTTTGCTCATTGCCGGGACCCCTTCGGCAACGAGATCGTGCTGGTTCAGCTCCCAACTTGAGGGGACGGGAGCGAGGAGCGTTTGCCTACTCCTCCAGCGGAGCCAGCGCGCCGGGGACGCCCGGATGATCCAGGGTCCAGGGCAGCCAGTCGGCTACCTGTGGCGGCACTTCGCCGGCGGCTTTCAGGCCGGGAAAGTCGGCGCGCGGTGCGAGGCGCTTGAGGATCGGGCTCTGGAAGACCGGACGGTAGTAGTCGGAGAAGGCCTGGCTGCCCTCGCCGAAACCGCGGTCCTGCAAGGCGCTCAACTCGGTGATCTCGGCGGAGCAGCCCTCTTCGTCGTTGCCGCCATCGGCGGGGCTCCAGGTCAGCAGGGGCTGCCGGCGATCTTGCTGCACGTAAACGTTGTGGGCCATGCTGGCGACCTGCGGTTCGGTCAACTCACCGCAGAGGGAGCCTTCCTGGATCGTTTGCACGAGCGGGAACTTGAAGCCCTCACGCGCGACCATGAGGTTGTTGGCGAGCATGTGGCCGTCGCGCTCGTCCACGTCCGGACCAGTCGCCGGGTGCCAGCCAAAGTGGTCGTTGGCGGCGCTGCGGGAGGTGCGCTGGATCTTGATCGAGCTGTCGAGCAGCGTGTTCTGGTAGATCCTGGCATCGCAGCTGTTGAGGATATAGATGCCGGTGCCGCAATTGAAGAATACGTTGCCGGCGACGGTGGCCCCCTTGGAGATCTCGAGGAAAAAGCCGTTGTCGGTCGTCTCGACCCAGTTGTTGTAAAACTGGCCGTCTACGTTGCCCACGTCGTACCACACGCCGCTGCTGTACGGATTGTCGATGATGAGGTTGTCGCGTACGACGACGCGGTGCGTCTGGTTGAAAATCTTGATCGCGGTCGGGAAGACGCCTTCGAACTGCTCGATGTTGGTGTGCGTTACGATGTTGTGCTCCAGCAGGGCGTCGGCGGAGCTGATGACGTAGATGCCCTCGAAGCCGGTGTGCGTGATGAGGCAGTTGCGGATCACGAGGTCGTCTCCGCGGAAATAGCCGGCCACGCGCGAACAGTAGGAGATGGTGACGTTTTCGAGTTCCGTGCCGACTACGTCCTTGCCCATTTCCGCCTCGGGGGTGGGACCCTCGCCCTCGGTGCCCTCGATTTCGAGCGCGCGGTAGGCGTATTGGGTGAAGGTGATGCCGCGGATCTTCGGCCCGAGGCGGTCGGACTTCTTGCCGTGCACCTCACCTGTTACGCGGGTAAGTGCGTTGTCGAAGGCCGTGATTTCGATTTCGTGCTCCGATGGGTCGACGCCGATGTAGACGTTGCCGTTTTCATAGTCGATCGAGTAGGTGCCCTCGGTCACTTCGCCTTCCCAGCCGACGACTTCCAGCGGCTCGCCGTCGACAAAGACCATGTCGTAGTTGAAGAGGTAGGGCGGGATCTGGTTCCCGAGCCGTTCGCGGCGCCACCAATCGGGGGCGACTTCCGGGAAGAGGTGATCCCAGCTGGTGCGCCAGAGGCCGTTGATCTGTTGCTCCCAATCGTCGGCGACCTGCGAGCCCTTGAGGATCGGGCGCTCGTCGCGGTAGGGCTGCATCGTGATGCCCTGGTTCAGCTCCAGATTGCCGGTGCGGTAGACGCCGCCGCGCAAGACGATGGCATCTCCGGTCTTCACGTTCGCGATGACAGCTTCCAGGGTAGCGGGCGCGTCGAGGGAGGTGCCTTTGGCCTGGGCATCGCCGTCGGGGGCGACGTAGTAGACGGTGCCGTCCACTTGGGGTAGGTCGTAGGTTTGGGCGATGGGGCCGTAGTTGCCCATGGAGGGCTGGGCCTGAAGCGGGGGCGCCGTCAAGCCGCAGAGGGCGACGGCAAAGCAAAGCAAGGTGCGGGGTAGGGCAGGAGTTCGCATACTATCCTCATGGGCCGCAATCCGACACGCCGCAACCTTGGGCGCCTTCGAATTATAGAACGGGTGTACCGAGCAGGAGGCTGACGTTGCTGCCGCCAAAACCGCAGTTGTTCTTCAGGATGTAGCGGCTCTTGGTGGCGGTTGGCGCGGTGGGCAGATGGAGGCTTTCGACCTCTGGATCCGGCTCCTGCAAGTTGGCATTGCCCGGGCGGAAACCGTGCCGCATGGACAGGGCGCACAGGCCCACCTCAAACGCCCCCGCCATGGAGAGGCCGTGGTCGGACTGGCCCTTGGTGCTCACGACGGGCGGGCAGGGCGTGTCGCCGAAGAACTTGCGGATTGCCTTGGCCTCGGCCAGATCGCCGGTGGGCGTCGACGTGGCGTGGGCGTGCAGCCAGGAAATGTCTTCGCGCGCAATCTGGGCGTCTTCGACCGCTCGTTCCATCGCGCGGCAGAGGTATTGGCCCTCGGGCTCGGGTGCCGCGATGCTATAGCCGTCGGCTGACTGGCCCCAGCCGAGCAGTTCCGCGTAGGGCGTGGCCCCGCGCTCGGCGGCGGCCTCGGCGCTCTCGATGATGAGCACCGCCGCGCCGCCGGTGGCGACAAAACCGTCCCGACGCTTGTCCCAGGGCCGGGAAGCCGTGGCATCGCCGCCCTGAGAGAGCGCGCGCATGGCGGCAAAGGGCAGCACCGACTCGGCATTGCAGTCTTCCGCGCCCACGACCATGACGCGCCTGGCGCGCCCGAGGCGGATCGCGTCGATGGCATGGCCTACGGCGTGGCTGGACGAGGTACAGGCGGAGACGAAGCCGAGGTTGGCCCCTCGGATGTGGTAGTAGGCCCCGAGGTTGAAATTGAGCGTGCCGGAGATCGAGTTGACGACCCCCATCGGATTGCCCCGGCGACCGCGCGTCTCGTAGAGCAGGCGCACGTGCTGCCCCATCATGAAGGGCGAGCCGGCGGAGGCGGCGAAGAGGGCGGTCTCGTCGTTTGCGAGGTCTGCCGGATCGAGGCCGGCATCGGCAATGGCCTGATCGGCCGCGCAGACGGCATAGATGCCGTGGGGCGGCAGACTGCGCAGGAACTCACGCCGCACCTTGAAGCGTTCCGGGATCTGCCAGAGCGTCCACGTGTCGCTCGAGAGATCGAACTCCTTGACCATGCCGGCCACCTTGATCTGCGACTGCCCGTCGGGCATGAACGTATGCGGTGCGATCCCGCTTTGCTGCGTGCGCAAGGCTTCCAGAACGGCGGAAGCATCGTTACCGATACTGCTGATAAAGCCGAGACCCGTGATGACGGGGCGGTGCGGCCAGTCGAAAGAACTCACTGCTACTTCGATTCGGAGATTTTCTGGCGGATAAAGCGCCGCAGGTCCGCCACTGTGGCGAGGTCGACCAATTCCTCGTTCTGGATCGTGAGGTCGAAGAGGTCCTCCAGCATGAAGACGAGCTCGGCGATCGTAATGGAGTCCACGCCCAGGTCTTCGCGCAAACGTGTGCTGTCGGGCAGCTCCGTCACGGGTTGCTCCGGCGGCTCCGGCAGCAGAAACACGAGGATACGCAGAACGAGTTCGTCCAGGTACGCAGGTTGGCGCGTCTGTTCATAAGCACGGTAGGCCGCCAGGGTTTCGGGCGGGTGGCCGCGCAGGCGATCGGCGGCTTTGTCGGCAGGGGAGGAACTCATGGGCGCAGTCAGTCTTAGTTGCCGCGTCGTTAGCGGGTGTCAACGGTATTCCAGACAGTAGAACCGCAGGTTAAACGAAGGAGGGCTCCGCTGCCAGCTCGATTATGCATATCGTTTTCCTGCTTGCGAAATCGTCAGGGAGCCTTAACTCAGAGAGGCCATGAAATCTCGTTTCGCTTCTCTTACGCTCGCGCTTGTGCTCGGTTCTTCCTTTGGCTTCATGGGTTGCCAAGGGCCTTCGACGGCCCCGGCGGCGACCAAGGCCGAACTCGGGCCGGCTCCGACCACGCCCGTTGCGACCATTTCGATTCCGGGCGGAATGCCGAACAGTGAGGTCAAGAGCGTGGTGGTCGAGTCCTTCATTCGCCGCCGCTGGGACATCCTCGATGATGGCGATCAGATGGTGAAGGCGCAGCTCATCCACCGCGGCTACGATGCGACCCTCACGGCGACCTGGAATGATTCGACCATCCAGATCACGTCCGACTCCTACCGCATCAACAAGGCCGGCGAACCGACCGAACGGGCGGAGCCGGAAGGCTGGATCGCCAACCTCGAAAAGGACATCAACGTCCGCCTCGAGACGGCCGCTTATATTGACTAATGGCTGCCGCTTCGGCCACGACAGGTTTTTCGGCAGACCCCGCACCCGCGGGGTCTGTTTGCTTATTCCCCGGTGCTACGATCGAGGCGGCGGGGCTGGTGTTTAGCTGGGGTGGCCCTGAGGCCCGGGCGCAGGTCGCCGATAGGCGCCTGGAGGTGATCCTGCCTGCCGCTTGCCTGCAAGGGCTGGAGGCGGAGGCGTGGACGCTGCCCACTGCCCGCGAAGCCCATGAGGAAGAGGGTTTTGCCCTGCTGCGGGGGGATGGCTGGATGCTCGGTGCAGCGGTCGTGCCGGTGGACGAGGTGACGCTGGAGGAGAGGACGCGCGATCTCTATGCGCGCATGTTCAAGGTGCTTGGTCCGCACCAGCTCTACCGCTGCTGGAACTGGGTCCCGGCGATCAACGCCATCCCCGAGGGCATGATCGAGCGCTATCGGCTGTTCTCCCGGGGGCGTTCGGAGGCCTTCAACGCGGCGTTCTCCGACGAGGCGGAGGCGCACATGCCAGCCGCTTCCGCCGTCGGCGTGGCGGGCGATCGGCTGGTGCTCGTCTTCCTCGCGGGCAAATGGCCGTGCCACTATTGGGAGAATCCCGAGCAGACCCCCGCCTTCCATTACCCCGCCCAATACGGTCCGCGGGCGCCGAGTTTTTCGCGGGCGACTTCGGTCGAGACGCCCTGGGGCCGCCGCCTGTTCATCTCCGGCACCGCCAGCATCAAGGGCAGCGAATCGCTCTTTGAGGGCGATGTGGAGCGGCAGGCCTGGGTGACGGCGCAGAATCTGGAGCTGATCACGCATACGGCCGGCTTCGGTCCTGCGCTCATGAGCCCCGAAGGGCGGCGCGCCTTTCGCTGCTATTTGCGCCTGCCAGCGGATACCGAGCGTTGGAGCCGCCGCTGGCCCCGTATCTGGCCGGTCCTGACGGTTTCGCAGGCCGACATCTGCCGGGCGGATCTGGCCGTCGAAATCGAAGGCACACTGGCCGAATAGCGGCAGCTCCTGCTTGAGTGGAGGACTGTTTTGGGCGCACCGATTCCTGCAGACTGCGATATGCTCCGGTTCCTATTTGCCCTGCCGTGGAGGCGGGAGGCTCAAGCACGCTGGAGGCTGGCCATAACGTAGCCGGTGGTGCCCAAGAGCCCTACAGTATGGACGCGAGCGCCTGGCGGTCGATCTTGCCGCGTGCGGTGACCGGGAAGGCCTCGATCTGCTGGATCCGGCGGGGACGCTGCCAGCGCGGCAGCTGCTCGGCCAGCCAGGCCTGTAGCGCTTCCGGAGTGATCGCGCCCTCGTAGACGAGCACCAGTTCGACCTCCGCCCGGCGGCCCTGACGCGTCAGGCAGAGTGCTTCGGCTACCTCCGGGTGCTGCAGCACGACGCGGCTGACGGCATTGCAGCTGACGCGCCGCCCCCCGATCTTGACCCAATCGGCCTCGCGCCCCAGCAACTGGAGGTGTCCGGCGGCGTCCCACTGCCCGTGGTCGGCCAGTGTGTAGAGGCGGCGGCCTTCGCTCAGCTTGCGCGAGCCGGAAAAGGCACCTACGGCCTCGCTAACCACGCGCACGCGGCCCTGCTTGTTGAGGCTCACCTCCACGCCCGGCAAGGGCGGTCCCAGATGCTGCCCGCTGCGCGTGCCTTCGCCGTCCGCGTCGAAGGTGATGCCGCCCGTCTCGCTCGAACCGTAAAAGGTGCGGGGCAGCACGCCCGCTGTCTGCTCGAACTTCCGGGCGTCGGCGGGCGAAAGCGGTGCCCCGGCAGAAACGACGAGCCGCAGGCTGGCAAAGTCCGCCGCATCCCCCTCGGTCTGGCTCAGCGCCCGGATCATGGGCGGCACCGCAGGAAAAGTCGTCGGCTGATAGCGGCGGAAGTCTTCCCGCATGGCCTGGGGAAAGATGTCGCTCGCCAGCACCAGTGTCGTGCCGTCGACCAGGAGCGGCAGCACCAGATTGCCCAGCGCGTAGGAGTGCCCCAGCGGCAACGCGGCGTAGTGGCGATCGGCTTCCGTCAGACCCATGCCGGCCTTGACGTTGCGGTAATCGGCCAGCATCTGCGCGGAGGTAAAGTTGAGGGGGCGAGGCCGGCCCGTGCTGCCGCTGGTCAGCTTGATCAGGGCGTAGGGCTCGCGCAGGCGCGGGCTTTCGGCTCGGGCTTCAATCCCTTCGCGCGTGACAACGGCGGCCACGTTCAGCTCATCCGCCAGCTCTTGGACCCGTGCCGCCGGCATTTCGGCATCGACCAACACCGCACATGCCCCGGATGCCTGCAGGGCCAGAAACGCCGCGACCCAGTCGATGGAGCTGGGCAGGGCCAGGGTCACGCGCCGGTGCAGCAATTGGCGGCTGGGGGGCAGCTTTTGCAACCAGTGCGAGCTGAGGCTTTCCAGCTGCTTGAGGCTGACTTCGCGACCGGTTGCTGCCTCGATCAATGCCGTCTTCTCGGCGTGGCGGGCGAGGCAGATATTCCAGGCGTCGTGTAGATTGGCGGGTGCTTCAGGAGCCTTCATCGCTGGAGCCCAACTTAGCAGTCTGCGGATGAAGTAAAAGCACAACCAGCAGCCCGCACGCGACGAGTAGGGCGACCATGCGTCCCAGCGCGTGTGCCGCCGGGATTTGGCTGAAGCCCAGCACCGCAAAAGAATAGCCCGTCGTCGCGGCCGACATCAGGATCGAGGGCGGCAGCGGCTGGCTCCGCTGGCGGGCGGCGAGGCTGAACAGCCCATAGTCCAGCAGGATGCCGACCCCGAGAAAAATCGCCAGCAGGTGGAACAGATTCAGCGCGGGCCAGAGCCACGAAACGATGCCCAGGCCGAGGCCGATTGCCAGTCCCAGACGCAGGAGCAGCCGGAGGGTGCGTTTCGGCCCTTGCAGCAACAGCATGGCGACCGCGACCACGATGAGCATCAAGTAGCCGTAGTGCTTCAGGTGAGTGGTGTAGCGTGCCAGCAGCTCGTTGAGGTGCTGGATCTGGCTGACGGGGATCAGCTGCACCGAATCGTCCTGCGGCTGGGGCCATTGGCCGCTGAGGGTGATCCACGCCCGGTCGTTGCTGTCCCGGAAATGCGTCAACAGGCGCAGCGGCCCGGCCAGTTCGGCCTCGAGGTCCAGCAGGCTTTGCGCATAGGCGCTGCCGTCAATCGGTGTGTGGCGATACGTCTCCCACGCGGTGAAGAAGCCGTCGAACGCGTCCACCTCGTAGCCGGAGTCACGCATCGCGCGGCGCAGCTCGTCGGCAAATGCGGTGCCCCAGTCGCCTGCCGCTTGGGCCTGGGCCGCGCGTGCATCGGGGAGGGTGGGTAGAGTGAGAAACCAGCGGTCGGTCGACTCAGGCTGGGCCCCCTGCGCGGCCATCTGGTGCACGGCGCGGATCAACGCCGCGGGGGAATCGCCGATCAGGAGCTGCTGCCTGCCCGCCGCATCCCCCGCCGTTTGCAGGATCGTCTGCTGCTCGGCCTCCAGCCCGGGCAGCGGATACTGCAGGTTGCGCAGGTCGTGCGACCAGTGCAGCCGGGACAGGCCCGGCGCAACCAGCAATACGAGCAGCCCGAGCACGGCCCAGCGCCACAGACCGTCGTGGGTACGGATTTCCGGCAGGTGGTTTTCGCGGATGGGCCGCGCGATCTGCCGGTAGAGCGACACCAGCCCGATCGAAGCCGCCAGGCCGCCGAGCATGAACCAGCCGAGTTGGCGCAGCATCGGCAGCTCGGACCACAGGAGCAGGGCGAACGCTGCCAAGGTGCTGCCCGCGCCGAGCAGGAGCGGACGCCACAACAGCTCGCGCTCCTGTTCCGGGCCATGGTGGTAAAGCCGCACGTGCAGCGTGTAGTCGATGGCGAGCCCGGCGAGAATCGAGCCGGTGACGAGCGTCAGCGCGTGGACCTGCCCCACGGCGAGCAGGGTGAAGGCGAGCGCGCTCGCCAGCGTGAGGCCGAGCAGCAGGCTGACTTCCAGCACTAGTTGCAGGCGGCGGGTAAAGAGCCAGGTGAGCAGCACGACGCCGACCAGGCTGAGCGTGTTCAGCCAGTTGATTTCGGCGCGGATGCGGCGCTCGTTTTCGGCCGAAAATTTGGGGAAGCCGGTGTCCAGCACGCGCCAGTCGGCCGCGGTGCCGGGCAAGGTGCTGCGGGCGGCTTTCAGCGCGGCCTGCCGGGCGTCTTCCGCCGCGACGCCCGTTGGGTTGTCGCCGCCGTTTTCCAACCAGATGAGCACACTGCCGCCGGCTTGGGGACGCAACGCCTGCTGCATTTCGTCTTGCCAATGCGCCATCAGCAGCAACGGGTCCTGCGGGATCAGGCGCTCCAGGGCAAAGGAGTCGGGTGAGGCCAGGTAGGCATCCAGCTCACGGATCGTTTCTTGTGCCGCCTGCTTGGGATCGGCGTCATGCGTCTGCTGCCATTGGGGCCAGAGCAGGGGCAGGCGTTGGCGAAACATTTCCGCGGCGAAGGAGCGCACAAAGGTGCCGTCGGAGAGCGTGTAGACCGTGGTGAAGAGCCCCGAATCGTCCAGTTGTTGCACGAATGCCTGCCGGTCTTCCGGCTGGACGGGCGCACCGTCCACACGCTCGAGCAGGACGAGGGTTGTGCGCGATTGCTGGTCGGTCGCCCACTCGCGCGCCACACCCAGGGCCGGGTCTTCCGCCTCCGCCGAGTCCGGAAGCACATCGAGCAACTGAGTGGAGAGAGCGGTATGCCAGTTGCGGGTGCCGAGAAAGCCGGCCACGACTGCGAGCCAGAGCAGCAGCGCGATGGTGGCGAGGCGGCGGTGGGCAGGGGCGTCACTCACGGCAGGGAGAGAAGGAGATTTCGACCCGTTCGCGCGCCGAGCGCTGCAGTTCCAGGTGGGTCAATTGCTGTGCGTCGCCCGACAGCACGACTGTGCGGTAACCGAGTTGCTCGCTGTCGGAGCCCTCCCGCGGCGAGAGGGTGAGCTGCCAGTCATCCTCTTCAAGCATGCCTTCGGCGGTGTATTGCGCGCCCAGCGCCGCCCAGTCGAAGGCCAGCGCGTGCTGCATCACCCGGGCCAGCGCCTTCACCTCCGGCTGCTCGAATTCACGGCGGTCGCCGTCGGGATTGATACGCGTCAGGCCGTGCTCATGCAGTTCGTAGGTCACCGTTACCGGATCGGTGTAGTGTAGCGTCAGCCCTTCTTCGGGATCAAATTGGGCCTCGCCGGAAAAGCTGGAGGGCATGCGGCGAAAGGGGCGGTAGCGCTCTTCGGAAAACTGGGCGCAATCGTTGTCCTGGGCGCGCAGGGTTTGCAGCAGCGCTTGCCACTGTGGCGGGAGCTGCGAGAGGTCGAGCGTCTCCGCATCGAGGGGCGCGTGCAGGCCCAGGCAGAAAACGACGGCTACAAGGACTGGACGGACGAGCCGAGCCAGCGAAGGCGGTGAGGGAGGAAACGCCACAATCGAAACAGTATCCACTCCGGGAGCAGGCGAAAGTGCAAAATGGTCAGCCGCACATTATCCCGTAAATAGTGAAAATGCGAGACGCCGCCCTCATCGGCCGAAAGGTAGCGTACGGGCACCCGGATCTGGTATGGGCGGCAGCCCATCCAGGTCAACCGCACCGCCAGCTCGGGGTCGAAATCGTAGCCCTTGCCTCCCGTCGCCTGCTCGAAACCGTCGATTAACGGCTGGGCGGGATAGACGCGCATGCCGAAGAGCGTATCGCCGAGGCCGCTGAACAGGGTTTCGAGGCTGGTCCAGGCGATCGTCAGTTGCCGCCCCAACAGACGGATCGTCGGCACATCCTTGCCAAAAACCGGTTTACCCATCACGAGCGCCTTTGGGTGGGCCCGCGCGGCGCGCATCAATTCGGGGATCAATTCGGCCGGATGCTGGCCGTCAGCGTCCATGGTCAGCACATGGGTATAGCCCGCCTCGACGGCCTTCAGCGTGCCCTCATACACCGCCGCGCCCTTGCCGCCGTTGATGGGGCGCTCGATTACGCGCAACCTCGGGCCATATTCCTCCTGCAGGGGCTTCAGCAATTCGGCACTGCCATCGGAGCTACCATCGATCACCACCCACACGGGATTCCAGTGGGTGAGCGCATCCTTCACCGTCTGGCGCAGGCGCCAGCCCGTGTTGTAGCTGGGGATGAGGACCAGATGGGTGCTCGAGGATTTCACCCGCGGGATTAGGGGCTTCGGCTCCATAGCTGGCAAGGTCTTTCTCCAGCTCGGCGCGCAGGTATGCCTCGATGCGCTGCGTGAATTCGCGGATCGTTTCCCCATCGTCAGGGTAGAAGCGTTCGCCCACCTCCAGCTCGACGCGCGCGGGCAGCTCCGGTACCTGGAAGTAACGGCGTCGCTTGCTCAATACGTTGGAGTGATTGCGCACCAGCACCGTCTGCACCGGCGCCCTGGATCGCTGGGCGATAAAGGCAAAGCCCGGCTGCAGGCGGTTGAGCGCGCCGTTTTCGGTGCGCGTGCCTTCCGGGAACACCAGCAGCCACGAGCCCTCCTCCAATTGGCTGGCCGCGCGGCGGATGGCGTCGACCCCGCCTTCGTTGCTTAGATAGCCCGCGAGTTCGGCCGCCGCGGGACGCAGCAGGCTGTTGTGCAGGGCCGCCTTGTAGAGGCAGACGAGGTGGGGGTAGCGGGCGAGGAAAAGCGGCGCGTCGAGGATGCTCGGGTGGTTGGCGGCGATGATCATGCCCCGGTCGCGCGGCAGGTGCTCAAAGCCCTGATAGCTGACCTGCGCCACACCGGTGCCCTGCATCAGGCCCACATACAAGCGCATGATGCCGTGGATCCAGCCACGTACGCGCTCGGGCGAGGGCTGTCGCGGCAGCAGCTTGAGCCCGCCGCAGAGCAGGTTGAAGCCCATCGAGCCCAGCCCGAACAGCAGCAGAAACACGTAGTAGCACACGATCCACCAGGGCTGGAGTAACCGGTGCGCGAGCGATGGCCGAGTCGACTTCATCCGGCGGTGGCGGTGGGGGTTGAGTTGGGCGCAACGGGCGCCTCCTCGTTGAGCGGCAGGAAGTTGAACCACACATACGGGTGGTCGCGCAAGATCGTCTCCAGCAGGTTCAACACGCCCTGGAAGTGGGTGCGTCCCGCTTCGAGCGCGGCTTTGCGGCTGGCTTGCGGCTCCAGCACCTGAGAGGGCACGACTTCGACGCGGCCCGGGCCGGTCGGCACCGCAAAGGCGAAGGCGACGGGGCGCTGGTAGAGGTGCGCGAGGTAATAGAGCGTGAACGGAAACCAGCGGCGTGCGCCCAGAAAATCGAAGGCCTCGCGCTTGGAGCCGAATTCCAGGCGGTCGCATTGCATCGCCACCGTGTGCCCGGCCTCCATCACCTGCTTGAGCTGCCAGAGGTATTGCTCGGGCTCATTGACCCAGACGAAGCGCACGGCTCCGCTGAAATGCTTTTCGATCAGCTCGGTGTCGAGCGAATTGCCCACCCGCAGGCGCAACATGTGGATCTGGCGTCCAAACTGACTCAGGGAGGCCCCCATCAGATCGGCGTAGCCCACGTGCATGGTGCCAAAGAGGGCGGGGCGGTCGGCGCGGCAGAGGCGTAAAAAGGCCTCTCGCTGGGGCACGTCTGCTACCCAGAACTCCGGTGCCACGCCACGCGCCAGACGCAGCTTGGCCATCAGGCTGTCCAGAAACGCGCGAAAGTGTTGGCGGACTTCCACCGGGCGGGGCGGTCGACCCATTACGGCTTCGAGGTAAGCGGCCGAGGCGGCGCGTTGGGCGGGCATCAGCGGCACGGACACGTCGGAGCCGAGGTGCAAGGCCGTGTTTAGCACCGGGCGCGGCAGCAGCCGTTCGGCAGCGGTCAAAAAGGCGTAGCCCCAGGACGGGCCAGGGTTCTTGCGGGACTGGATTACCGGTCGTGCCATTGCAGGCTCAGCGTGCCGCCTCCCGGCAAGTTCCAGCGGCCCGGTTCGCGCGCTTCCAGCAGGCGAAACCAGGACAAGTTATCGATCGCGGTGGTGTCTTCAGAAAAAGCGGTACGGTCCCAACTCAACGTGCCGATCGCGTCGGCAGGCTCTGGGGCCAGCGTCAGGGCAAAGGCAAACGAGCGGTCGCTGGCTAGGCCGGCCTCGGTCAACCACGTGGCGCGCTCTTCACCGCCGCACCAGAGCACCTGTTCGCCATCGGGCAACAGTGCGTGGTCGAGGGCAGACGCGATGAGCTGCTCCTGTCCGGCCAACGGCAGAAAATCGCGGATGCCTTGCTGTCGCTGGATGAGCACCTGTTCGGCCCCGCCGGGATGGATCGACGACTGAAACATCATCGGGCTGGGCTGGGGGAAGCTCTCCAGAAAGCGCTCGATGAAGCCGCTCTCGGTGTAAGTGGTGGTGTAGACGACGCGCCCATAGGCGCCGGCGTCGACGCCCTCCAGCACCCGATGCAGCAACATGCCCAGTGCGCTCATGCGGCGGGCGGGGCGGCGCCCGACCTCCGAACGCAAGTCAGCGAGTTGCGCGGCTTCCGCTTCCGGGGCCAGCGCGCGCGTGGCGAGGTGCTTGATGTAACAGCTAAGCAGCATATTCCAACAGGTGGGCGGCATGGGCGCCACCGAAGGCGTTGCTGAGGATGAGGGCTTGACGGTAAGCATCGGCCGCAAATGGGTCGAGCTTAACCTGCGGGCCTATCGTCTGGCCGTGGCTGCCCACGGTCCCGGGGATGCGGCCGGCCTCGATGGCGGCGATCGCCAGCACGAGCTCCACTGCGCCGCAGCTGCCCAGCGTGTGGCCCAGGCTGCCCTTCCAGCCCACCAGCGGCGCGTGCGGCAGGAGCTGGTTGAGCGCGGAAACTTCGAGCTGCCCGGCCTGACGCGTGCCGGTGCCGTGGCCTTTGACCCACACCGCTTCGGGGGCGATCAAAGGCAGCAGGGGTTCGAGCACGCGTTGAAAGCCGACGCCGTCCTCGCGGTTGGCCGTAAAGTGGTGCATTTCGTTGTAGAGGCTCGCGCCGGTCAGCTTCCACGGGCTGGGCTCGCGTTTCAGCACCAAGGCCGCCACGCCGTCGCCGAGGCCGATCGAGCCCTCTTCGCGCTCCACGTAGGGCTGCGGCAGGTGGGCGTTGAGGATCTTCAGCGAGTGGAAACCACCCGCGACGAACGCGCTAAGGTAATCGAACGAAAAGACGAGCACCGCATCGGCCAGATCGTGCCGGAGCCACTGCATGGCCTGGCTGATGCCGACCTGAGCCGTCACGCAGGCGTGAGAAAGGATGCTGACGCGCGGCCCCCAGCCGAGCGCCGATTGCAGGCGGCCCGCAATGCGGTGGGGCAGCACGTCTTGCCAGTCTTTGGCGGCGGTGGCGTCGCTGCGTGCACGTGTGTAACCGTAAAGCTGGTCGACGCTGTAGTTGCTGCTGGTCAGGATGATGGGCCGCCGGGCCGTGCCCCAATCGCTGCCGGCGTAGGGTTGGGCGAACGCCATCAGGTCGTCCCACCAGCGGGCGGGCAGGGTGGCGTCGATCGTGCCGCCCCGCACGGCCAGCGGCACGTGGTCGCCGCCTTCGCTCCCGAATACCGGTTGCAGTTTTAGCGCCACCTCCCCGGCCAGCAGGTGCCTTACGCTCGTGGGCGCGTCGCCCCAAGCGGTCAGGGCGGCGCCCTGGTGCACATATACCGGGGGCAAAGCCATGGGTCGCTACGCCTTGGGGGCGCGCTCGCGGATGTAGTCGGCCAGGATGTTGATGGAGCCGAGGGCCTTCATCGACTCCTCGCTGCTGCCGAGCTTGATGCCGTAGGTCTTTTCGAGCTGCACCACCAGCTCCAGCGCGTCGATGGAATCGAGGTCGAGCCCGCCGCCAAACAAGGGTTCGTCGTCCGGGATCTGCTCCGGCTGCACGTCTTCCAGGTGCAGGGTTTCGACAATCAGCTCTTTCAGCTCCTGCTTCAGTTGGTCCGCCATAAAATTACGCAAAGATAGGGAGTGTTGACCGGTCTTTCGATCGATTACCGGCTGCTGGTAGATCAAAAGGCTAAACGGTCGATTACGCCCGCTCTGAACGCTGTCGCAAGGCAAAACCATGAAACGGGCGTTTGCACCGGCGGCGATGAAAGCTCAGGTCGCCGACTCGGCGGTGGCTGTGCGTTCGCCGCGCCGCACCAGCTTCTTGCCTAGCGGTAGCAGCATCAGCAGCAGGATCACCACCACGATGGTCACGGGCCCCGTCGCCTGGCGCCCAAAATGCCCCAGCCAACACATGCCTGCTGCCAGTACACTTTGGGTCGCCCACGAGATCAGCCAATAGTGGAAAAACGGCAGCTCCGTCAGCGCCAGCAGGAAATTCTGGGCCCAGAACGGGATGCCGGGCACCGTGCGCAGAAGAAAGGCCAGCCGGAAGCGATTGGTGGCGGAAATGTCCGGCAGTTGATACTGGAAGTGAGCCAGCAAGGCGCGGATGGGGCGCCGTAGCACGAGTCGCCCGAGCAACCAGCTCAGCGCGAGATTGATCGCGAGCGACAAGCTGCAGAGCAGCCAGCCAAACCACCAGGGGAAGGTGGCGCCCGCCGCGAGGTAGACCAGCGAGATGGGAAAGCCGACGATGGGTAACAAGCTGGCCAGCAAAAGGAACCAGAGCGGATCGGGTTGGGTGAACCACGCCTCGACGAGTTCCAGCACTGGTTGGCGAAAAACATACAGCAGTACGATGCTGGCGGCAAAAAGCCCGAGCCAGCCAACCGCCCAATAGAGGGTCCGCGGTGAGCGGTTGGTGGCGGCGGGCATCAGGCGGAGGCGAGTCCAGGCACGCTGCCGGCCGGTTCGGGAGCCTGACGCGCTCGCCAGCCTTCTTTCAGTTCCAGTGCGCCCCAGGAGAGCATGTAGCCAGCCAGACGCTGGACGAGGGTATGGTCAAACTCGAAGCTGCGAAAGCTGTCGTGGTGGTCCTTGTTATGGCGACCGTAGGTGCCGTTGGCGCGACGTTGCTGGCCGATGGCGACCATGCGGCGGTTGAAGCGGCGCAGGATGGCATACGGCACCTCCGTGTAGGGCCCGGTCAACGGTGGGTTGTCGAAGCCGTTGTCCCCGTATTTGAAGGGCTGGGAGGCCACCCCAAAGTAGTAGGAGCCCAAATCGACTCGGAAGCCTAGTTTAAGCAATTCGAAGTCGCCCGTGTAGTAGTAGCGGTCTTGATAAATGGCGCGGAACCACCGGTGATAGGACAGGCGCAGCGTGCGGTTGCGCTCGGCCACGCGCTCGGGTGTCAGCTCGCCTTTGACGTGCTGGCCCACCAGTTTGACCGCGTTCATCGTGGTGAACGAGATCCAGTCGAGCCCCGGGCTGTAGAACGGATCGAGGAAGCCCGCCGCATCGCCGACCAGGCAAAAGCCGTCGCCCGTCACTTGTTTCGAGAGCCACGGCAGGTGCTTGCGGTAATGGGCGTCGTGTTCGACCGGTTCGGCCCCGCGCAGCATCTCGCGCCCCACCGGGTGCTGCTCCACGTGTTTGCGCAGCCGCTCGATGATGGTCGGGGCTTCCGGCGGTTGGCTCAAGCGCTCGTCGTAGACGATGCCGATGCTCGTTTCACCCTGCTGCAGGGGGATCCACCAGGCCCACCAGCCATCGCCGATCAAGTGATTCGTCGCGGTGTGGCGGGTGCCTTTGCAGCGCCGGGCGTAGGCAGGGTTGGCGGCCTGCAGGTCCAGATCTTCCCAACTCTTCACGCCGCGCCAGCGCGACCACATGGAGGAGATCGGGTGCGCCTCGTTGCGCTCCGCCCATTGGTTCTTGCGCGCCAGCAAACGCGCGGCTCCGGTGGCGTCGATCACCCACCGTGCACTCAAGATCTGGCGCTCGCCGCCGCGTTGCACGGTCACTTGCTGGAGCCCGCCCGGGGTGAGTTGCACATCCTTGACCTCCGCCGGTCGCCACAGCTCGCAGCCCGCCTCGACCGCACGCTCCAGTTGGTGTTGATCCAGCACCGTGCGGTCGATCTGGTAGCCCGGCAGGCGCACGTGGTAACCGGGCCCGATCTCGCTGCAGTCCTCGAGCGTCTCGCACTGGTCGTTGCTGAACCAGAAGCGCAACCCCTGTTTGACCAGGTGGTGCTGCAACAGGTGTGGCGTCAGGCCCAGCACGCGGCCCAGAAAGTAGCTGCTCAGCTCGACCGTGCTCTCGCCGACGCGCCGGTCGAAGGCCTCGCCGCGCTCCACGATCAGCACCCGCAGGTCGGGGTAATGACGCCGCAACAGATAGCCGGTGGCGCTGCCCGACAAGGCGCCGCCCAGGATGATGACGTCGTAGTCGCCGGCCAGTTGCGATAAAAGTGCCATGGATGCTAATGAATCGTAATGATTTCGGCTGCATTTAAGAAAACTCCCTCGCCCTCGCCAACCAATTCTTTTTGCTTGGACGTAGATGCACGTTGATCGGTCAGAGCGGCGCGGTTTTCTGGGCGAGCTGGCAAGCCAGTGGCGCTGGCGGATGGGCTGGACGCTGAGCCTCGTCTTTGCCCCGATCACAGGCTGCCAGCTGATGCTGCGTGAGCCGCAGGTGCCGATGCCGCGCCATGAATACCCATACCAGGCGGGCGAACGCCAGTCTCGCCTGCTGGTCTTCCTGCCCGGTCGCGGCGACCGCCCGGAACAGTTCGAGGAAGAGGGCCTGTTGGCCGATTTGCGGGCCCAGAATGCCCGGGTCGACGTCTGGGCCGTAGACGCGCACCTCAACTACTACTACCAGCGCGTGATCGGCGAACGCCTGCGCGCAGACGTGCTGGAGCCAGCCCGGGCATTGGGCTACGACGAGATTTACGTGCTTGGTATCTCCCTCGGAGGCCTCGGCGCGCTGATGTATGAAAAGGAATATGGTCCCGCATGGGACGGCATGATCCTGCTTGCCCCTTACGTCGGCACGGAGAAGGAGCTCTATCGCCAGCTCCAGGCGGAGGGACCGGAAAACTGGACGCCGCCCGAAGACATGACCTGGGACCAGTTCCAATACCAGCTGTGGAGCTGGCTGCGCCTCTTTCGCGTCGAAGCCGATCAGCGTCCGCCCGTCTGGCTGGGGGTGGGGGACGACGACCGCTTTCGCCCTTACATCGATGTTTTTGCCCAACTTTTGCCGCCCGAACGGGTTTACCGGGAACCGGGCGCCCATCGCTGGTCTGTCTGGCGCCAACTGTGGAAGGAAATCTTGCCCGCCACGCCGCTCGTGCTAAAGGAAGAGCCCGTTGACACTCCCTGACTAGATGCCACACGAGAAAGTCGCAGTCGCCATGATCGGAGGCGGGCCCGCGGGGTCTGTCGCCGCCAGTGCACTTGCCCGGAAAGGACACCGCGTGGCCGTGTTCGAGGCCGCCGAATTTCCGCGCTTCAAGATCGGCGAGAGCCTGCTGCCCAACGGTAACCGCGTCTGGCGCGAAATCGGCGTGTGGGACAAGATCGAGCAGGCCGGCTTTGTGCGGAAGGAAGGGGCGGAGTTTCTGAGTGCCGACGGCTCCTTCGCCGTGCACAACGTCTTTGCCCAGGGGCTGGTCCCGGGCCGCGATTACACCTACCAGGTCGACCGGGCGCGCTTCGACCAGCTATTGCTGGAGCACGCGCGCGAGCAAGGCGCGCAGGTGCATCAGCCGGCCCGTGTTGAGCGCCTCGAACAGCGGCCCGACGGTTGGACCCTCACCACCCGGGGCGGTGAACGCTACGAGGCGGACTTCGTGCTCGATGCCTCTGGGCGGGATTCGCTCCTCGGGCGGCACCTGGAGCTCCAGCGCGACCGGTTGCCATACCCCAAGCGTATCGCGCTCTACCTGCACGCGGTGGGCGTCGCGCGCGAGCAGACGGCACGCGGCGGCAACATCCTCATCACGCGCCTGCCTGCCGGTTGGTCGTGGTTCATTCCGGTCTCGGAGTTTCGCGTCTCGCTGGGGGTCGTCACGACGCCTGAGCAGCTCAAGGCCTTTGACGGCAGCCGCGAAGCGTTTTTCTGGCAGGCGCTGCGCCAATCGCCCCAGCTGGCCGCACGCCTGAAAAACGCCGAGGCGGTGGGCGATCTTCATGCGACCGCGGATTACACCTACAGCCACACGCATTTCGGGGACGCGCGTTACCTGTTGGCCGGGGATGCCGCATGCTTCATCGACCCCGTTTTCTCCTCTGGCGTCTACCTGGCCGCAGAGTCCTCCTTCCTCGCTGCGCAATACCTGGACCGCGCCCTGCGGGCGCAACGCCCTCTGCGCAAGCAGGAGGCCCGGCAATACACGCGCCTTTTGAAGTCTCGGGTGCGGGTGATGCGACGCCTGATCGAAAACTTCTACGACGATGACGGTTTTGCGGTTTTCATGAACCCGTCGGATCGCTGGCAACTGTTCGCGGCGGTCAATTCCGTCGTGGGCGGCTGCACCGAGCTGCCGTGGCAGTTGCGCTGGCGCTACGGCCTCTTCAATACCATCTGCGCGCTCAATCGTCGCTGGCGTTTCATCCCCCGCATCGGCGGCAAAGCGACCGCCTCTGCTGTAGAAGAGATCGAGACCGCAAAACGATTCTAACCCGATTCGTTAGGTTTCCGGCTTGCGCTCGAGCTTATTGTTTGCATAAGGACAGATACTCAAGCTGTCTTTGGCGTTATGCAGTTTTCAGGCCGAGAAATTCTGTAAAGGCCTTTCGCCTGTGTTCGTCACTGCCGCAGAGAAGCCGTCCATCAGGACCATCCTTCGAACTCCCCACCGTTATGAAAACAAAAGTCTCCCTTGTCTCCGTCTCCACTCTCGGTGTCGCCGCCAGCGCCTTCGGCTCGGTGCACGTCATCACCGATCCCTTGGCACTCGATACTGATGGGGAGCAGTGGTTCCTCGAAGGTGCGTCCGGTTCCACGCTGCTGGCAACCTTCGATCTTTGGAGCTCTACCTATTGGGGTTCCTCCTCCGTGTCCGCTGATTTCCCGAATCAGGTATACAACAACCTCAGGTTGGCCGCAGAGCCTGGGCCCCAGGTCAAGAACCCCGCCGAAGGGGTCGAGATCTCGGCCGGGCTGTTCACCAATACGGTCAATTGGGCCGGGCTGACCTACTACGGGGTTATTTACTCGACTTGGTCCAACTTCAGCAAGGGCCAGGCTGGCTACTTTGCCTTCAGGTTCGATTCGGGCAATGGCACCCAATACGGCTGGGCCAACGCCACGATCAACACCGGCAGCATCACGCTGAACAGTTGGGCGTGGGCTGACGCGGGCCAGACGCTGGCCGTGGGTGCGACCGAACCGACGGCGCCCGCCGTGCCCGAGCCGAAGGAAACGGTTGCCGCGCTGGGGCTGCTCGCCGCCGGTGCCGTCGGCATGCGCCGCTACCTTAGCAGCCGCAAGCAGGCCGCCTAAGCTGCTTTTTCCGTTGAGTTTCCCGAAAGGCGCCGGCTTTCCGCTGGCGTCTTTTTTTACAATTCCACGGTCAATGTTTCTCCTCTTGTGTCGATGTGCATGCGTAACGGTTGTTACGTTTCGGTCTCTTTGCATCGGGTCTTGTAATCTCATGAACTACAAAAATCTCCCCTTTATCTCTGTCTCAACCCTCGGGGTTACCGCGTCCGCTTTGGGCGGTGTCCACCTTGTCACCGATCCGCTGACACTCGATGCGGATGGCGACCAATGGTTCCTCGAAGGTGGCGCGACCGGCTCCACGCTCGTGGCGGATTTCGGTCTCGTCTCAAGTGGCGGAACGAATGCAGGCTACGGCTACGGTGGTCTCAACGCGTTCTTTCCCCAAACGGGGGCCAACAACTTCAAGGTCGCGCTGAACGGGCAGGGACAGGTGAAATACCAGGCCGACGGTGTGGAAATTTCCGACGGACTTTTCACCAGTTCCGCCGGGAGCAATCTGCTGGTGGCGTCGGGTTTCGAGTTTGCGAACACCTGGGATGAATTCGTGACGGGCTCCATGGAGTATACGATGGGCAAAACCGGTTATTTTGCCTTCAAGTTCGACTCCGGCAGCGGCACCCAGTATGGCTGGGCCAACGTTTCGATCAGCCAGGAATACGTGACGCTGCATCAATGGGCCTGGGCCGATTCAGGCGAGATCCTCAACGTGGGCGGGACCGAGGCCACGCCCACCACCCCCTCCGTGCCGGAGCCGAAGGAAACCATAGCCGCGCTGGGGCTGCTGGCCGCCGGCGCCGTGGGCATGCGGCGCTATCTGCAGAGTCGCCAGCGGGCGGCGTAGCGCGGCCTCTGGTTTTTGGTGCTTTGGGCGGGATGTCGAGAGGGCATCCCGCTTTGTTTTGTCAGAGACGTTATAACCTCTCTTAATAACCTCTAGTAATGAAGGCTAAGAAGACTCTGTTGATCGGCTGGGATGCCGCGGACTGGCGCATGATCCGCCCCCTGTTGGACGCAGGCAAGATGCCGAACCTCAAACGGCTGATCGACAGCGGCGTATGGGGTAACCTGCGGACCCTGCATCCAGTGCTCTCACCGATGCTCTGGACCAGCATCGGCACGGGCAAACGCCCCTACAAGCACGGCATCAACGGCTTCAGCGAACCCGATCCCGCGACGGGTGCCGTTCGGCCCGTGACGAATCTTTCGCGCAAGACGAAGGCGCTCTGGAACATCCTCAACCAGTCGGGCAAACAGAGCAACGTGGTCGGCTGGTGGCCCTCGCACCCGGCGGAGCCGATCAATGGCGTCATGGTGTCCAACCAGTTCCAGAAGGCCACTCCGGACCCCGATAACTGGAAGGTGGATCCGCACGCGGTTTCGCCGCAGCGCCTGCTGGAGCCGTTGAGCGAGATGCGCCTACATCCCGCTTGGGTCGACGGGCAGATGCTGTTGCCCTTTGTGCCGCGTGCGGCAGAGATCGACCAGAAAGAAGACCCCCGCCTGAGTTCGCTGGCCAAGATCCTGGCTGAAATTTCGACGGTGCACGCGGCCGCGACGGCCCTCATGCAACTGGAGCCGTGGGATTTTATGGCTGTCTACTATGATGGCATCGACCACTTTGGCCACGCCTTCATGAAGTATCACCCGCCGCAGGATCCGCGGGTGAGCGATGCGGATTTTGCGCTGTACCAGCACGTGATGGAAGGCGGCTATCGCTTTCACGACATGATGTTGGGCGTGCTGATGGAGTTGGCGGGCGATGAGGCCAATATCATGCTGATCTCGGACCACGGCTTCCACCCCGACCACCTGCGCCCGCAGACGCTGCCCAATGCACCGGCCGGGCCGGCGTCGGAGCACCGCCAATACGGGATCTTCGTCATGGCCGGGCCCGATGTGCAAACGGGGGGACAGCAGATCTACTCCGGGTCGCTGCTCGACATCACGCCGACGCTGTTGCACGCCTTCGACTTACCCGTTGGGCGTGACATGGACGGCAAGGTGTTGACCAAGGCGTTCCGTGATGCGCGGCCGGTGGAGTATGTCGAGAGCTGGGACGCGATCCCCGGCGAAGACGGCACCCATCCGAAGGACCAACAGCTGGACGCGCGTGACGCCAAGGCCGCCCTGCAGCAACTCGTCGACCTGGGTTACATCGATCAGCCGGACGAGAACCAGGACGTTGCCGTGGCCGAAACGGTGCGTGAGCTGGATTACAACCTCGCCCAGTCCTATGTGGATGGGAAGAAGTTCGTCGAAGCCCACCGCATCGCCGTGCGGCTCTGGAACCAGTGGCCGGAGGAAAGCCGCTTCGGCCTGCTGCAATTGCAGTGCGAGATGGCCCTCAAGGCGCACGAGGACGTGAAGCGCACCTTTGATCGGCTCAAGGTCTCTGTGCGTCGCTACGCCCAGGAGGCCCGTCAAGAGTTGGCCCGGCTGGAAGAAGAGCAGAAGCAAAAGGAAGGCGAGCAAGGCGGGACACTGCAGCGTCGCCGTGCGCCCAAAATACGACGTTTGCTCGGGCGCGCCTCTGTCGATGAGGCCGGGATCAAGTTTTACGAAGCCCGGGTGCGCCTGACGTTGGGGGAAGACGAGGCCGCGCGCGAAGTGCTCGAAAGCTTGACCGAAACATGGCCAGGCCGTCAGCAGGGCCTCTACCGCTTGCTGGGCCAGGTCTGCCTGCGCCTCAACGAGCCGGAAAAGGCGATGGAATGGCTGGACAAGGCGCTGGAGCTCGATCCAGATGACGCCGAAGCGCACCTGCAGGCCAGTCGCGCGCAATACCTGCTGGGCGAGGATTATGCCTCCGCCACGCACGCCCTCTCCAGCCTGCAGCTGAACTACCACAACCCGCGTGCGCACTATGCTTACGGAGCCGCCCTCGTGCGATTGGAGCACGTTCAGTGGGCGGTCGAGGCACTGGAGGTCGCGGTGCAGCAGGCGCGCCATTACGTGGAGGCGCATGAACTGTTGGCGGCGGTCTACGCCGAGCAGCTCAAGATGCCGGTCAAGGCCAAAGCCCACCGCGAGCTGGCGGAGGAAGCGCGCCAGGCCAATGCACAGCGCAGCGAAGATTTGCAGGCGGAGCTGCCTTCGGCCGAGATGGAGCACAGTCAGGAAGCCTTGCTCAACCATCCGAAGTGCGACGTGCTCACCATCAATTACAATACGTTGATGGCCGAGCCCGAGCAAACCGTGGAACGGCTGGTGCAATTCCTCGAGCTGCCGCCGGAGAAGACGCGGCCGATGCTCGAAGTCCTCGACCCCGAGCTCTACCGCAGCCGCTTTAGCGACGCAGGCCAGTAGACTTCCGCTGGATCAATACCCGTCCGGCTGGTGGCTGACGAGCGGCCAGTCCGGCGTGGCCGGGAGCCCTTCGGTTTCCTCCGGCGTGAAGTAATACGGGTTGTTGGGCCGGGTGTAGACCATCTGGCCGACGTTGATGTTGCGCATGGCAAAGGCCGCTTCGCAATAGCACAGGTAGTAGCGCCACTTGTGGATAAAGGTCTGGTCGAAGCCCAGGTCCTTCACCTCGCTCAGGCGTTGCTCAAACTCCTCGCGCCAGCAGCGCAGGGTTTTGGCGTAGTGGTGGCCAAAGGTTTCCAGATGCTGCAGAAAGAGTTCGCCCGAGGAGAGCATGGCCTGCTGCATCGCGCTCAGGCTCGGCAGTTGGCCGCCGGGGAAGATGTGCTTCTTGATGAAGTCCGCTTGCTTGCGCCCGCGCTCGTAATGGCTGTCGGGCGTCAGGATCACCTGCAGGCCCAGCACGCCATGCGGTGCCAGCAACTTGTGACATTGCTTGAAGAAGTCGCGCAGGAATTCGTGCCCCACGGCCTCGAGCATCTCGATCGAGACGATGGCGTCGAACTGGCCTTGCACGTCGCGGTAGTCGACCATCTCGATCGTCACGCGGTCGTTCAGGCTGGCTTCATTCACGCGTTGCACGGCCACCTGGAATTGCTGTTCGGAGATCGTGATGCCGGTTACGTGGCAGCCGAACTCCTGGGCCGCCGTCAGGGCAAAACCACCCCAGCCGCAGCCGATTTCCAGCACCTTCATGCCGGGCTTCAGCTGCAGCTTGCGGCACAGGCGCCGGTATTTCTCCAGCTGCGCCTCGGACAGGCTGGCCTGAGGATGGGGGAAAAACGCGCTCGAGTAAGACCACGTCTCGTCCAGCCACAGGTGATAGAAATCGTTGCTGAGGTCGTAGTGCTCGTGGATGTTGCGCCGACTGTTTTCCTTGGTGTTGCGGCGGCCGAAGTGTTTCAGCCAGTTGATGCCCTTCGCGACGTCGAAGAGCAGCGGCTTGCGACCGTTGTCGCCAAAGCCGGGCACGCAATCGATGTTGGCGAGGAAGTAACGCAGCAGGTGCGTGATGTCGGGACTGTCCCACAACCCGTCCATATAGGCCTCGCCAAAGCCGATCTCGCCGCCCCAGACGATGTAGCGGAAGAAGCGGTCGTCGAGCACGCGCAATTCAGCTACCGGAGACTTGGGATCGTCATAGGGGGCACATTCCTGCATGGGCTGCCCGAAATGACGCTCCTTACCATCCGGCAACACGACTTTAAGGTGTCCATGCCGGAATTGCTTCAGGATGGACCAGAAACTCGCTGCCAATAGCCGACTCATAGTTTTTGCTCATTGTAGGACGAAAGGGGAGGCTTCTCAAGCCTATTCAGGATTTCAAACCTGGTGCATTTTCCTGGCCAACTTTGGGATAAATATCACGTTGCAGCTCAGGATCCTGCTCCTTCGGGCGAAAGGGCACGCCTTTGAGCCAGAGCTTGAGGGCGTGCCAGTGGATGAGCGACATGACGCGTAGCGTCACCAGGGGGAACTGGGCGCTGAAGGCGAGCAGGCGACTCATCGTCAGAGGCTCGCGCTGACCCGTCATCGTGGCGTGAAAGAAAGGGCGGTGCTCGTGCTCCTGCCGTCCGCCCACCGCAATCGCCAGGCGCTCGCCCGGCACGTGCAACTTCAGCGAGAGGTGGTGATCGAGGTCGCTGAAGGGCGAGATGTAAAAGTGCTTGGGCACCTCGTCGGCGAAGACGTTGCGCTCCATCTGCTCGCGGGTGATGAGGTAGGGCTTGAGCTCGCCGAAGGTGTTGTGCACCTCCGCGATCATCGCCAGCGGCACGCCTTCGGCGTCATAGCACACGAAGACGCTGAGCGGATTGAAGACATAGCCCATCACGCGCACGCTGGTGAGCAATTCAATGCGCGAGACTGGCTCGGTGACACCCTTTTCCTGCAAACATGCACGGACGTTGTCGCGCAAATCGCGATGCCCGAGATACAGGTGGTCTCGGTCGTAAAAGGCGTAGAGGTTGGGGCGGTTGTGGCTGAAGATGGAGAGGCGCCGTGTCAGCTCAGGGAGTTCATCCAGATCGAGGTAAAAGAGAAACAGGCGGGACTTGAAGCCGTAGCGGCGGGGGCTGTAGCGGTCGTGTGTGACGCGACACGCGTACAGGGCGGAGCGGAAGGGGGATTCGCTGGCCATAGGATCAGGGGAGGGGGAGGAAGTGGAAGGGTAGACTCACGCGACTATACTGATCTTTTCCACGTCTAGCAATGCTTGGGCGGCCTTTTCGCCGCTCATAAGGCCATCTTCATGGAAGCCATGTCGGAAGTAGGCCCCAGCATAGTAGAGCGGCCCCGTTTCGTTGAGCTTGGGCAGTGCTTCCTGGGCCCGGACTGCCGGCATGTCGAAGCGCGGGTGCGTATATTCCTTTTCCCACAAGACAGTGTCGGGATCCACCAGGTGCTGCGCGTCGAGGCTGACGAAATACTGCTGCTGATCCGACACGTTTTGCAGGCGGTTCATCCAGTAGTGGGTGGACGCGGTCACCGCATCGTCCGAGACGGCTTCGACGCGGTAGTTCCAGGCGGCCCAGCCGTTGCGCGGCTTCGGCATGACGCGCGTATCGGTGTGCAGTTGCACGTGGCTGCGGTTGTAGGCAAAGGCGCTGAGCACGCGCTGCTCGTCGCGCGTCGGGTGGGCCAGCAGCTTCAGCGCCTCGTCGGCGTGGGTGGCCAGCACTACGGCGTCATATTCGCGTAGCTCTCCCTGGGCGTCACGGACCGCCGCGGTGTCGCCCTGACGGTAGACTTTGACCGCCGGACGGGCCGTGTGGATGCGGTCTTGGAACGGCTCGATCAGGCGGTCGCGGTAGACTTTGCTGCCGCCCGTCACTGTGCGCCAAGTGTGGTGGGTGAAGCGCCCGAGCAGGCCGTGGTTGAAGAGAAAGCGCGCCAGCGAGGCCAGGGGAAAGGCGCGGATGTGCTGCTCGGGCGTGGACCAGATGGCGCCGCAGATCGGCAACAGGTAGAGCCGGGCAAACGCCTCGGTGAAGTGGTAGCGTTCGAGGAATTCGCCCAGGGTGAGGTCGGGCAAGGCGTCGGTCGTCACCTGTTGCGTGATGATGCGGTTGAACCGGTAGAAATCGCGGATCATTTGCCAGAAGTCCCAGCTCATGGCGTTGCGGGGGCTGGCGAAAATGCCTTTCAACTGATGGCTGCACCACGCGATGCGTCCTGGCAGGTGCTGCATACCGAAGGACATGTCGGCTTCCTGGGTCGGCACGCGCAGTTCGTCGAAGAGGGCGGTCAGGCCGGGATAGGTCACCTCGTTGTAGACCATGAAGCCCGTGTCGATCGGCACCTCACGCGCGCCTTCGCTTACCGTCACGGTGTTGATGTGGCCTCCGATGTAGGCTTCCCGCTCGTAGAGCGTCAGCTCACACTGCCCGTGCAGACGGTAGGCGCAAGCCAGGCCTGCCACTCCGGTTCCAACGATCGCCACTCTTCGCATATCCTTAAACAACCGCTATTTCCAGCAGGCCGGCCACACAATTACCTGCCGAAGGCCGGTTGTCCAATGCCAGCGGAAGATTTCGCCGTCCAACGGATGCGCGCTCATGGCCAAGCAACCGCAATACTTGAAGGCGCATTCGCCAAGGTCAGCGGTCGCTTAACCCTACAGATACAGCGGCACCATGCGGCGCCAATAGTAGCCGCGGTGGGCGCGGTCGCTCCAGACGTGGAGCTGGTTGGCAATGCCCTTCTGCCAGAGTGCATCGCTCAGGCGGCGGTTGTTGTCGAGGAAGGGATCTTCGGCGCCGATGACGAAGTGGATGTCCATCTCGCGCAGCGGCTGCAGGTAGCGCTCGTCGTCGAGGTTGGGGATGTAGTGGCTCGGCATGTGGTAATACACGTCGTCGGCGTAATACCCGTCGAGCAGGTCGGCGAAATACTCCACCGGCTGGGTGAGGTCGTAGCGGCCGCTGAGCGCGAGCAGTTTCTTGAACTTCCAGGGGTAGCGGAAAGCGAAGTTGCAGGCGTGGTAGGCCCCGAAGCTGCAGCCGTGGGAGATCACGCACGGATTGGGGTTGCGCCGGTCCATCAGCGGAAAGACTTCCTGCATCACGTAGTCTTCGTAGCGCTGGTGGCGCTCGAGCCGGCCTTTGGGATGCGCCCAGAAGCAGTAAAACGACTCGGTATCCACCGAATCCAGGCAGTAGAGCTGGAAGACCCCGGCGTCGAGCTTGTCCCGGATCTGGTCGACCATGCGCAGCTGCTCGTATTCGTAAAAGCGGGCGCCCCGGGTGGGGAAGATCAGGACTTTGGCTCCGGCATGGCCGAAGACGAGCAGTTCCATTTCCCGCTGCAGATGCGGGCTGAACCAGCGATGGTATTCACGATTCACCAGATAAACGAGAGAGACAGGTTGGGGGACTACGGCGTGAGGGACGCCCTGCTAAGTAGCCGCAAAAGGCGCGGTTCTGCAAGAGAGACCGCGCCTGAAAGTGTCACAATCTGGAGGCGTGCGTTACAGCCGCTTGCCGTTACGCCAGCACACGGAAGAACTTGCGCTTGCCGGCCTGGATGACGATCGGCTCGGCGGGGCGGGAGACTTCCAGCATCGGCTGGTCCTGCTTCACGTCGTCGATCTTGACCGAGCCCTGCTCGATCAGGCGGCGCGCTTCCTTCTTGCTGCCAAAGAGTCCCGAGCCGGCCAGCAGGTTCACGAGGGTCTGCGTATCCTGTTCGGCCAGCTGGCTCCAGGCAAACTCCGGCATCTCGTCCGGGCGTTGGTGTTGCGAAAATACCTGCTCGAACTGCTGCAACTCGCGTGTGCCGGCCTCTTCGCCGTGGATCTTGGCAGTGAGCGTGCGGGCGAGGTTTTTCTTGTTCTGCATCGGGTGGCCGGCCTTCAGCTCCTCGATCTCCGCCGGAGTCTTGAGCAGCAGCAGGCGGTAGTAGTCCCACATCACCTCGTCGCTGATGCTCATGATCTTGCCAAACATGTCCTTGGCGGTGTCGTTGAAGGCGATGTAGTTGTCCTGGCTCTTGGACATCTTCTTCACGCCGTCGGTGCCGACGAGCAGGGGCAGGGTCATCACGATCTGCTCCGGCTTGCCCGCGTCGCGCTGCAACTGGCGGCCCACCAGGTTGTTGAACAGCTGGTCCGTGCCCCCCAGCTCCACGTCGGCGTCAACCATTACACTGTCGTAGCCCTGCACGAGCGGGTAGAGAAATTCGATGATGCTGATCGGCGTGTTGCTGTGGTAGCGCTTGTGGAAGTCGTCGCGCTCGAGCATCCGGGCGACAGTCATCTTGCGCGCCAGACCCAGGCAGTCTTCGAAGCCCATCTGGCCAAACCATTCGCTGTTGAAGCGCACGGAGGTCTTGGTGCGGTCGAGCACCTGGTACGCCTGCTCGACGTAGGTCTGCGCGTTTTGCTCGATCTCCTCCTTCGTCAACACCGGGCGGGTGGACGAGCGGCCCGAGGGGTCGCCGATCAAGGTGGTGAAGTCGCCAATGATCAGCACGGCCTCGTGCCCCAGGTCCTGGAACTGGCGCAGCTTGTTGAAGACCACCATGTGGCCGAAGGTGAGGTCCGGGCGGGTCGGGTCGACCCCCAGCTTGACGCGCAGCGGGCGACCCTCGGCCAGGCGCTTTTCCAGTTCTTCGCGGCTGTGCAGGTCAGCGGCGTTTTGGCACAGAATATCGATCGGCTTCATCGCGCAAAAAGGTGATTAGAACAGGACTTAAATGGCCTGAAAAGGAGTTTTTCGATTCGTGGGCGCAAGAGGCGTTATAACGGTGCCGACGCCGCTCTACTGATGCAAATTCCTCCTTGCCGATAGCCGGCAGTCGTGACTATTTACGGCCATGGCCCTCTCAACTGGCACCAAAGCACCCGATTTCACGCTCAAGACCAAGACTGCCGACGGCGTCGAGGAAGTGACCCTCTCCAAGAACTTCGGCCAGAAGCAGACCGTGCTGCTCTTCTTCCCCTTCGCCTTCACCAGCGTGTGCACCGACGAGATGTGCTCCGTCTCCGGCGGTATTGCGGAATACGAAGCGCTCGACGCGGCCGTCTACGGCATCAGCGTGGACAGCCCCTTCACGCAGGAAGTCTTTGCGCAGCAGTCGGGCATCAAGTTCCCGCTGCTCTCCGACTTCAACAAGGAAGTCAGCAAGGCCTACGACGTGTTGTATGACACCTTCCTGCCCGGCGCGCTCGACTTCCACGGTGTCTCCAAGCGCAGCGCGTTCGTCATCGGCAAGGACGGCGTGATCAAGTTTGCCTCCTCCAGCGACAACCCCAAGGACCTGCCGCCCTTCGACCAGATCAAGGCCGCGCTGAAGGCGTAAAATCGCCCGGAACTCTTTCCTGGAAACGCCCGCAAAATTTGGTTTGCGGGCGTTTTTTATTTATTAGGGTCGCCTGTAGTTTGACTGTCAGAGCTCAAGGCTTGGGCAAACGCTGCTGTATAGACAAGTTTCTGGAATAGAGTCGGGTGGATTCCCTTATAGGGGGCCCGGGGCCGCTGCTGGTCTATTGTTTGGCGGGCAGCGCGCCGTCACCGGTTCAGCGCGTTATTCGGCTGAAGTATCGCAAACTAGGTTAGCGATTTCAAACAGGATGATAGCGCGGGCTTGATTTACAACCGAGGCCACTCATAGTTGATTAGTTTATGAGTTCGCTTCACGATCCGTTTCAGGCGGCGCGCCCTTTTCGCGACGGTCAAATTTTCAGTCTGCCAGCCCTCGAAGAGCAGGGCCTCGGTAAAATCTCTCGCTTGCCCGTCAGTATCCGGGTGGTGCTCGAATCCGTGCTGCGCAATTGCGACGGCCAGCGCGTGACGGAAGAAGACGTGCGTCGCCTGGCCGGTTACAATGCCAAGCAGCCGGACGCCGCTGAAATCCCCTTTGTCGTCAGCCGCATTGTGCTGCAAGACTTTACCGGTGTGCCGCTGCTGGTCGACCTCGCCGCCATGCGTGACGCGGTGAAGGACGTGGGCGGCGACCCGGCGGTGATCGAACCGCTCGTGCCGGTCGACCTCGTAGTGGACCACTCGGTACAGGTAGACCGTTCCGGCACGGCCAAGTCTTTCGCGCAAAACCTGCAGATCGAGTTTGAGCGCAATCGTGAGCGATACGAATTTCTGAAGTGGGGCCAGCAGGCCTTCGAGACCTTTGCCGTTGTGCCGCCGGCCATTGGCATCGTGCACCAGGTGAACCTCGAATACCTGGCCAAGGTCGTCTTCGAGAAGGAGGGTACTTACTACCCCGATACTCTCGTGGGCACCGACTCCCACACCACCATGATCAACGGCCTCGGCATCGTCGGCTGGGGCGTGGGCGGTATCGAGGCGGAAGCCGGCATGCTCGGTCAGCCGATCGCCTTCCAGACGCCGGAAGTCATCGGCGTGCACCTCAGTGGCGAACTCCAGGAGGGTGTGACCGCGACCGACTTGACCCTGCGCATCACCCAGCTGCTGCGTGAGCACAAGGTCGTGGGCAAGTTCGTCGAGTTTTACGGCGAGGGCGCGGCCAGCCTCACGCTGCCCGACCGCGCGACGATCGCCAACATGGCCCCGGAATACGGCGCCACGATGGGCTTCTTCCCCATCGACGACAAGACGCTCGATTACATGCGCATGACCGGCCGCTCCGAGGAGCAGATCCAGCTGGTGCGCGACTACTTTACCCAGCAGGGCCTCTACGGCGTGCCGCGCAAGGGCGATGTCGATTACACCAAGGACATCGACCTCGACCTGAGCAGCATCGTGCCCAGCGTCTCCGGCCCCAAGCGCCCGCAGGACCGCATCGAGGTGCCGAAGCTGAAGAGCCGCTTCGAGCAACTGCTCTACATGCCCGCCGCGGAAGGGGGCTTCGGCATCACCGAAGACCAGCGCAACAACCAGGCCGAGGTAAAGGGCTTCAACGGTGATCGCGTGCATATGAGCGGCGGCATCCACGAGTTTGGCGAAGACCCGGAAAAGGAAATCTGGAGCGAGCGCGAGATGGTGACCAACCGCCCCGCGACCGAGACGGAAGACGCTCCCGAGCCCGCCGCCCCGGGCACCAAGCTGAGCCACGGTTCCGTGGTGATCGCGGCCATCACCTCCTGCACCAACACCAGTAACCCGTCCGTCATGCTCGGCGCCGGTCTGGTGGCCAAGAAGGCGGTCGAAAAGGGCCTGAACGTCAACCCGATCGTGAAGACCTCCCTCGCTCCGGGCTCCCGCGTGGTGACGGAATATCTCAACGAGACGGGGCTGCAAACCTACCTCGACCAGCTCGGCTTCAACCTCGTCGGCTACGGTTGCACGACCTGTATCGGTAATTCCGGCCCGCTCGACCCCGCGGTCGAGAAGGCGATCGAAGAAGGCGAACTCGTCGTCGCCAGCGTGCTCTCCGGTAACCGCAATTTCGAAGCCCGCATCCACGGCGCCATCAAGTCCAACTTCCTCATGTCGCCGCCGCTGGTGGTGGCCTACGCCCTCGCCGGTCGCGTCGATATCGACCTCGACAGCGAGCCGATCGGCACGGGCAAGGACGGCCAGCCCGTCTACCTGAAGGACATCTGGCCTACCCGCGACGAAATCGAGCAGGAGCTGGCCCGCGGCCTGAAGCCCTCGATGTATGTCAACCAATACAGCGACATCCTCGAGGCCAACCCGCAGTGGAAGGAAATCGAGTCCAGCACTGGCGACCTCTACGAGTGGAAGGACGACAGCACCTACATCCAGCTGCCGCCGTTCTTCGAAGGCTTCGGTATGGAGCCGGGCAAAATCGAAGAGATCAAGGGCGCGCGCCCGCTCGGTATCTTCGGCGACTCCGTCACGACCGACCACATCTCGCCCGCCGGCAGCATCCCGGAAGACAGCCCGGCCGGTCGCTACCTGATCGAAAACGGCGTCGAAAAGAAGGATTTCAACAGCTATGGCTCGCGTCGCGGCAACGACCGCGTGATGACGCGCGGCACCTTCGCCAACGTCCGCATCAAAAACCTCATGGCGGAAGGGCGCGAAGGCGGCTACACCAAGAAGCAGCCCGACGGTGACATCAAGTTCGTCTTCGATGCCTGCATGGACTACCGCGAAGAAAACACCCCGCTGGTGGTCTTCGGCGGCGTCGACTACGGCATGGGCTCCAGCCGCGACTGGGCGGCCAAGGGCACCAACCTGCTTGGGGTGAAGGCCGTGATCGCGAAGAGCTTTGAGCGCATTCACCGCAGCAACCTGATCGGGATGGGGGTGCTGCCGCTCGAATTCGCCAACGGTGAGGACGCCAAGTCCCTCGGGCTGGAGGGCACGGAAACCTACGATCTGCTCGGCCTCTCCGACGACATTAAGCCGGGGCAGGAAGTGACGTTAAAGATCAACAAGGCCGACGGTTCGACCCAGGAGACTACGGTAAAGGCCCGCCTCGATACCAATATCGAAGTGGAATACTACCGCCACGGCGGCATTCTCACCTACGTGCTTCGACAGATCCTCCAGCGCGCGCAACAAGCCTAGCCTGCGCGCTGTTTTACCCGGTATGCCCTCAACCCCGCCCGTTTTTCTTGTAAACGCGCATCACGAACCCGTGGTGGTGCGCGTGCATGGGCGGGCGACGTTGCACAACTCGGCTCCGCTCAAGCGCTTCTTTCAGCGCCTGGTGGAGCAGGGCCGCCGGCAGTTCGTGCTGGACTTCCATGACTGCACCGGGGTGGATTCCACCTTTTTGGGCATCATCGCCGGCACTTCGATGCAGTTGTTGCAGGCCAAGCCTCAAGGCACCCTCACGCTCGTGCGTATGAACGAGCGGGTAAAAGAGCTGGTGACCAACCTCGGCCTGCACAAGCTGCCCACCGTCCAACTGGCCAAAGTCGACGGCTATAAGCCGGGGGCCAAGGACGAGGTGCTCCCGAGCGAAAAGCTCTCGGAAAAGGAAGGGGCGCGAATGATCTTGCAGGCTCACGAAAATCTCGTTGAGATCGACGCATCCAACCGGAGTAAATTCCAGGACGTTATTGCTTTTCTGAAGAGTCAGACTGAGTAAGACCTGGACCCGGTCTGATCGCAGCTGTTGGTGGCATGTTAAACTGGTGGTATTTCCTGCTTGGCCTGGCAACCGGAGGATCGGTTGGGGCTTATTTCTGGTGGCGTGCCCGCCGTGAGATCACGCGTCTGGATGAGGATAAGCAGTTCCTCAACCAGGAAAAACTGATCGTGCTCGACTTCATGCACAACATGGTGGAGCCCATCGGCCACGGCGTCACCCGGCAGGAACTGCTCAAGCGCATGATGCACGCCAGCATCCTCTCGACCGGTGCCCTTTGTGCCGCCGTCTATGAGCGGCGTGACGATGAGCTGCAGGGTGTGGCGGTCGAAGGCCTCTTCCCGCCCCAACGACCCGGGGCCGACCTCACCCGTGAAAAGAGCGGCAGCCGCACCAAGCAGATCGAGAAGGTCATGCGCTCCGAGGTCTTTCGGGTAGGAGAGGGGCTCATCGGTCAGGTCGCCCGCACCGGCAGCGGCCTTTTCATCACGGATGCCCGGCAGGACCCGCGCGTGGTCCAATACGAAGACCCCTCGCTGCAGATCTACTCGATCATCGTCGTGCCGGTCTGCTTCCGCGACACCACGCTGGCGATCCTCGCACTCGCCAATCCGGCCGACGGCAGCACGTTTACCGAAACGGATTTCTCGCTCGCCCGGTCGCTGGCCGATCAGGCCGCGCTCGCAGTGCACAACCTCGACCTGATGGAGCTGCAGATCGAGAAAAACCGCCTGGATATGGACCTCGGCCTGGCCAAGGAAATCCAGGACAAGCTGCTCCCGCGTCGCTACCCGGAGACGGCACTGCTCGACATCGCGGCCATCTACCGCCCGGCGCAGACCGTCGGCGGAGACCTCTACGACGTCTTTCAGCTCGACGACCACCGCTACGGCATCGCCATTGCCGACGTCTCGGGCAAGGGCATCCCCGCATCGCTCGTCATGGCCGTCTGCCAGAGCAACCTGCGCCACCTGGCCCGCCAATACAGCTCGCCCGCCAAGGTGCTGACGGAGCTGAATGCGGTGATGAACGAAGAGATGCGGGCGGACATGTTCGTCACCATCATCTACGCGGTCATCGACACGCAGGAAGACTCCCTCACGCTCTGCCGCGCCGGCCATGAGCTACCGATCCTCATGCACTGCAACACCGATTCCGGCGAGATCACCAGCGAGTTGCTCGAGTCCGAGGGTATGGCGATCGGCATGGTGCCCAACGAATTTTTTGCCGCCGCGGTCGACGACAAGAAGGTTGCCTTTGCCCGCGGTGACATCTTCCTGCTCTACACCGACGGTGTGACCGAAATGGCCAACGATGCCGGCGCCGAATACTCCAACGAGCGCCTGACCGACACCATCCGCCGCCTCTCCGGTCAAAAGGCCGTCGAGCTCAACGACGGCATCCTGCAGAGCATGGCCAGCTTTGCCGGCCCCGATCGCCAGCAGGACGACGTGACCATCATCACGGTCAAACACTGTTAGCCCCTTTTATGTTGTTCGAACACTTTGCCCTTAACGTGCCGGATGCAGCGGCGATGGCCGACTGGTATGTCGAAAACCTGGGATTCCGCATCCTCAAGGCCGGCGAAAAGGCGCCGTTTGTGCGCTTCCTGGGTGACAGTTCCGGCCGTTGCATCGCCGAGCTTTATACCAACCCCCAGGCGCCTGTGCCCGATTACGCCACGCAGCACCACCTGGTGTTTCACTTTGCCGTGGTGGCCGCCGATGCGGAACAGAAGCGTGATGCCCTGCTCGCGGCCGGCGCGACGCTCGTGGTGGAAGACACCACCAGCGACGGTTCGCTCGTCATCACCCTGCGCGACCCTTGGGGGGTGCCGGTGCAGCTCTGCCGCCGCGTTACGCCGCTGGGCGATCTGAGCGCCGAAGCCACCCGCTGACGTCCGTTGTAGCTTGCCATGAACGTGCCCAAGGGCGATGTTGGAGGTCACATGATTGCTGATTCCGTGCCGCAGATTGACAAGACCACCTTGCCGGACGCCTCCGGTCATTTTGGGGTCTATGGCGGGAGATACGTGCCAGAAACGCTCTTTACCTGCTTGCAGGATCTGGAGAAGGCCTACCTCGAAGCGAAGGCCGATCCCGAGTTCATGCGTGAGCTGCAGTGGTATCTCAAGGAATACGCGGGCCGCCCGACCACGCTCTACTACGCGGAACAGCTGACCAAGCGCCTCGGTGGGGCCAAGATCTACCTCAAGCGCGAGGACCTGCTGCACACGGGCGCGCACAAGATCAACAACGTGCTCGGCCAGGCGCTGCTCGCCCGCCGCCTCGGCAAAAAACGCATCATCGCGGAGACCGGCGCGGGCCAGCACGGCGTCGCCACGGCCACCGTTTGCGCGAAGTTCGGCCTCGAATGCGTCATTTACATGGGCGCGGTCGACATGGCCCGCCAGGCCCTCAATGTTTTCCGTATGCGCCTCTGCGGCGCCGAAGTACGCGGCGTCGAGACCGGCCAGCGCACGCTCAAGGATGCGGTCAACGAGGCCATGCGCGACTGGGTCGCCACCTCGCGCAACACCCATTACATCCTCGGCTCGGCGCTGGGCGCACACCCGTTCCCCATGATGGTGCGCGATTTCCACAAGATCATCGGGGAGGAGACCCGCCGCCAGATCATGGAGCTGGAAGGCCGCCTGCCCAACGAAGTCGTGGCCTGCGTGGGTGGGGGCTCCAACGCCATCGGCATGTTCTACGAATTTCTCGATCAGACCGACGTGCGCCTGGTGGGCGTCGAAGCGGGCGGTCGCGGCATCGAGCGCGGCCAGCACGCCGCACGCTTCTCCGGCGGCAAGGTCGGGGTGCTGCAGGGCTGCAAGACCTATCTGCTTTGCGACGACGACGGCCAGATCGAGCTGACCCATAGCGTGTCGGCCGGCCTCGACTACGCCGCCGTCGGTCCGGAACACGCCTACTACCGCGAGATCGGCCGTCTCGACTTCGCTTACGCCACCGACGCCGAGGTGATGGAGGCTTTCCAGCTGCTCTGCGAATGCGAAGGCATCCTGCCCGCGCTCGAAAGCACCCACGCGGTCGCCTACGCGCTCAAGCGCGCCCCCGAGATGCGCCCGGACGAGATCCTCGTGATCAATCTCTCCGGCCGGGGGGACAAGGACGTGCAGCAGATCGCCGAAATCCTCGCCAAAAAGGCCCAGGTCGAAGGCTAGGCATTGACGTTCTGGCGCGACCGCATTACCTTTCGCTTGTGGTAAGCACGACCGTCACCAGTAAGGGGCAGACCACAGTGCCCCTCGAGTTGCGGAAGCGCTGGAACTCGACCCGACTGAACTGGGAAATCCACCCGGATGGATCCGCCACGGTCCGCCCGGCTCCTGATGTCATGTCGTTCGCGGGGCTCTTGCGAGGCAAGAGCCGTGTGCCCTACCACCCTGACGAGACAGCTCTCGCCGAGCGGAACGAAGCAGCCAAGGTCGCGCGCGAAGGAAGAGGCGAGTGAAGCGGGTTCAACTCGATACCAATGTCGTCCTTCGTTTTTTGCTCAAGGACCATGAGAAGCTGTTTGCCCAAGCGGAAAGCCTTTTTCGCGAAGCTTCCGCCGGTCGGATACAGTTATTGATTCGCCCAGTGATTGTGGCTGAAACCTTCTTTGTTCTGACTAGTTTTTACGAAATCCCTCGTCCAGAAGCGGCCAAAGTCTTGCATACTTTTTTCGAGGCAGCCGGCATCTCCGTGGATGACGAGGGGGGATCACTGGAGGCGTTGAAGCGCATCACGTCCAACAAGGTATCGTTCGCCGATGCCTACCTGATCGCCACTGCTGCGCAGACCGGTGATACCGTGGCCTCGTTCGATCGAGGAATACACAAGGCAGTAGATGTGCAGCATTACGCATTTGAGGAGTAGTGGCTCCTGATAAAGGCCTGCCCGGCCTACTCCTCCCGCGTCCCCACATCCTCCGGCGTCGCCATCGCGATCTCACCCGCTGGCGAGACTACCACCCATACGGCGACCCGGCGTAACCTCATGGGCGTCAGCTTAACAGCCCTGCGGCGAGGTGTGAACCTTTAGCGCGGCGGCGGTTTTCAACCCGCGGTCGCGAGCTTTCCCATTGCCAGAGGGGCGGAAAAAGGCCTGCATTGCGCACATGCAATCGATGACCGGATTCGGTCGAGGCTCCGCGACCTGGGAAGGCCTCGTGATCAACGTCGAACTCAGCTCCGTCAACCGGCGGAATCTGGAGACCTCCTTCAACCTGCCCAAGGAGTGGCAGGCCCTCGAGCGCCCGCTGGCCAACGCCATCCGCGAACGCCTCCAGCGCGGCAAGGTCCACACCGTGCTGAACGTCGACGTGGCCGAGGGCAACAACGCGCTCGCGTGGGATGGGGCGGCCGTTGACGCGTCGTTGAGCAAGCTGCACAAGCTGGCCGACCGGGTGGGCAGTGCGTGGCCGCCGGATGTCGACACGCTGTTTCGCCTCGTGCTGCAACACCGCGTGGATGCCGATCTGCCGTCCGCCGAGGAGGCCGAACCCTATGCGATGGAGGCCGTGCGGGCCGCCCTGGATGCGATCACGCAGATGCGCAATGCAGAGGGCGAGGCCTTGCAGCGCGATCTGGCCGACCGCGTCGACCGCCTGCGGGCCTGCTGGAACGAGATCAAATCCGTGGGCGACCAGACGCTGCCGAACTACCGTCAGGCGCTGCTCGATCGCTTGCGTCAGGCCGGGCTCGAGCTGGAGCTGGAGGACGAGCGCGTGTTGAAGGAAGTGGCGATTTTTGCCGACCGCATCGACGTGACCGAAGAGATCACGCGCCTCGATTCGCACCTCGCGCAATTCAAGGAGACGCTTTACACGGCAGGGCAGGATGGGGTAATCGGACGCAAGCTCGAGTTTATCGTCCAGGAGATCCACCGCGAGTTCAACACCATCGGCTCCAAGGCCAACAACCTGGCGGTGACCAAGCAGGTGATCGAAGCCAAGAACGAAATCGAGCGCATTCGCGAGCAAGTCCAGAACGTCGAATAGGGTAGGCAGCCTGCTAACGCTCTGCCTGCTTTTTCGGTTGTGAGGACCGATTTTTGCATCTATCGTAAAGCCATGAATCTGACGCGTCTAGGTGCCCTCTGCGGGGCGGTAGGTCTGTTGGCGGCGCTGCCGCTCGGTGCCCAGACTTTGGGCGAGCCTTTGCCGGAAGACCCGGCGGCGGCGCGCATGCCGGTGCAGTCGACCGTGCTGGAGCCCGGGCAGAGCATGATACTGTCGCTCAAGGACAACCAGTTCAGCGTCTATTTTCTCAACGACGAAAACAAGTTGATGGCTCCGCCGGTCGATTTTGTGACGGTGCGCGGCTTTTACCTCAACCAGCGCGACCGCGAAGTCTACGCCGCGCTGGAGCCCGCGGAGGGCGGCGCTTACCTGACGAGTCCGCGGGTGGTGCCGCCGCCGCACGACCTGCGTCTGCAGCTGGTCGTGCCCCAAGGCCATGATACGGAAACATACGAAGTGATCGGCGAATTTGGCTTCAACGCCGATGCGGTTAAGAATTAGAGATGGCAGAGAAGAAAGAATCGCAGGGTTTGTTGCTGCGACTGGTGGTGCTGTTCCTGGGCACGTGGCTGGCGACTGAGCTGTTTGCCGGCATCCACGCCGACGATACGCTGACGCTGGCCTTCGTGGCCGTCACGCTGGCGGTGCTCAACGCTTTTTTGCGCCCGTTGCTGATCCTGTTCACGCTCCCCTTGGTGATTTTCACGCTCGGGCTGGCGGTGTGGCTGATCAATGCCGTCATCCTCATGTTTGCGGGCGGCATCGTGCCTGGCTTCGACGTCGACTCCTTCAGCTCGGCGCTGGGCGGCGCGCTGATCATCGGCCTGACTTCGTTTACGGTCAACATGTTCACTGCGCGCAACCATGTGAAGGTCCGGGTGAACCAGGGCGGTGGCAAAACCGGGGCGGATGGCGTGCAGCGCCTGCGCCACAACCGCCGCCGGGGCGAGTCCGACGACGTGATCGACGTCTAGAACGCCGCGGTGATCGGTTGACCGGATAACCTTGCCGGCGATCTTCCCTTTGCAGTTGTCAGCGGGGCGGAACCGGGCCTAAGGTGATGCCTACGAGACGCAGCCCCGGGCTGCTTCCACATTTTTGCATCATGGCTAACGAAACTTACGATTTGGTGGTGATTGGCGGCGGTCCCGCCGGTTACGCGGCAGCAATTCGCGCCGGTCAGTTGGGCAAGAAGGTTGCCTGCATCGAGATCGAGCGCGCGGGCGGCACCTGCCTCAACTGGGGCTGTATCCCGTCCAAGGCATTGCTGAAAGCGGCCGAAACCTTTGAGAGCATCCACGGCGCCGAGGAATTTGGCGTCTCCGTGGGCGACGTAAAGGTCGACTTCTCAAAGGTCATGCAGCGTTCGCGTGGCGTGTCCGACAAGATGGCGCGCGGGATCGAGTTCCTCTTCAAGAAGAACAAGGTCGACTACTTCCTCGGCCGCGGTCACGTGCCGACCCCCGGCATCGTGCAGATCACCGAAGGTCCGGACGAAGGCAAGTCCTTCCAGACCAAGAACACCCTGATCGCCACCGGTTGCCGCTCCCGTCGCCTGCCGAACCTCGAAGTCGACGGCGAGCGCGTGATGACCTCCCGCGAGGCGCTGGTGATGAAAAAGCAGCCCAAGAGCATCGCCATCCTCGGTGCGGGCGCCATCGGCGTGGAGTTTGCCTACTTCCTCAACACGCTCGGCACTGAAGTCCACCTCATCGAGATGATGGACCGCATCGTGCCGGTAGAGGACGAAGAAATTTCCCAGGCGCTGGCCCGCTCCTTCAAGAAGCAGGGCATCAAGGTCTATACCGGCACCAAGGTGGAAAACCCGGAAACGACCGAAAACGGCGCCAAGATGCAGCTGGTGAAGGGCGACAAGACGGAGACGCTCGAAGTCGATACCCTCTTGCTCTCCATCGGCGTCGTGCCGCTGCTCGAAGGTGCGCTCGGCGACCGTGTGAACCTCGAGCTCGACCAACGCGGCTACATCAAGGTCAACGACCGCTACGAGACCAACCTCAAGGGCATCTACGCCGCCGGCGACATCATCGGGCCGCCGTGGCTCGCCCACGTCGCGACCTACGAAGCCGTGCAGGCCGTCAACGGCATGTTCAAGCACAGCGAGCCGAAGCGCGTGACCACCTTCCCGGGCTGCACCTACTGCCACCCGCAGATCGCCAGCGTCGGCCTGACCGAGGCGAAGGCCAAGGAAAAGGGCCTCGAATACAAGGTGGGCAAGTTCCCCTTCACCGCGCTGGGCAAGGCCGTGGCCGTCAACATGCCCGAAGGCTTCGTGAAGCTGATCACCGACGCCAAATACGGCGAGCTGCTGGGCGCCCACATCATCGGCAACGATGCGACCGAGCTGATCACCGAGTATGTGCTCGCGATGAAATCCGAGATCACCGTGGACGAGATTCACGCCACGATCCACGCCCACCCGACCATGTCCGAGGCACTGGGCGAAGCCGCCGCCGCGACCCACAACGAAGCGATCCACATCTAGGCGCGCTTCATTTTACGATTTTCACGGCAGCATCCTCTATGGATGCTGCCTTTTTTTGTGTCGAATGATCGGTGGATTGTAAGCGCAGTGTGACCGATTCCGACTCCCCTGCTTGATGTTGTATCGTAGGCGATGATGACGACTGTATGATCCTTTTCAGGGAAATGGGGGAGGAAGGTCTTGTGAGCCCGTGCACCCAGCAAGCTGAAGGCTTGCCCTAGCGTAGCCGGTGGTTGAGGCCGCAAGGCGGACGATACCACCGGTAGAGCTCCATCGGTGTGCACCTTGAAGAGGTGCCATATTGGGCCGCCCTTGACCTGTGGCACCGCTTCGGGGCGCGGTGTAGGGGGCGAGGAGCCCGGCATCCTGGAGGGATGCCAGATTGTAGCCGGTGGTTGAGGGCGCAATCGCGCCCGACACCACCGGAACAGAAGCCTAACGAATGCACCTTGAAGAGGTGCCATCGGTTTGCACAGTCCCTCGCGACTTTGCGAAAGGGGCAGGTGACCCGGTTCTCGACTCCCTGCCTCAACGCCCGACGCGCATGACTTCGCCGGCGATGCGGTCCAGCGGCAGCGTCTTCTTCACGCCCCCGAGCTTGATCGCCTCCTGGGGCATCCCGAAAACCACGCATGTGGCCTCGTCCTGGGCGATATTGTAGGCGCCTGCCTGGTGCATTTCCAACATGCCGCGCGCCCCGTCATCGCCCATGCCCGTCAGGATGACGCCAAGGGCGTTGCGCCCCGCGTAGCGGGCGGTAGAGCGAAAGAGCACGTCGACGGAAGGCCGGTGTCGACACACGAGCGGCCCATCCCGCACTTCGACGAAGTAGCGTGCGCCGCTGCGTTTGAGCAGCGTATGGCGGTTGCCGGGCGCAATCAGGGCATGCCCGGGCAAGACGGTATCGCCATTGGCCGCCTCCTTCACCGTGATCTGGCACTGCTGGTTCAGGCGCTGGGCAAAGGCGGCCGTAAATTTCTCCGGCATATGCTGCACGATGACGACTCCGGGACAGTTCTTGGGCAACTCCTGCAGAAAGACGCGCAGGGCCTCGGTTCCGCCGGTGGAGGCGCCGACCGCGATGATTTTCTCGGTCGTTTCGAGCATCGCATTGGAGGTGGCGCGCGGCAGGATGGCATCGGCGTCGAGCTTGGGCGCGATTTCGCCTGGGGCCTGCATCGGTCGCGCCGGCGGTACGGGCTTGGGCGCGGTGGTGGACGCGCGCTTGCGGCGGGCTTGAGGATGCGTATGGGCGGCGGCCTTTACGGCTTCGCAGATCGCGACGGACGATTCCTGCAGGAACTGCTTGGTGCCGAGCTTCGGCTTGGTGATGATCTCGGCGGCACCCTTTTCCAATGCGGCCAGGGCTGTCTGGGAGCCCGCTTCGGTCAGCGAAGAGCAGATCACGACCGGAAAGGGGTGTTGGCTCATGATCTTCTCGAGAAAGGTGATGCCGTCCATACGCGGCATTTCGACATCGAGCGTGATCACGTCGGGCGCCTGTTCCGCGATCCTGTTGACGGCGACGTAAGGATCGGGCGCGGTGGCAATGACTTCGATCCCCGGGTCGGACTCGAGCACGCTCTTGAGGGTCTGCCGCACCGACGCGGAGTCATCGACGATGAGCACCCGGATTTTGCGCTGACTATACATGAGGAAAGGGGGAGGAGGGGAAAGGAGGGGAACGATGCTCTACCGCGTCTTGCGGTAGGCGGCCGAGGTAACCATGCGTAGGGGCAGATCGAGGCCGAGCAGGCTCTCGGAGTGCCCGATAAACAAGTAGCCGCCCGGGCGCAGGTTGCGGCAAAGCTTCTCGACCACGGCCTGCTGCGTGGGGCGGTCGAAATAGATCGCCACGTTGCGGAAGAAGATTGCGTCGAAGGTGTCGGCTACCGGGTAGTGCTCGTCCATAAAGTTGAGGCGATGGAAATGGACTCGGCTACGCAGTTCGGGCGTGATGCGGACGGTGTTTTTAGAGGGATCTCGGCTGCGCAGCAGGTATTTCTTGCGCAAGGGCTCTGGGATCGGCTCGATGCGTGACTGCTCGTAGATAGCCGCCCGGGCGTGGTCCAGGACGGTCGTGCAGATGTCGGTCGCCAGGATGCCGAAATCGAAGCGCCCCCGTTGGTGCCCGAATTCGCTCAGGACCATCGCGAGGGTATAAGCCTCTTCGCCTGAGGAACAGCCCGCACACCAGACCTTTGCCTTCCAGGGATAGCCCTGGCTGGGGTCGAGGGAGGGCAGGGCCTGTTGCTGCAGGAAGTCGAAGTGCTTGGACTCGCGGAAGAAGTCCGTCTTGTTGGTCGTGACGGCATTGAAGAAGTCGGCCAGCTCCTGCTGCGCGTGGGGCGATTTGAGCAGGTAATCCTTGTAGGCTTCGATGCTGTCCAGGTTCAATGCCCGCAGCCGCCGTTGCAGGCGGCTGCGCAACATCGGCAGCTTGCTCTCGGGCATCTTGATCCCGAGACGTTCGGTGATGAACTCGCCCAATACGCGAAAGCTCCTTACGCTGAGGCGCAGTTCCTCGTGGCTATCGAGGTAGGTGGTGTCTTCGTGCATGGGCGGGCTCACGGTGCGGCTTAGCTGGAGTGCGCGCCGATGAGGGCGAGCTCGTTGGAGGAGAATACGGCCGCGATATCGAGGATGATGACGAAGCCGGTGTCGCGTTTGCCCATGCCGCGGATGAACTCCGTGCGCCAGCGCATGGCGATCGACGGGGGCGGGTTGACGCTGGCCTCTTCAAACTCCACGACATCGTGCACGCTGTCCGCGATACCGCCGAGCGTCGTCATCTCGCCATCCAGCTCGAGTTCGAGCACGATGATGCGCGAGTTGACGGTGTCGGTGACGGGGGGCAGGCCGAACTTGCGCCGCAGGTCCACTACGGGGATGGCGCTGCCACGGACGTTGACGACGCCCCGCATGTAGTCGGGCGCGGTCGGCACCTTGGTAATCTGGGTTAGTTCGAGGACTTCGCGCACCTGGGTCACGTTGATGGCAAACTCTTCGTCACCCAGGCGGAAGGTCAGGTATTGGGCGGATTCCATCGTAGCATTCATGGTCGATTCCTAGTAGCGTTGGAATTCGCGGTCGCGGGTATCGGCAGTGTCATTCGAGCCGTCGAGGCTGATCGAGATGCCCTTGCCGTTGCGAGAGAGGTTGCCGTTGCTTCCGTTCTGGCCGCCGAAGGCTTTGGCAGCGTTCATGCGGGGCGCGGCCTTGGCGACCGGAGCGACGCGGCTGCCCTGCCGTTCCTGATTTTCGTCCAGCTTGAAGAAGCCGATCGTGTCTTGTAGCTGCTGCCCCTGGCTGGCCAGTTCCTCGGCAGTGGAGGCCATCTCTTCGGAGGAAGCGGAGTTGCGCTGCGTCACCTGGTCGAGCTCCTGCATGGCCTTGCTCACCTGGTTGGCGCCGGTGGTCTGTTCGGCGCTGGCGGCGGCGATTTCCTGCACGAGCTCGGCCGTGCGGCGAATGTCGGGCACCAGTTTGGTCAGCAGTTCGCCGGCTTCTTCGGCCAGGCTCACGCCTCCACTGGTGAGGCGGCTGATTTCGCTGGCGGAAGCCTGGCTGCGTTCGGCCAGCTTGCGCACTTCGGAGGCCACCACGGCAAAGCCCTTGCCGTGTTCACCCGCGCGGGCGGCTTCGACCGCGGCGTTGAGGGCGAGCAGGTCGGTCTTGCGCGCGATTTCTTCGATGATACTGATCTTGTCGGCGATCTCGTTCATCGCCTTGACGGTGTCGGCGACGGCCTTGCCGCTGGTTTCCGCATCCTGGGCCGCCTTGCTGGCGATCATGTCCGTCTGCTTGGCGTTGTCGGAATTCTGCTGAATGCTGGCGCTCATTTCCTCCATGGAGGAGGTGGTCTCTTCGGCCGAAGCGGCCTGCTCGGTCGCGCCTTCCGAAAGCTGTTGGGCGGCGGCGCTCATTTCCTCACTGCCGGAGGCGACGTTGGAGGCTGCCGTGTTCACGTCGGTCACGACGCGGCGCAGGTTTTCGACCATCTTGTTCATGGTCTCGAGCAGCTTGCCGATCTCGTCCTTGCGATCCACCTCGATGGAGTGAGAGAGATCGCCGGTCGAGACGGTGTTGGCAAATTCCAGCGATGTGTAAAGCGGCTGAGTGATGCTGCGCGTGATGAAGTAGGCGATGGCGGCCGCCGTGCCGAGGGTGATCAAAAGCGCGATGGCGAGGCCAACAAAAGCGGCGGTGACAAACGCGAGTGCCTCGTTGCCGGCTTCGCCTGACGTCTTGCGAATGTAGTCCACCAAGGTGTTGAGCTTGGCCATATAGGCATCGAAGGACGGGTCCAGTTGTTCGCGGGCCAACTGAATAGCCTCCGCGTCCTGCTGATTGCTGCTGGCCGCCAATACCTTGGTGCGAAGGTCGATGTAGGCGAGGCGCGTTTGCGTCACATCCTCAAAGAGACTTTGCTCGTGGGGGTCTGTGATGCTTTCCTGGTATTCCTTGACGGTCGCGGCGTTGGCGACGCTCTCCTGCAACATTTCTTCCTCGAGTGAATCCTTACGCTCCTTCGAGTTGGCAATGACGTGGCGGAATACGAGGGCGTAGTTGCTGCGAGCACGCGACTCCAGCAAGCCGGCTCGGCTGAGGCTGGGGATGGATTGCTCCGCCAGCTCCTCGCTGCGGTCGCGGATATGATCGAGTTGCAGGTAGGTGTAGCCCGCGAGGCCCAGCACAGTGACGATGACAGCGCCGAAACCCAGGAACATACGGGTTCCGATCTTCAGGTCTTTGAGTTTCATGATTACGGGGAGTGAAGCGTTTTATTAACGTTATTATTTTGCGGCCTGTGGCTCGTCGTCAGCAGGCTGGGGGAGAGAAAAGGAAGGGTCAGGCGCTGTGGCGCGTCTGGTGCATGAGTTGATGAATCTGGTCGGCCGAATGCTCGACGACGCCGTCGATGTCGAGGATCAGGGCGACGCGGCCATCGCCGAGGATGGTGGCACCGGAACAGACCCGGATGTTTTGGTAAAAGCGGCCGAGCGACTGGATCACCGTCTGATGACTGCCGAGCACGCGGTCGACCACGATGCCGACGCGCTGGCCTTCGTGGCGGGTGATGACAATCTTCTCGATTTCCGGCTCCGGGCTCGTGATGCCGAAAAGCTCGCGCAGGCGAATGTAGGGCACGAGTTCGTCCCGGACGGTGACGAGGTTACGCCCGTTCTGGCGGGTACGTTCGTGGCGGTGCAGCTCCACATTTTCCGTCACGGCAGACATCGGCACGATATAGCGATCGCCGTCCAGCTCGACGGCCAGCCCCTCGATGATAGCCAAGGTCAGGGGCAGGGTCAGGCGCACGGTCGTGCCCTTGCCGCGTTCGCTCGAAAGCTCGATCGAGCCACGCAGCGCTTCCAGCTGTTTCTTGACCGCGTCCATGCCCACGCCGCGGCCGGAGATACTGGTGACGGTCTTGGCGGTCGAAAAGCCAGGCAGGAAAATGAGGTTGTAGATCTCGCGATCTGACAGGACGGCATCGGGAGCGATCAGGCCGCGTTCGAGTGCCTTTTCGCGGATCGCCTGCGGGTTGATGCCCTTGCCGTCGTCCTCGATCGTGATGACCACCTCGGAGCCCTCGTGCGCAGCAGAAAGGCGCAGGGTACCGTGGCGGGCCTTGCCAGCACTCAGGCGTTCTTCCGGCGTGCTGAAGCCGTGGTCGAGGCTGTTGCGGATCAGGTGGACGAGCGGGTCGCCCAGCTGGTCGAGCACAGTCTTGTCCAGTTCGGTTTCCGCCCCTTCGGTTACGAGGTGGACCTCCTTGCCCAATTCGTTGGAGAGGTCGTGCACGAGGCGCTTGAAGCGGCTGAAGGTGGTACCGATCGGCATCATGCGGATACCCAGCACACTGTCGCGCAGCTCGGCCACCAAGCGTTCGATGGCCTCAACGGGGGAGGCCAGCTCGCTGTCGTCGATCCGGGTCGAGACCTGCATCAGGCGCGACTGGTTCATCACCAGCTCTCCGACAAGCTTCACCAGGTGGTCGAGCTTGGCGGAGGGCACGCGCAGGGTCTGACCGCCGAGCGATTTTGGGGTCGCGTCGGCCGTGGGCTTCTCCGGTTGCACCGGCGTGGGCGCCACTTGCGGGGCAGCAGCTTCCCCTGAGGCCGCCTGGGCAGGGGATTCGACGGCTTCGATCGCGATCTCGCTCTCGTCTTCGACGAAGATGAAGACGTCCTGGATCGCGTTGCGGTCGTGAGAAGTCGTCAGTGTGATGTCCCAACCCAGGTAACAATGCTCGGGATTGAGCGCATCCAGCGGCGGGATGCGATCCGTCAAGGCGACGATCTCGCAGGTGCCGAGGCTGCGCAGATCTTCGAGCAGGCCGACGGGGTCGAGGCCGGTCGCGGTCACGCCCGGGCCCGGGCGAAAGCGAATGTGCCAGATGCGCTGCGTTTCTCCGCCGGCTTGCGGGGTAGGAGCAAGCTGCACTGCCGAGACCGCATGAGGGTTGGTGAGTTCGCCCAGCAGGCCGATGATGCGTTCGGACTCATCGGCAGCGTCCAGGCTGTCGGGCTCCAGCAACAGGCGATTGATCTGGTCGCGGCTGGCGAGGAGGAGGCCCAGCAGTTCGTCGCTCAGCTCCAGTTCACCTGCCCGTACGCGATCCAGCGCCGTCTCCACGTGGTGGGTAAACGCGGCCACGGTGTCGAAGCCGAACATGGCACCGGAGCCCTTCAGCGTGTGAAAGGCGCGGAACATGCGGTTGATCGCCTCGGGATCAGCCGGGCGCTGGTTCAGGTCGAGCGCGGTCTCCTCGACTTGAGCCAGGAGATCTTCAGCCTCGAGCAAGAAAGTCTGTGCCGGGTCGGGTTGGCTCATGGCGATTCCTAGCGCATGAGGCGGGTGACGACCATGGTCAGCTGGTCACGCGTGAATGGCTTGACGATCCAACCGGTGGCGCCTGCGGCCTTGCCGGCCTGCTTCATCTCCGGCTGCGACTCGGTCGTCAGCATCACGATGGGGATCAGGCGGCCTTGCGGCGTCGCGCGGGCCTGACGGACGAATTCGATCCCGTCCATGCGCGGCATATTGACGTCGGTGATGATCATGGCGATGTCGTTGGCCGCGAGCTGCTCGAGCCCTTCGACACCATCCTTGGCGGTGACCGCGGTATGGCCCAGTTGGGAGACGGTCATGCTGACCATCTGGCGTATGCTGAGGGAGTCATCAACGGTCAGTATCGTTTTCATTGCTTGCTACAGTGAGGGAGGGGAGGGAGAGAGAAGCAGCATGAGCGGCCTCCAGAATGGCGTCGGAAGGGTTGCTCAGGCTGAATTGTGGGGAGCGGGCTGTGGCGGTCTGCCATGCCGAGACCAAGAGCTGGATGCCATTGGTGTCGGCAGCGGTGACCTCTGAAAGATTGATGACGATGGGGTGCTCCGCTTGCAGGCCGGAGCAAAGCGCGCGGTGCCATTCGGCGGCGGTGTGGACCGTCAATTCGCCGGTGATCTTGAGAATGGTTTCGGGCTGCTCGTGAAGTTGCATCGTCTAGAAAAACTCAATGTTGTCGTCCAGGGCCGCACCTGCCTGCTGGTGGCTTTGCTCCTGATGCGAGCGCCGATTTTCTGGCAGACGAACGGTCGTTTCCCGGAGTTCCGCGTCATCGGGCGCACTGAAGTCGTCGAAGAACTCGATACGGTCGGTCCCCCCGGCGTCTGCCTCGGTCTGGGCTTCGTTCGCAGCTTCGCTGCCGGAGGTCATGGCGCGGTGGATCGCGCGTTCCGACTCCATGGTGTAGCGGTCGTTGAGGGGCTCGGGCGCGGCATCCGCCGTGTTTTGGGCGTTGCCAGCATACTTGTCCATCGAGGCGGCCAGCGTGGTAAAGGCCTGCTTCGCCTGGATCAAAGGTTGACGGCTGATGGTGTCGAGGTCGGCCGCCTTGGCCAGTCGGCGGGACTGAAGGCGAAGCTCCTGCAACGCTTCACAGGCTTCCGCCAGGCACTGCTCACGCGTGGTGAGTTCCACCTCGAGGGCGTCGGTCACACCGGCTTTTGCTGCCTCGCTGTCTGCGATTGTGGGGACTGCGTCGGCGTCTGCACGCACGCTGTCGATTGCTGCGGTGAGGCAGTCGGTGGCGGCCAGGTAGGCCTGTTCGAAATCCGCCAGCGCCTGGCCGGCCACGGTGGAAATGCGCGAGGCCTCGTTGGAGAGCACCTCAAGGCCGCCATGGTTTACCCGCACGGCCTGAATCTCGGCGTTCAAGCCCATCAATTTGAGGTCGGCGGCAAGGCGGCGCATCATGCCGGTGGCCGTTGAGGTCGTGGCGGTAAATTGCCGGCTCGTGTCGAGGGCATTCTGCAGCAGTGCATGGGCCTCGTCGACGGTGCGCTGGAGGGTGTCGTGGTCGGCCAGAGCGTGACGCACTAGATCCGAAAGGCGCTTGTTGGCCGTTCCCTGGGCTTCCAGCGAAAATTCTTGCTGCTCCAATTCCTTCAAGACTTCGAGCACGCCGTGCAGGCCGCGGGCGATGGTGTCTCCGGCCTGGGAAAGTTCCTTGTCTACGGCATCGAGCTGGCCCACCTGAATGCGGCTGGCCAGTTGGACCTGGGCGGCTTCATCACCTGTCATGTGCTGGCGGGGACGGGCTTTGGAGACGACCTCGTCGAGCGCTTCCAGCACGTGTTCGATCTTCTGGCGGGTGATGTCCTGATACTGCAGGCTTACGGCAATCGCGTCGATACGTTCGTCGATGCGCCCGGTGGCATCGGTCAGCGCGGCTTCACGAGCCTGAGCGTCGGCCTGTTCTGCCGCAACGTTGGCCAGAGCCTGTTCGATCCGGTGGCGCTGGTTGGCGGAATTAAGGCTTAATGTCTCTGCCTGGGTCTGGAGGCGGTCTTGCGCGTCGGCCAACTCTTGCTGGGTCGTGGCGACTTGCTCCAGTTGTTGCTCGAATTGCTCGCGGATCTCGCGATCCAGGCGACCCACTTCTTCCGTGACGGACGCGAAGGCGTTTTGCTGCTCTTCCGGCAGGCTGGCCGCCTCGATGCGAAAGGTGGCGCGCAGCATGCGCAGCGGCGTGAGCACAGGCAGGAGCTTTTGCTGTTCCTTGGCCAATTCATCTACGCGCGTGCGGTGATGCGCCAGGCTTTCGGCCAGCCGTTGAACGAGTTCAGCCGCGTGGTCGGAATGGGTTAACTGGGCTTCGCAGAGTTGCTCGAGCTGCACCAGGGCAGAACTGCCATCCGACGCTGCCTGGTCGGAGACGTTCCGGACGTTCTGGCATTGCTCACGAAACTTCTGTGACAGCTCCAGTTGCTTTTGCAGGGTGCCGCCACAAGTGGTGAAGCGATCCTCGACTTCTGCATTCAGGCCTTCCAACGCAGGTCTCAGTGTAGCAACACCTTCGACTGCTTTGGCGACACCGGCTCCACGCAGAGGCCAGCCCAGGCGCCTTACTTTTAAGTGCAGAGTAGCTCTTAGTATTTCTACGTAGGGGCGTATCGCGTGAAGTTGTTGGGAAGGGGAGAGCATAGCAGCTTTTACTCCCTATCGGCTGTAGGCTATATCCTTTCATAGACAAAACGCGCAAAATGTCGGCACCAAATGTAAAAAAGCGAGGAATTGCGTATGATGCTGGGATAAAGTATCTTGCGATAAAGCCTAACAGCTTTTTCCGAGGGAAATGAGCGCAATTAGGGCGTTTGGAATCACTTATGAAATTTATTTCACGAATAAAAAGTTATTAGTATTCGTGCGAATTGATCAACTGTTAAACTTAGATTTAAATTGATCGAATCTGAAAAATACTCCTCAAGCGACGGAGCGTATATTAAATGACATCCTGCTGCAAAGAAGATAGGTGTAGCTAAAGCCAAGCGACACATTTGCCCTGCGGATCGCTTTAGTCCTTCTCAATCTGAGTCTGCGTCGTCATCGCGCTGGGGGTAGCTTCGGCGAGGTTTAACCCTATCTTGGGCAAACGGATGCAAAAGCGCGTGCCGGAGTCAGGGGCGCTGCGGACGAGGAGTTGTCCCTCGTTGCGCGCGACGAACTCACGGCAGATGAGCAAGCCCAGGCCGCTGCCTCTTTCGCCCCGGGTGCCGGAGGCGGAGGTAATGCGCTCACGCCGGAGCAGGTTTTCGGCGTCTCGCTGCTCCATGCCGACCCCTTCGTCGATGATCTCGAGGTCGTGGTATGTCTCGCCGTTCTGTTCCTTCAGGTGGATGACACCATCCTGATGGCTGAATTTGATCGCATTGCCGATCAGGTTGCGGAAGACGGTCTGCAGCATGTGCGGGTCGGCGAACACCACCGTTTCCGGCCGGATTTCCGAAACGACGCGGATGTGCTTGTGCTGCAGGGCCGGCTGCAGCAGGTCGAGCGTCGCCTGCACCAGCGCGGCCGGGTGGACGAAGTCGGGCCGGTAGGGGATGTCGTTGGTCTGGGTGCGGGCCCAGTCGAGCAGGTTGTTGAGCAGCAGGGAGGCCTCCTGTGCGCTGCGCTGGATCAGCTGCGCGCGGTGACGGCGCTCTTCGGGGGCCGAGGTCGCGTCTTCTCGCTCCATGATCTCGGCCAGGCTCTCCATCGCGTAGAGCGGGTTGCGCAAGTCGTGGCCCACGATGGAGAAAATGCGGTCCTTGGTGTGGTTGAGGCGCTTCAGGTCGCGCGCCTGCTGCTCGATCTGTGCCTTCTGGGCCAGCGTTTCAGCCTGGCGCTCCGTCAGGTTGGCGTTGACCCGCTCGAGTTGCTCGGCCTGTTTCGCGATCTGCCCGCGCTGGGCGGCCAAGGTGCGGTTGTAGCGCTGCAGGCGCCGACGGCTCCAGTAGACAAAGCCAGAAAAGCCGAGCAGCAGGATGATGCCGAGGATCAGGCCGCGCCGCACGTTGGCACGCAGTTGCGCCTTCTCGCGTTCGCTCTCGAGCAGTTCCTGCAGGTTTTCCGCATCCCGGATGATCTCGGTCGTATTGGCGTAAAAGGCATCCCAGTCGTCTGCGCTCTCGAGGTCGAAATTGATCTCCTCTGCCAGTTCCTCGGCCCGGCGGGTGTAGACGAAGGCCTCGTCGAGCGAGCCGAGGTCGCGGTGCATGAACGCCGCAATGAGGTAGATGTAAGCGAGGTCCGACCAGCGTTCTTCCGCCCGGTAATAGGCTTCGGCCGTATCGAGGTAGCGATGCGCCTGTTCGGCGCGGCCCGCTTCGGCCAGCCCGAGCAACATGTCGGCAAAATCGTTCTCCTCCGCGTGCAGGATGGCCTCGATTTCCTCCTGCCGAAAGGGGCGCTCCCACGGGTTGTTCTTGAGGTAAAACAGGTTGAGGTGGAAATCGAAGAGGGTCGGCGGCACGCTGCGCAGATTGTTGTTGGAGATGTCGAGGTCGCGCAGGTTTTCGAGCCGCCCGATGTCGGGCCACAATTCGGTCAGCTGGTTGGAGCCGATGATCAGCTCCCCCAGCTGCGTGATTTGCAGGATGGAGTTGGGCAGTTCCGTCAACTGGTTGCGCTCCACCTTCAACTCTTCCAGTTCCTGCAGCTGGCCGATGGAATCCGGAATGCGCGTCAGCCGATTTTCGTTCAATTCGATCTCCGTCAGCTGGTGCAACTGGCTGATCGCGGATGGCAGCGCGCGGATGCGGTTGCGCGAGGCCTCGAGCTCCGAAAGCGTGGTGATGGTAAAGAGCTCCGACGGTAGGGCCTCCAGCACGTTGTCGTTGAGCTCCAACTCCACCAGCTTGTCCAGTCGGGCGATTTCCGGCGGGATTTCCGGGATGTGATTGTGGTTGAGCAGCAGCACGCGCAGGTGGGGCAGCCGGGTCACCTCCAGCGGAAAGTGGTCGAGTTCCTGTCGCGAGAGGTCGAGCTTGTAGACGTGTTCGGGCTCCGCCAGCGCCTCCTGCAGGTCGAAGTGCCAGATGGCGTTCTTGAGGTCTTCCTTGGAGAGGCTCGTGTTTTCCTCGGCCCACAGGCCGGAAGCGGTGCAACCCAGGCAAAGCAGCAGGAGAATCAGCGGAGCGAGGCGCATGGTGAAAACGCTATTTTAGCAGTTCGGGGGCGATGGGCGGGTGACGTTTCGGTGACTTTCGTTGCGAAAAAGAAACCCGCACCGAGTGAGGTGCGGGTTGAAGGTTTAGCGGCGCATGGGGTGCCGTGGATCGTAGCCTGTATCGACCTCGAGCCCCAACGCTTGGGCTACGGCGGGCCAGGGGACCCACTTGAAGTTCGTCGCGTAGTCGTCGGGGCCGGCGCCCCGATCCTGACCGTCGTGCACAATCAGCGCACCCTGCGGGAACAGCGGCCCCAGCGGCCGGTTGGTGACGTCCAGCCCGTCGCAGTCCTGGCTGCCGTCGATGCCCTCGCCGTTGGCCACCACCGCAAAGGCGCCGAGGAAGCCGTGGCTCACGCGATCGTAGACGCCGAAGGTGTTGCTGCCCTGGCTGGAGACGATCACATAGCCCTCGCCGTCGCTGAGGTAGTAGAGCGTGATGCCCTCGATATCTTCGCGCAGGTTGTCTTCGCCTGCGGCGGCGAGGAAGTCCGCTTCGGTCAGGGTGGTGACGCCCTCCGTGGGTTCGGCGTCGGCTACGTAGACGGCGACCGGTTCCTGGCTGATGTAGATTTGCGCCCGCTCTTGATCGACCACGAGGCCTTCGGCGTGCTCGTCGGGTTGACCACCCGCCAGCACGATCTCGCGCACCAGAGCGTAGCCGACCTTGCCGTTGTGGGCCTGCAGACGGGCCTGGGCGACCTTGTTGGTGCCATTTTGGGTGGCGAAGGCGTAGAAGGTGCCGTCGACGGGGCTCTGATAAGCTGCACAGCCGTAAGCCGTGTCCTCGCCCGCTTCGCCGCCGAAGATCTTCGGCGCGGTGCGGTCGGTCACATCCACGAGGTAAGGCGCCTCCGGCTGGATACGGTAGAAGTGGAAGCGGTCGCTGTCGCGGTCGGTGAAGACCGCCAGATCGACCGGCTCTCCCTGCAGCGGAAAGCCGTAGATCACATCCACGTTGTTGTAGCGGATGTCGCCCGGCTGGGCATCGCGCAAAGTTTTACCGCGCACGTCGTAGACCGAGAAGCCGGCCTCCTTTTGCGTGGCGATGACCAGGCTGCGGCTCGGATCGGTCGGGTGGTGCCAGAAGGCCGGGTCGTCGGCATCCGGTGGCGAATAGACGGTGCGGTCCGTTTCGACGACGGGTTCGACGAGGGCTGAAGCCAGCTCTGCCACGTTGATGCTGCCCGGCGTGACATAGGCGCCGGTGGGCACGCCCTTGGAGCGCCCCGGCACGTAGTGCTGCTGGTCGTCGAGACTGCCGTAGGTCCAGGAATCCGGGCTCGTCAGGCGGTTGTCGCGATAGCGGGTCACGGCCTCGATCGGGTAACGCACGACAAAGCGTTCGTCGGCCTGCACCGTTACCATGTTGCCTTGCGACCAGGCCAGACGGTCCATTTCCTCCACGTCTTCGGGCAACACCAGCAGATTGTCGCGCACCGCCATGTCCTGTCGCTTCAGGGCGCGCTCCGGGCTGTAGACGAGGTGCAGGTCGGCCATTTCGGCGGCGGAAAAAACGCGGTGCAGATCCGGACGCAAGCGGCCGGCTGAGGTGTAAAAGAGGCCGTCGATATCCGCCTCGTTGCCGCTCAGGTCGGCCACCAGCACGACTTCGCGGTCTGCGACGCCCACCAGCTGCACGCCGTCGAGCGATTGACCCGGGCGGCTGAGGATCTCGAAAAACGCCTCCCCGTCTTCCGGGCTGGCGGCTTCGTTCAGCAGGGCAAAGGGCGCGTAGGCAAAGTTCGGGTGGCCCGGCGTCACGCGCGCATTGGGCGGTAGATTGACGCTGGCGGCGTTGGGATTGTAGCGGTTGCTGTAGGGCAGCTGCTCGGCAGAGAGGCCGGTTTCGGTCAAGTCGCCGTTGGCCCAGGCCGCGAGCTCGTTGGCGCCCATCCGGCCGCGCATACGGCTGGCGGCGTCGGGCGAACTGGCGGTCTGGCTGAGCACGACCGAGGTGTAGACCGTGCCGGCGCCGTCATCGAGCCAGCCGACGCTATCGATCACCTGGGCGCCGACGGGTAGATCCAGCTGGCCATCGTCTTGGGGGTCGAGATCACGACCGCTTTGCAGCGCGAGCTGACGGCCCTGCACGAGCAGGAAGGTCACCGCATCGTGTTCGATCAAGCCGTCCGGGTGCGAATCGCCCGTATAGGTGCGGAGCCCGGGCAGCTCGAGGATCGCAGTTTCGCGGGCGGCATCGGCGTATTGGCCCGGCCCGCGCACCAGCAACAGGCCGTTTTCGCCCAGCTGCTGTCCGCTCAGGTCCAGCGCCAGATCGACGGTACCGGGGTTGTCGCCGTCATCGCCGTCGATTACCAGCAGCCAGGCGTCTTCGATCGTGCTGCCCGGGGTGCCGATCAGCTCGATGAACTGTTGGGCGTGCAGGTCTTCCGGGATGTTGGCCTTGATCTCGTTCAGCCGGAGCCGGGTATCTGCCGTGGGGCCTGCCTGGGCGGCGGGGGAGGGGCTTTGGCAGGCGCAAAGGGCGCAACCGAGGGCGCCGGCGGTGAGCCAGGTCTGCCAGGAAAAGTCTCTCATCGTTCTATAATAGGGAAAAGGGTGAAGGATCGGGCCGCAACAGGTTTGGACTGGCGCGACCCGAAAGGGGTGGGTCTGGACTCGCGGAGTCCGGACATGGTTGCTATAGGCTCCACTTCAGGCCTACGACCGCCGACCAGCCATATTCCTCGAACTGCGAGAGGCGGCCCGATTGGCCCCAATAGGCCTTGAACGGCTCGTTGGTGATGTTGATCAGGTCGGCGAAGACCGTCCAGTTGTGGGCGAAGGTGTAGGAGGTGCTCAGGTCGACCTGGATGTGGCTGTCTACGTAGCGGTCTTCCGATGGGCTGCCGCCGACCTCGTCGAGGTAGTCGTCCCGGTAGGTGCCGGAGAGGCGCACAAAGAAGTTGTTGTAGTCGTAGGACAGCGCCAGGTTGCCGATCACGTCGGACTGCTTGACGAAGGGCAGGTCTCGGCCGGCATCGTCCGCGCTTTCACCGAGCACGGAAGCTTCGCTGTCCGTCAGCGTCAGGTTGGCGAGCAGGTTGAAGCCTTCGACCGGCAGGAAGGTCAGTTGCTGCTGGTAGGCCAGCTCGACGCCCATGATGTCGCCCGAATCGCCGTTGCGGAAGGTGGTCAGGTCGCCGAGCACGTTGCCGTCGTTGTCGACGACCCCGTCCTGGATCTCCTGGGTGTAGATAAAGCTGTCCACGTCCTTGTAAAAGGCGGCGATGGAGACGACGCCTACGTTCTCGAAGTAGTATTCGAGTGAGGCGTCCCAGTTCATCGCTTCATACGGGTCGAGCATCGGGTTGCCGCGCTCCTGGTCGCCGTCTTCGTCGACGATGCCCGGTGAGAGCTGCTCGAAATTGGGACGGGAGATGGTGTTGGTCCACGAAGCGCGCGCGATGAAGTTATCGTTGATCGCGTAGCGCAGGTGGATGCCCGGCATGAAGTTGGTGTAGTCGTTGTCGAACTCGTTGGGCGAAACGCGTTCGGCCTCGTCGTCGTAGAGGTAGCCCGCGGTCTCGAACTCGGTGTGCTCTACGCGTGCCCCGGCGATCACCAGCAGGCGGTCGAAGGTTGCGCCGCCCATCAGGTAGGCCGCCGACACCGTCTCATTGGCGTCGTAGTCCTCGACGTAGGAATCCTCGAGGTCTTCCTCCATCGCAAACGCATCCTGGTTGGCGCGGAAGTAGTCGCGGAGGTTTTCGCGCACGTAGGGCAGGTTGGAGTCGTAGGGGTCGCGCACATCCCCGTTGACGAAGCCTGCGAGCGTGTCGATCGCCTCGGGGTTGTCGTCCGATTTGCGGACGGACACGTCGTTCTCCTTGTCCTTGCGCCGCACGAGGCCGCCCGTCTTTACGTAGCTTTCATACGTGTTGTCGAAGTCGTAGCGCAGGTTCAGCTCGGCGGTGTGATTGGTTTCCTCCACCAGCTGATCGGCGTCTTCGATTTCGTCGAACTCGTAGCTGCCCGCATCGTAAGGGTCGATGTCGCTGTCCGGGCCGACGAACGCCAGACGCATGGTGTCGTTCTGCGTGCCGGTGAAGCGGAAGTCCGGATTCACGAGGTAGGCCTGATAGTCCCCGTCGGTCGGGTCGGTGTGGTTGGCGTCCTCGATCAGCTCAAACTTGGTCTCGAAATCGTAGGGCGTGTCTTCCTTGGCGTAGGAGACGCCCAGCTTGTAATCCAGCGTGAGGTTGTCCCAGATGTTCTGGCCACCGAGCGATACGGCGTAGATCGACATCGTTTCCTCGCGGTCCTTGAGCTCGCGGCCCAGGGCGACGTTTTCGGCGGTAAAGGCGTTGTCGCCGATTTCGCGGTAGGAGGTGATGTCGCCTTCGTCCTCGTTTTCGTCTTCCCACTCTTCGCCAAAGCTGAGCACGCCCGCGTGGCGGATCTCCGTATCGGTGTAGTCGCTGAAGTTACCGCGCACGTAATACTGGGCGGTATCGGTCGGACGGTATTCGAGGTTGAAGCTGAAGCCGCGGCGCTCCCGCTTCAGGTTGTATTCGCGCAGTTCGATCGTGTCGGTCTGGACCCAGTGCTCCGCACCGTCTTCGCCCTCCATGAGCTCCCACGGGTCGGCTTCCATGTTGTCGGAGCCAAACTTGCGCTCGGACCAGACGGCGGAGAGCGCGAGGCCCCAGTGTTGGTCTTCGCCGAGCAAGTCGGAATAAAAGGCGGAGGTCTTGTAACCCCATTCCTCGGTCAGGTTGGAATAGAGGCCGGCGGCGTAGAGGGAGGCAAAACGCTCGTCGCGGTCGAAGGCGCTGGGCGAGACGAGGTTGATGTGACCGCCGATGGAGTCTCCCGGCTGGTCGGGCAGCACGGCCTTCGTCACCTCCATGGAGGAGAGCGTCTCGGTGGGGATGGTGTCGAGCAGGGTCTCGCGCTCGGAAGCCCCCGGGGTCGGCACGGCGATGCCGTCGATCGAAACGCTATTGAGCTCCGGGTTGATGCCGCGGATCACGATGAAGCGGCCTTCGCCCTGGTCGCGTTCGACCGAGACGCCCGGCAGGCGGGCGAGGGCTTCGGCGGCGTTTTCATCCGGGAATTTGCCGATGGCGTCGGAGGCGACGATGTTGCGCAGGTTTTCCGACGCGCGCTGCTGGTTGAGCGCGCGGGCGGAGCCGATCACGGTGCCTTGCACTACAAATTGATCGAGCTCGTAGATTTCGAGCGTGATGGTCTCCTCGACGGAAGTCGTCTCGCCGTCGCGGATCTGCACGTCTTCGGTCACGGGATTGGAGCCCAGGTAGTCGAAATGCAGGGTATGGGAGCCGGAGGGCAGGTCGAAGCGGAAGCGGCCGCTGCGGTCGGTCGTCGTGGCGGCGACGCCGGGCACGGAGACCTTCACGCCTTCGAGGCTCAGACCGTTTTGCGCGTCGCGGACGACACCCGACACGGTGCCGTCAGCCCACAGCGAGGAGCTGCCGAGCAGGAGGGCGAGCGTGCCCAAAGGAAGCAAAGCGTTACGTTTCATGTCAGTTAAGCAGGATTGGGATCTGGAAGAGGCTTGTTCTCGTTCTGCTTCCTGTAGGGCACCGGGCGTGCCAGCGACGGTTTTGTGACGGGCTAAGTGCTTATGGACAAAATGCTTAACGCACTGGTTACGGTTGTGTAAAACGATTCCGCTCAACCAGTGAACGGTCAGCCGGTCAAAAATTGACCGCTTTAGGATTGCAGACCCTGGAATCGGTTATCGAATGAGCAGTATGTCCGGTCGCGTGTTGATCATCGAAGATCGCGAAGACTTTTCCCTGACGTATCAGCGCATGCTGTTGACGCAGGGGTGGGATAGTCGCGTCTTCGCCTCCGCCCATTTGGCGCTCGAGCACTTGCGTGCCGAGGCGGGCGACTACGACTGCATCATCAGCGATTATCAGCTGCCGGATATCGACGGGTTGACGCTGTTGCGCATCCTGCAGAAGGAGTTTGCCGCGTTGCCGGTGGTGCTGATTACCGGCCACGGCAGCGTGCAGACGGCGATTGAGGCCATGAAGCACGGCGCCTACGATTACCTGGAGAAGCCGGTGGAGCGGGAAGTCTTCCTGAAGGTCATCGGCCAGGCCCTCGCGCTCAAGCGGCGCTCGGTCGATGCGGTCTCCGTGCAGGCGGCGAAGGAAGCCGGGCCGTTGATGGTCGGGCGTTCGCGCGCGATGATCACGGTTTACAAAGAGATCGGTCGGGTAGCCCAGTTTGCCGCTCCGGTCCTGATTCAGGGCGAGACCGGCACGGGCAAAGACCTCGTGGCGACCGCCATCCACCTCAACAGCCCGCGCCAAAATCGGCCCTTTCGCGCCATCAACTGCTCGGCCATCCCCGAGAACCTGCTCGAGAGCGAGTTGTTCGGGCACGAAAAGGGCGCGTTTACCGGTGCGCACGCCACGCGCAAGGGCCTGTTCGAAGCGACGGACCAGGGCACGCTCTTGCTCGATGAGATCGGCGACATGCCGCTGTCGCTGCAGGCCAAGCTCTTGCGCGTGCTGCAGAGCAACGTCGTCCAGCGCGTGGGCGGGCAGGAAGACATCCACGTCAACGTGCGCGTGGTGGCGGCGACCCACCGGAATCTGCACGAGATGATCGCACGCCAGAGCTTTCGCGAAGACCTCTACCACCGCCTGGCTGCAGCCGAGGTGCGGCTGCCGGCCTTGCGGGAGCGACCGGAGGACATCCCGCTGCTGGTGCACTATTTCTTGCAGCAATACGCGCGCGAGTTGGGCATGGAGAAGGCGACCATCGCGCAGGAGGCAATCGACTACATTCAGGCGCAGCATTGGCCGGGCAATGTGCGCGAGCTGCAAAATACGCTGCGCAAGGCCCTGATGCAGGCCCGCAACCTCTGCATAACCCAGGATCACGTGGCGGCTTCACTGGAGCATCCGGGGCCGGGCCCGGAGGAAGCGGGGGGCGATGTGCGAAGTGAGGTAGCCGTGGATGCGTCACCGGTCGACGGCCAGACGGCGTTGAGTCATTGGGTGGAGGGGGCGCTGCAGGAGGTGGACCTGGAGCACGAGACGTTGCTGCGCGAAAAGCTGTTGCGGCAACTGGACCGCGAACTCTACCCGAAACTGCTCGAGCGGCTGGACGACAACCGGACCAGGGCCGCGCACGTCCTCGGCATTACGCGCAACACCTTCCGCAAGCGTCTGGGCGAGCTGGAGGCCTAGGCCCGCGCGCTACATGTAGCGCTGCTTCATCTCGTCGTAGGGGAAGTGCTTGCCGGGGCAGAGGGTATGGGCGCGGTCGACCCACTTGTGCACCGTGAATTTGCAGTCCGGCGACACCTGGCCTTCGCGCAGGTAGTCGACCAGTTGCAGAAAGGAGGCGTGTTGCCGGTCGGTCGGACGGTGGTTCTCGAAATTGCCCACCATGCAGATACCGATGCCCACGTCGTTGACGTGTGAGCTGCGCACGTGGCCGCCCCGCAGTTGCTTGTGCCAGCGGGGGCCGATCTCGATCTCGCCGTCACCGGAGTCGATACCGTTGCCGATTACAAAGTGATAGGCCAGACCGTGGCGCATCCCGCGGCGGGTATGCTCACGCCCGTAGATCTCGGCGTTGCCGTTTTCGATCGCGCTGTGGTGGGCCACGATGTAGCGCCAGCGATAGCGGTCCACCCGGGTGGCCTTGGTGGCGGCGATCACCGGAGCCAGCACATCCGTCGCGCGCGTATTGGGGACCTTCAGCACCTGGCCGATGCGAATGAGGTCGCCCTTCAGGCCGTTGATCCGCTTCAGGTCGCGGATGGAAACGCCGTAGGCGGTGGCGATCTCACTCAGCGTGTCACCACGCTGGACCCGGTGGGTCATCTGGTTGCCCGGCGCCGCCCAGGCCTGATTGGCCAGAAAACCGGCGGTCAAGCCACCCGCGACGAGTTGACGAAAGAACTGGCGTCGGGAGGTCGGGCGGCTATGCGAAGAATCGGGCATCGTAGTCAGACGTATTGCGGCGAGGATTGTATCTAGCGGTAAATGCCCCTATCGTCAACTCGCTTTCGTCAAGGGCGGGGCGGCGTGTGGTTTTACCGCGGGCAGGAGCCGCAGCAGCTGAAGCCGCTGGCAGCGCGGGTTCGGTAACTTTTTGAACCTTTCGATTGGACGCTATTTGAAGCAATGACAGGGAGATGCTAAGGCAAACCTGACTGTAAACAGGGAAAAACGGTCGGTTGGACTTGTAGTTGAAGGGGTCTGACCTGAAAATCATGCCGTGGCTCTGTATCGTCTGATGGTTTCGTCGGCCCTGGTGGCGGCAGGAACGGCATTTATGCTGTCCGGCTGTGGCGGGGAAGTGGGGGAAGAACAACACCAACGCAAACCGGCGCCGGTGGAGGTGGCGCCGGTACAAACCGGTTCGATCACGCAATACCGCGACCTCAGCGGCACATTGCGCGCCAGTGCGGACTTCGCCGTCGCGGCCAAGGTCAGCGGGCGGGTGGACGAGCTGCGCGTGCGCGTCGCGGATTCCATTGAGCGCGGCGGTGTGGTGGCGGTGTTGGAAGACGAGTCCTTCGTCCAGGAAGTGCGCCGGGCGGAAGCCGACCTGCAAGTCGCGCAGGCCAATCTGGAGGAGGCGCAGGCCCAGGACGAGATCGCGGGGCGCGAGATGGACCGCGTGCGGCAGTTACGCGAGCGCGGCGTTTCCTCCGATACTCAATTTGACGAAGCCCTCGGTTCCGAGCGCTCGGCCGAAGCCGCCCTGGCGGTGGCCAAAGCCCAGGTCGCGCGCGCCGAGGCCGCTCTCGAAACCGCCCGGCTGGAGCTGGGCTATACCCTGGTCCGCGCCGAATGGAGTGGGGGTGACGCGGAGCGCACGATTGCCGAGCGCTACGTGGACGAGGGCGACACCGTCTCCGAAAACGAGGAACTTTTCCGCGTGGTCGATCTCGATCCGCTGCTGGGCGTGGTCAATGTGACGGAGCGCGACTATCCGCTGGTCAAGCCCGGCGTCGACGTGTCGATCCGCACCGACTCGTTCCCCGGCGAAACCTTCGAGGGCCACGTGGTGCGGGTGGCGCCCGTCTTCTCCGAACAGTCCCGGCAGGCCATGGTGGAATTTGAAGTACCCAACGCCGACGGGCGGCTCAAGCCGGGCATGTTTGTGCGCGCGGCCCTCGTCCTGCGCGAGAAGGACAATGCCCGCATCATCCCGGAGGCCGCCATTGTGCGTCGCGACAACGAGAACGGCGTGTTTGTGGTCAATGCCGACGGCAACACCGTTTCCTGGCATCCGGTGGAGATCGGCATTCGCGAAGGCGACCGTGTCGAGGTGCTCAACGACGATGTGCAAGGGCGGGTGGTCACCCTCGGTCAGCAGCTGCTCGAAGCCGGCTCGAACGTCAACATCAGCGACGACGCCGACGAATGAGCCTGCCCAAATTCAGCGTCCGCCGGCCGGTATTCGTCACCATGATCACGTTGATCGTGGTCGTACTCGGCATCGTCTCTCTGCGCGAACTCAAGATCGACATGCTGCCCAGCGTGGAGCTGCCGCGTGTGTCGGTTCGCACCAGTTTCCCGGGCGCCAGTCCGGAAGTCATGGAGCGCATGGTCACGCAGATCATCGAAGAGATCGTGGCCACGACCCCCGGGATCGAAGAGTTGACCTCGTCCTCCAGCGAAGGGGATAGCCGCGTCAGCCTCACCTACGGTTTCGGCACCGACGTCGACCAGGCGGCGCTTGACCTGCAGGCGACCCTGGCCGATGAAATCAACGAGCTGCCCGACGATATCGTGCGGCCCCGCGTGAGCAAGTTCGACATCGACAGCTTCCCCGTGGTGCTGCTCGGCATCTCGAGCAAGCTCGATCCCGTGGAGTTGACCGAGGTGGTCGAAAACCAGCTCCGCTACCGCTTTACCCGCATCCCCGGCGTCGCGCAGGCCGACCTCTGGGGCGGCTTCACCCGCGAGATCCGCGTCGAGATCGATCCGGACCGTATGCGCTCGCTCGGCCTCTCGATCGACACGGTGCTCGACGCGATCGAGGACGCCAATCTGGACCTGCCTGCCGGCAAAATCGAGTCCGGCCGTTACGAGGTCACGCTGCGTGCGCCGGCCGATTACCAGAGCCTCGACGAGATCCGCAACACGGTGATCATGAACCGGGAGGGCGCGCCCATCCGCCTTGGTCAGGTGGGGGAGATCAAGGATACCTACACCAAGCTGACCCGCTACGTGCGCATTAACGACGAGCAGGGCCTGCGCATCGCGATCCGCAAAAAGGCGGGCGCGAACACGGTGGAAGTTTCGCGCGCCATCCTGGACGAGATCGACGAGATCAACGCATCTTTCCCGCAGCTCGAAGTGGTGCCGGTCATCAACCAGGGCAACTTCATCCAGCGCTCAATTGAAAACGTGGCACGTTCGGTTCTCTACGGCGGCGGCCTGGCCATCCTCATCCTGCTCTTTTTCCTGCGTAACCTACGCAGCACGGTGATCATCGGGGTCGCGATTCCCATCTCGATCATCGCCACCTTCTCGCTGATCTACTTCCTGGGCTTCACGATCAACCTTATGACGCTCGGCGGCCTGGCCCTGGGCGTGGGCATGATGGTCGATAGCTCCATTGTGGTGCTGGAAAACATCTTCCGGCGGCGCGACGAGGAAGGCGAGGATCGGCGTGAAGCCTCCGCCCACGGCGCGGACGAAGTGGCCTCGGCCATCACGGCCAGCACGATCACGACGCTGGTCATTTTTCTGCCGATCATCTTCGTGCAGGGCGTCTCCGGGGTGCTCTTTCGCGATCTGGCCTACGTGATCGTGTTTTCACTCTGCTGCTCACTGGCGGTGGCCCTGAGCCTGGTGCCGATGCTGTGCTCCCGCTTTCTGCGCAGCCGCGAGCAGGAGAAAAACCAGCCGACGTGGGTGCAGGACATGCTCGCATGGTCCGACCGCGGTTTCAAGGGCCTGGAAAACGCCTACTCCTCTGCGCTCGACCGCGTGCTGGCGCACCGATTCCGCACGATCGGCCTCGCGGCGCTGCTGCTGGGCGGCTCGCTCATGCTCTGGCCGCTCATCGGGTCGGAATTTCTGCCGCCGACGGACGAAGGCGAGGTGCGCGTCGAGGGCGAGATGGAAGTCGGCACCCGCCTGGAGCTCGTCAACGACCAGACGCGCCTGATGGAAAATATCGTCTTTGGCGCCGTGCCCGAGATGGTCTCTTCGGTCGTCAGCGTGAGTGGCAACGAGGGTGAAATTCGCCTGTCCCTGACGCCGGCCGCCGAACGGGAACGCTCCAATATCGACATCGCGGAAGACCTGCGCCAGCGGCTCGAGGGCCAGATCCCCGGCATGGAAGTGCGCACGCGGGCCCCGCAAGGCCAGTTCCTGCTCGATCGTCTGCTCGGTGGCGGTGGAGAGGGGCTGACGGTGGAGATCCGCGGCTTTGAATTCGACACGCTCGGCCGCCTTGGTCGCGAAGTGGAAGCGGCGGTGCAGGACATCGAGGGCGTGACCGACGTCCGCCGCAGCATCACCGAGGGCATCCCGCAGGAGGAGATCCAGATCAATCGTGAGAAGATCGCCGACCTCGGCCTCAGCGCGCGCGACGTGACGCGTCTGGTCGAGACGGCCATCGCAGGCTCGGATGCGGGCGAATATCAGACCGGCGGCAACTCCTACCGGATCTTCGTGCAGCTGGCCGATGCCGAGCAGCGCACCATCGACGAAGTGCTCGACCTGCGCCTGCAGACGCCCGACGGCGAAGAAGTGGCGCTGCGCAACCTGGTGGATGTCACATCGGGCCGCGGCCCGCAGGAGATCACGCGCAAGGACCAGCAGCGTATCGCCCGCGTCGATCTCAACATTTCCGGGCGCGACCAAGGGTCCGTGGCCGCCGACGTGGAGCAGGCGCTCTCCACCATCCCGTTGCCCAGCGGCTATGCCTTTAACGTGGCGGGCAGCTACGAAGAGCAGCAGGAGGCCTCCCGCGAGCTTGGGATCGCCTTCTTGCTGGCGATCCTGCTGGTCTACATGGTGCTGGCCTGCCAATACGAGTCGCTGCGCAACCCGCTGGTGGTGATGTTCTCGGTGCCGACGGCCGCGATCGGGGTGCTGCTGACGCTGTTCCTGACCGGGACGACGCTGAACCTGCAGAGCGGCATCGGCTGCATCATGCTGGCCGGGATCGTGGTCAACAACGCGATCCTGCTCGTCGACCAGGCCGGCCAGCTCGAGGCCGGCGGTTGGAAGCTGGGGGAGGCGGTGCGCGAGGCCGGCCGTCGCCGCTTGCGCCCGATCCTCATGACCAGCCTCACGACGGTGCTCGGCCTCCTGCCGCTGGCCCTCGGTATCGGTGAAGGGGCCGACGCTCAGGCGCCGCTCGGTCGTGCGGTCGTAGGCGGTCTCTTCGGTTCGACTTTGATCACGCTCTTCCTCGTCCCCGCCATTTACTCGCTTATGCACAGTGGTAACCGGAAGGAGGCCGCATGACGGCCCCCCGCTATACGTTTCGCTGCCGACACCTTTCCCTGCTCGCGCTACCCCTGTTTTTCACGGGCTGTGTCGATCACTGGGGCATGTTCGAAGCCGACGACCTCGGCGACGTGCCGCGCGAGCCCATGATGCGGGCGCAGGATCCCGTCGGCCCCGTTCAGCCGCCGCCCTCCTTCAGCGAGGCTGCTGTGCAGACTGGGCCGGAGCGCTACGAATTGAGCGTGGAGGACGCCGTTTTCATGGCCCTGCGCCACAACCGCAATCTGCGGGTACAGGAACTCCAGCCGGTGATTGCCGACGCGTTTGTGCTGACCGAGCGCGGGATCTACGACCCGGAACTCTTCGTCAACTACCAGTATGGCGAGGAAAGTGTGGCCGAGACGGACCGCGGCACGGGCAGCGCATTTTCGGTCGATGGCCTCGATTATGCGGCCGAGGCCGGCATCCGCCAGCGCCTGCCCACCGGCACCGATGTCGAGTTGTCGGTGCAGCAAGATCGCTCGGTCTCCAGCCGCACGCCGGAGGAACAAGAGGCGCGGGTGGGGCTCTCCATCACGCAATCGCTGCTGCAGGGCTTCGGCCCGGCCGTCAATATGGCGTCGGTGCGCTCAGCCGAGCTGGCGCGCGACGCGAGTTACTATGAGCTGGCGGCGTTTACCGAAAGCCTGATGGCGGAGGTGGAGACGACCTATTGGCAATATGTGCTGGCGCGAGAACAAATCGCGATTTTCGAGCGCTCGCTGGCGGTGGCCGAGCAGCAGCGCAACGAGATCGAGACGCAGATCGAGATCGGGACCCTGCCGCAGATCAATGCTGCCGCGATCCGGGCCGAGGTGGCGCGTCGCAATCAGGACCTGATCGACGCCCGCAGCCTGGCCGAAGAGCGCCGGATGCGCCTGGCCCAACTCATCTTGCCGCGCAACGCGCCTCTCGCCAGGACGCGGATCGAGGCGCGCTCGGTGCCGACGGTCAATCCGGAGCCCATTACGGATGGGCCGGAGCGGGTGGACCTGGCCGTGCAGGCGCGTCCCGACCTGAAGGAGGCCGAGATGGAGTTGGCGCAGAACCGCCTGGAGGTGGTGCAGACGCGCAACGGGCTCCTGCCGCGCCTGGATTTCTTTGTCGACGTGGGCAAGACCGGCTATGCGCAATCCGTCCGGCGGGCCTTCGACGACCTGGGTGGCGAGACCTACGACGCCACGGTGGGCTTTGAATTCAACCTGCCCTTGGGTAATCGCGCGGCCAAAGGCGACGCGCTGGCGGCCCGGGCCTCCCACGATCAGGCGCTCGAATCGCTGCGCAACCTGCAGCGGGTGATCGAGTTGGACGTGATGCTGGCCCTGAACGAGGTCGAGCGTCTGCGCCAGCAGATCGACGCCACCACCGCTACGGTGGAGCTGCAACGCCAGTCCGTGCAGGCCGAAAAGGACCGTTTCGAGTTGGGCTCGGGCACCTCCCTCCAGCTGGCCCAGGCCCAGCGCGACTTGCTCGAAGCCGAGATCGCGCACAGCGAAGCCGTGATCCAGTACCGCATTGCCCTCGTCGACCTTTACCTCGCCGAAGGCACCCTGCTCGAACGCCGCGGGGTCTCCATGCCCATGCCGCTACGCTAGCATCTATGGCATTCCTTCAGGATGCAGCGCGTGGGGCGCGTTACCGGTGGTATCCGCCGCTGGCGCGGCTCCAACGCACCGGCTACGCTGTGTGACCCCTTCGGGGTCGGCCAGAGAAGACATTGGAGCACGTGAGGCCTGTTTCGCTGATATGGCGGGCTGGCTTCGCGCGTTCTCCAGCCGCCCGCAAAGGAGGGCAATTCCCGGGAGAGGCCTGCATTGGCTGGTGAAGCTGTCGGAGCCCGAGATGAAACAAATTTGTCTTCAATGGTTGGAGATTCGGCCTGGACCCCGAGGGGTCACCACCGGACAAATGCCGTTGCAGCTACTCCCGTGGGCCGCGAAAGACGTAGGTGCCGCCGGGGATTTCGACGATCTGGTAGCCGTTCGCCGGACCGACTATCCGCACGGCTTCGGCGGCGTCCAGCGTAGTGTTGCCTTCGGTCAGGTCTTCGACCGTGTCGCCCGGCAGCCAGACCTCAGCGGTGGTGTTGGCGGGGATGGAAACCTCCAGGGTATAGCGACCGTCCTTTGCCTGCCAGCGCGTGCGGATTGGCCCGCGAATGGTCGGCGTCTGGAGGTCCAGCGACGCAAGCCCGTCTGGCTGGGGCTGGATGCGCACGCGGCGGAAGGCTGGCTCCAGCGGTTGAATGCCCATCGTGCGGCGCGGCAGAATGTTGGCCGGCGCGCTGCCCCAGGCGTGGTTCCACGTCAGGTTGGGCTTGTAGATCTCGTCCCAGGCCTCGGTTGTCATGGTCGAGCCCACGCGCAACATATTGAGCCAGCTGCGCCGCGAATCGCTGGTCATCAGGTCCAGCGCGTAGGCGCTTTCGCCCGCGTTATAGAGCGCCTCGAGCAGGTACTGGGCGCCGTACACGCTGCAGGCCATGCCCCGACGCTTGAGGTGCGCCGCAACCGAGGGCACGTATTTTTCAGGCACCAGACCAAAGGCGAGCGGGAACATGTTGGCGTGCAGCGAAGCGTGCTCCGTGCCGAGGCCGTCGACGTAGACCCCGCGTTCGGGGTCGAGCAGCAACCGGTTGAAGGCCGCCTTCACCTGCGCCGCGCGCTCGCGCAGGAAAGCTGCATCTTCGTCGCGGTCGACCGCCTCCGCCAGATCCGCCATCTGTCGCAAGGCGTGGTAGTGGAAGGCGTTGACCACTGTGTTGATGTCCTCAAAGACGTAGCCGTCGCGCTCGCCCTGCACCGTCGTGCCCTGGTGAGAGCCGCTGGCGGCCTTGCCTCCGGTGCCGGGCGGCCAATCGACGATGTCGCGGATGTCGGTGCCCTCGGCGTGGATCGAGCGGAGGAAATCGTCCGTCACGCGGCCCGTGCGGGTGCTGATCAGGCCGTCTTCGCGCGCCAGTGCCAGCAGCGTCTTGGCGCGTAGCTCGGCATAATGGGCTTCGATGAACTCGGTATCGCCGGTGTACCGGTAGTCCGCCCACGCCATCATCACGGTGTGCATCTGCCACTCGGTGGGCCAGGACGGATTGTAGAGCAGAAAGTCGAGCGTGTAGCGGGCCACGGCGTATTCGCGGTCGACGGAGTAGTGCCCTAGTTGCTGAATGTAGCTGTCGGCCTCGTAGGGCATGCGCTCGCGATTACCGTCGAGGTAGAGCGAGAGAAACGGAGTGGCCTCCAGCGTATAGGCGCAGAGCTGCCAGACCGCGTCGAGATCGGTATCGCTGCTGGCAAAGTGGGCGCTGTCTGCATCAAAGGGGTGAAAGAGCGCGACCTGCGTCAGCCCGGTGACGCGCGTCTGCGGGGAGGCCTCAATCTCGACATAGCGAAAGGGCATGACCTCGGGCAGATGCGCGGGCAGCACCTGACTGTTGGGGTAGTGTGAGACGTGACGCGGCAGCTCCACGAGGTAGGTGTGCCGGCCCTCCTGCAAGGGCAACTCGAGGCGCTGGTAGCCGATGTTGGACGCGCCCGGGTGTTTGTCGACCGCCTGGTCTTCCGTCTTGCGCTCGCCAAGGTAAATCACCAGCGCTTCGCCGGGCTCGGGGGCTTCGACCGTCACCCGCAGGGTGCCGAAGGCGGCCCGGCCGAAGTCCGCGAAGGTGCGCCTGTCCTGCGTCTGCGTAAAGACCACCGGCTCTATGTCCCGGTAGTCCGCCCGTTGGCGATCTTCGAGCACCCAGCTGCCGGCGCGATTCTGCACCCATTGGCTTTGCCCGGGGAAGGCGTCGTCCGCACCCGCGAAGGTGCCGGTCTCGAAAGCCTGGGGCTTGCTGTAGGCGCTGACTTCGCCCGTGGCGTTCCAGGTGCGCACCTTCCACCAGTAGCGCGTTTGCGGGGTCAGGGGTTCGCCGCCGTAGGTGCGGTTGATGGATTGGGCGGTCGCGACCTTGCCGGAGTCCCACACGTCGCCGGTGTCCTCGGCCAGCTTTGCGGGGCTGGAGGCGACCAGAATCTGGCAGGCCGACTGGATTGCGCCGCGCTGAGGGTCGTTGACGATCCAGCCAAACTCCGGCTGCGCATCGGTGATGACGGCGCGCTCCGGGTAGCGCAACAGCTCGCACAACAGGCCCTGCGGCGGCCCTGGCGGCGCAGCATGGGTGGTGGCGAGCGTGAGCAAAGCACTCGTGACAAACAGGGGACGGAGCAGGCGGTGGATCATGAACGGGGTGGGGTGACGGGGCCACCATAAGGCACGGTAGCGGGAGGTCCACGGAAATTGACCGTCTGAAAACAGAGCGGGCGCCCCATGGCAAAGGGCGCCCGCTACTGACTGGCTGCTGTTGTCCTGACGAATCAATAACTGTAGGTGTAACGCACGGAGGCGTTACGGCCCTCCAGCGGATAATCGAGCTTTTCGTAATAGTACGCGTCGCTCAGGTTGTTCAGGTAAAGGCTCACCTTGTGGTGCTCGTCGATGCGGTAGGCGAAGCTCCAGTCGAACACCCAGTAGCTGGGATACTCATACCAATCGCCGCCGTAGTTGTCGTCGTAGGTATAATCCTTGTCCCAGCGATTGCCGTTGTAGCGCGCGTTGAAGCGCGTGGAAAAGCCCCGGATGCCGTAGTCGAGCGCCAGGTTGCCCTTCCATTCGGCGACGTTCTTGACCGGTTCGGTGCCGGCCTCGAGGTAGACGGTGGCTTCGTCCATCCACGTGAGATTGGCGGTGAAATCCAGCGTGCCCGGGATGGCGTCGACCAGGCTGTCGATGCTGAAGCGGCTCGTCAGCTCCACGCCCTGCATCTTCTGCGACTCGGCGTTGACGTAGGTGTAGAGGCGGCGCTCCTTGCCGTCGCTGCCCGCGGGCTCAGTCTCGCCTGTGTCGACGTTGACGATGCGGTCGTCGACCTTGGTGTGAAAGAAGGTGGCGTCGAGCGTGAGGAAGGTGTTGGCGTATTCCAGCCCGGCGTCCCACGTCACACTCGTCTCGGGATCGAGGTTTTCGTTGCCGCGGCTCACCCGGTAGTAGCTGGAGTATTCCGACTCGTAGTAGCCGGCGACCTCCCGGGCATCCGGGGCGATGAAGGCAGTGCCGACGGAGCCGTGCAGGCGCCAGCCGGGCGTGAACTTCCAGACGATGCCGGCGCGCGGGCTGAACTGGTCGAAGTCGTCCGTGCCCCCCGCATACTGGTAGCTCGTCTGCTCGTAATCCGAAGCTTCGACGGTGGTCGAAATCCAGTCGTAGCGACCGCCGAGATTGAGGATCAGGGTATCGTCGAGGTAGCGGTTGAGCGATTCGGCGTAGAGCCCGTATTTATCGCGGCTGTAGTTCGGCACGTAATAACTGACGACTGCGCCGGAGCTGTCTCGGGCCACGTGCGCCTCCTCCTGATTCATGAAGTCGAAGCCGAGCAGCAGATCGTTCTGCTCGGTGAACGACCAGAAATCCTGCAGCTGCGCGCCCCACTCCTGAATGTCCGTATCGGTGCGGCGACCCCGGTAGTAAGATGAGGCGGCGTCGGGCGAGTAGACCTGCAGGCCGTCCATGTCGTTGAAGTAAAGCTGTCCGGTCAAGCGGTGGTCTTCGACCTGACCGGTCAGATCCACACTGCCGCCCTGGCGCAGGAAGTCGCGCGTGCTGGGATCGGCGGCGTCGAACTTCTGCTCGGAGAGCGGCCCCGGCATGCCCGTGTCGTCCTGATCGCTGAAGTCGTAGTTTACGTTCAGCTTCCAGTCGTCGTTGAAGCGATAGCCCAGCCGCGCGCTGCCGTTGAGGCGGGAAAATTCGGTGTTTTCGTAGGTGCCGGAGCCATTGGCACCGGTCTCGTAGGCATCGCCGTCGCCAAACTGGTAGTCGTCGCCCCGGTCGATCCAGTCGAGCGAGAAATCGAAGTCCAGTTGCTCCGTCAGGCCGCCGCCCAAGCGCAGCCCGGCCTCGTAAGTCTCGTAGCTGCCGTAGCCGACAAAGGCCGAGCCGCTCAGCTCACCCGTGGATTTGCGTGTGATGACGTTGATGACGCCGCCCATGGCCGAAGCGCCATAGAGGGCGGAGGCGGGCCCCTTGAGCACTTCGATGCGCTCGATGTTGCTCGTGGGCAGATTGCCCAGGCTGGTCGAGACAGGGCGTCCGTCGATCAGCAGCAGCACGCGCGGGTTGGTCTCGTTGCCGTATTGCGGGCGGAAGCCGCGCACCGAGACGCCCGAAGTGCCGCCCGGATACTGGATCACGTCCACCGATGAGGTGCTTTTGAGCAAGTCCGTGCCGAAGGTTGCGTGCGTCAACTCGATGTCGTCGGCGGTGACGATATCGACCGACTGCGCCACCCGGCTGGCTTCGACCGGCGTGCGGTGAGCCGTCACCACTTGCGCCGGCAAATCGACGACCGGCCTGTCGCCTTCCTGTGCTGCCATCGTGCCCGCGAGGCTGAGCGGCAGGCTGGCGAGGCCGAGGCGCCGCCAGAAGGAGAAGGAATCTATTTTGCTGCTTATTGACATCTTTTTGCCATTCACCTGGCTGAAACTTCCGAGGTGACATGGGAGTGTCAATAAGAAAGCCTGCTCAGGCATCAGGCGTCGGGACGGATTAGCAGGCTTGATGGCAGGGCGTGCGCTACCTACTGGGCGAAAGCTTCGAGCTGCTCAATGAAAACGTCGACGTTGTCGAAGTGCACGTTGTGCCCGGCCTGGGGGATGACCTCGACCCGGGCCTGCGGGAAGTGCGTCGCAATGGCCGGCCGGTGCTTGTCCTGAATGAAGCGGGAGTTTTCGCCCTTGAGAAAGAGGGTGGGGCCGTCGAACCGCTGAGAGTCCTTCAGCCCGGCCTGGAAGAGGTCCGGCAGGGATTCCTCGAGCACGGGCAGGTTGATCGTCCAGTAAAAGTCCTTGGACTGGGGATCGCGGTCCAGATTGGTCAGCAAAAACTGGCGGAATGCCCAGTCGGGCACGTCGTTTTCGAGCTTGAGGGCCGCGTCACCCCGGGTGTTGAGGCTCGCGAGGTCCAGCTTGCGCATGGCGGCAAACTCGTGCTGCCAGCGCGGCGGGGCGGCGACGGGTGAGATGTCGGCCACGGTGAGGGTGCGCACGCGTTCGGGGCTTTCGCAGGCCAGCCGCATCGCGGTCTTGCCGCCCATGCTGTGCCCGACCAGGTGCACTTGGTCCAGGCCCTGACGATCCAGCCACGCCCGCACATCGGCAGCGAGGGCGGCGTAGTGCATGGTGTCGTGGTGCGGGCTTTGGCCGTGATTGCGCAGGTCGAGCGCATACACGTCGTACTGCTCGGCCAGGCGCTTGCCGACTTGCATCCAATTGCGGGAGGAGCCCAGCAGCCCGTGCAAAAGCACCAGCGGCGGGCGTCCCTGTTGACCAAAATCGCGGTGGAAAAGCTCCACGGTATCCATCTCCTACGGGTGGAGCAGGTGGCGCGCCGGCGCAAGGTTATACGCGGCTTTGAGCGACGGGGCTCAGGCTCCCGGGCCTTCGCCCTGACGCGCGCCGTCGGGCCCGGCCTCGCGGGAGGCGCCTTCGCCCTGACGGGCATGCTGTTGGGGCCGCGGCTCCTCGTCGCCGACCATGCGGACGCGGATGGCGTCGGGCGAGCGCAGGTGCACGTCGTTTTGCGGGAAGGGGATTTCGATCGCGTGTTCCTTGAACAAGTCCCAGATGCGGAAGTAGAGCGCGCTCTTGACGTTGCTGACGCCGTTGGCGGGGTCGTTGATCCAGAAGCGCAACTCGAAGTCGACCGAGCTGTTGCCGTAGCCGACCATGAAGCAGACTGGCTTGGGCGACTTGAGCACGCGTGGCACTTCCTCGGCCCCTTGCAGGATCAGCTTGCGCACCAGGTGCACGTCGCTGCTGTAGCTCACCCCGATGGGCAGGTGGATTCGCACATTGTCGTGCGAATACGACCAGTTGATGACCCGTTGCGTGATGAGGTCTTCGTTCGGGATCAGGTGCTCCTTGCCATCGCGCGTGATGACGGAGACGTAGCGGCCCTTGAGGTTGTTGATCCAGCCGAAGGTGCCCTCGATCTCGATCACGTCGCCCGGCTTGATCGAGCGGTCGGCGAGCAGGATGAAGCCGCTGACCAGATTGCTGATGACCTTCTGCAGGCCAAAGCCCAAGCCGAGGCCGAGGCCACCGCCGAGAACCGTCAGCAGCGTGATGTCGAGCCCCATGGCGTCGCAGGCTGCGAGCCCGGCCACGATGAGTAGCGCGATGCGGATCAGCTTGCCCGTCAGCACCTTCAGAGAGGGGCTCAAGTCGAACGCGTTGAGGCGCTTTTCAATCAGGTTACCCAGCCCGAAGCCGACCCAGAGCGCCACCAGGAGCACGATGATGCCGTTGAGCACGCCCAGCATGTTGATGTAGAGCGTGCCCATCGCGAAGTGAAGGCTCTCCAGATGCGCCTTGATCAGGCGGATCGGCGGCAGCAACAGCTCGGCCGTCAACAGGTAGACTACCAACCGCGCGGCACGCGAGAGGTGCAGATCTGGAATGCGGCGGCCGACGAGGCCCACCAGCACCCAGACGAGTACCAGAAAGGAGAAACGCCAGACGAGATCGCTCGCCTGCCCGAATACCGTGAGCACCGCCCCAGCGATGCCGCTGCCGAAGGTGACCGCCAGCGGTACGCCCCAGGAGGCGATAAGCATCCGGGCGCGCTCCCCCAGGCCCTCGCCCTTGCGATGGATGATCCAGCGGGCGACGCCCCAGCTGGCCAACGCCGTGGCAGTGATGACGAGGACTTCAATCGCTATCGGGCGAGATAGCAGGGCCAGAACGTCTTCAAAACGCATCGCAAAGGGAGTTTGGGCAAATCGGCATGAGTGGCAACCTCATACCGTGAAGCGGTTAGCCATGAAAAAGGGGGCTCGCTTCCCATAGCGAGCCCCCGGTCGTTGCTTCTCTTTCTCGATATTCAGTCGCTAAGTCACTCTCGAAAAGGTGCTATCAGTCCGTGAGGTCCGGTAGCAACACGGTGTCGATGACGTGGATCACACCATTGCTCGCCATGACGTTCGTCGCGGTGATGTGGGCCGAATTGTCCGTCTCACTGGTCACCATCAGTTGGCCGTCCATCATGCCGACGTCGATCGTGCCGCCGCTCAAAGTGGTGATCTCGGTGTCTAGCGGCACTTCACTCTGGTAAACCTTGCCCGGTACGATGTGGTGTTGCAGCACTTCGACCAACTGGTCGTTCGTCAGACCGGCGACGGTGTCGGAGATGGCGGCGAAAGCCGCATCAGTGGGGGCAAAAACCGTATAGTCGTCCTCGCCGGTGAGCGCGGGCACGAGGCCGGCGGCGGTCGCGGCGTTGACGAGTTCCATGAAGCCGCCCTCGGTCGCCACTTCGGCCAGATTCGGCGGGGGCATGATGACGTGGTTGATCGCGTGGATCACACCGTTGTCGGCTTCCATGTCGGCCATATCCAGTTGCACCATGGCCTCGCCGTTGAGCATGATGCCCATGGGCGTGACTTCGATCATGATGTCGGTCCCGTTCGCGGCGGTCACATAGTAGGTGTTCATCTCGCCGGAGAACATGTCTGCGGCGTCGTAGGTGAGGTCCTCGGCGGTCAGGTAGCCCGGCACCACGTGGTAGAGCAGCACGTCTTGCAGCTCCGCCTCGCTCAGGCCGCCGACGGCGTCGGAGACTTCACTGAAGGCGGCGTCTGTCGGCGCAAACACCGTGAAGGGTCCTTCGCCGTTGAGCGTGCTGGCCAGATTGGCGTCCACGACCGCATCGACCAGGGCGGTAAAGCCGGCATCGGCGGCGACGGACGGGATTTCTTCGGCGTCGCGGCGCTGCAGCAGCAGGGGCGACATGGTGTCATAGTTGAAGAATACCCGTGGCGTCATTTCGGGGCCCTCAACGCCGACCATGTAGAGCACCCAGAAGTTTTGGTCGACCCAGAGATAGGGGTAGGTGTCGCGGTCGGTGAAGGTCCAGGCCGTGAGCCCCATGTCTTCGATATTGGGATCGTAGAACCAGACGGTCTCCGAGTTAGGGTCGGCGGAGAGGTAGATCTTGCCGTGCTCGGTGTGCCAGATCCAGTCCTCGTTGCTCAGGTCGCCGCCATCGACGGTGCGGAAGGTGCCGAACCAGTTCTGCAGATAGGTCTGGCCGTCCATCTGCACGGTGGTGGCATCGGCAAAGGCGGGGGAGATGTTGCTGTCGAGCTGCGCGTGGACAGCCGAGGCGGTCAAGACCGCGAGAGTGGTCGAAAGGTAGAGATGTTTCATAGCGTTTTAGGGTTCGCTGCACCCTACCTCACGCCACGCTATTTGCTCTTTCTTCCTCGCCAGAGGCGGCTATCGACCCTTTAGCGGTCGCCTGGCCAAACTGAGCGGTGACCGTTCATCTGTCGCCCCGATACAGAGCCGCTAGATGCCCAGCTTGGTCTTGAACGACTGGGCGGCGCGGCGCGACATCTGCACTCGGGTGCCGTCCTTCAGCGTCACCAGCATGCCGCCGTTGAACCAGGGCTGGATGTGCTTGATCCACTTGAGGTTGATGATCTGCTTGCGGTTGGCGCGGTAAAACATCTTGGCCGGCAGGCGCTGCTCCAGGTAGTTGAGCGTGCGGCTGATCAGGGGCTTTTCGTCGTCGAAGAACATGCGCACGTAGTTGTCCTCGCTCTCCATCAGGCGCAGGCGCTCGTATTCGACAAACCAGCAGCTGTCGCCGTCCTTGATGAAGATCTGGTCGTAGTCGTTGTTTTCGTTGAAGGTGGTGGCGGCGCTGGTGATGCGCTGATATTTCTCCAGTCGCACGCGCACGGCCTCCAGCAGATCCTTGGGCTGAAACGGCTTGGTGATGTAGTCGTCCGCGCCGAGGCCCAGGCCCTCGCGCACGTCGGCGGGGTCGGTCTTGGCCGTGAGGAAGATAAAGGGAATGATGGCGGTCGCGGGATCGCTCTGCATCGCCTCAAAAACCGCAAAACCGTCCACGTCGGGCATCATGATGTCCGAGATGATCAGGTCGGGCGCATCCTTGCGGGCGCGCTCGATGCCCTCGCGGCCGTCACCGGCGGTCAATACTTCGTAGCCGTTGGCTTCGAGCAGGTCTACGAGGGGCAGGCGTACCTGTTCGTCATCTTCGAGCACCAGGATCTTGGTCATAAATACGGGGAGGTTCAGGCTGTGGGTTGGGCGGCGGGGAGGAGGACACGGAAAGCCGTGCCGCGCCGTTCTTCGCTTTCGAAAGTGATCTCGCCCCCATGTAATTCGGCTGAGCGTTTGACGATATTAAGGCCCAGGCCCGTGCCTTGGATCTGGCCGACGTTGGAGGCGCGGTGGAAGGGCTGGAACAGGTCGCGTTGTTCTTGCGGGGGGATGCCGATGCCGCGGTCGCGCACCTCGAACCACAGGCGGTCGCGCTCTCGCCCGAGGCGGAAGTCCACCGGCTCGTTCGCGGGCGAATACTTGATCGCGTTGCTCAGGAGGTTGTAGAGGATGTGGCTGAGCAGGTTTTCATCGAGCAGGTAGGCTTCTGCTGGATCGACCGAGGCCTGCCATTCGATCCGGCGGCCAGGGTAGGTGTGGGTAAATTCCTCCACCAGGTTTTCGCAAAACGACACCGGCTGCAGCGGGGCGGGGGTGAAGGGCAGCTTGCCTGCTTCGGCCCGGCTGACCAGCAGCACTTGGTCGAGCAAGCCGTTCATGCGGCGCAGGGCCTGCTCGATGTTCACGAAGTGGCGTTGACGCTTTTCGTCGGTCAAGCGGTCGCCGTAGTCGCGCACGAAAGAGGCGGAGCCGCCGATCGCGGTGAGCGGGGTGCGAAACTCGTGGCTGACCATGCGCAGGAAGCGGGTCTTGATCTCGTTCAGCTCTCGTTCGCGCGCCAGGGCCTTCCGCGTCTCTTCCTCGGCGCGGATGCGCTCGGTCACGTTGTGCTGGATGCCGATGAAGTGCGTCAGCTCCCCCGCCGCACTGTAGACGGGCGAGATGTAGAGCTCGTTGTAAAAGAGTTCGCCCGTCTTGCGGTAATTGCGCAGCAGCACGTTGCAGTGCTTGCCTTGTGCCAGCGCCTGGCGCAGTTCCTTCAAGCCCTCCTGATCGCGGTCGTCGCGCTGCAGAAAGCGGCAGTTGCGCCCCACCACCTCCTCCGGCTCATAGCCGGTGAGCAGGCTGAAGCCCTTGGAGATGAACACGAGCGGCGTATCGGGCTGTCGCGCATCGGCAATGGTGACGCCAGTGCCATGGTCCACGCTCTCGATGGCGTGCAGGTAGACACCCATGTCCAATTCGGGTGCGATTCGAGCGGGTTGAAACTCTGGCATCGTTTTCCGCATTAAAGGGGATAGAAAAACAGGGGAGGGCTGGAAGCAACCGGTGACTGGGTCGATGGTTGGGAAGGGCGGGCGATCGGTTCCAGAAGCCGTCAAATGATGCCGCCGTTCTTGAATGATCGCAGTCCCTATGTTACTTCCCCTTCACGCCTGCACGCAAACCTTCGATCATCCTGAAGATGTTAAAGTTCGGAAACTGGTTCTCCCGCTCCTGTCTGTTATTGCTCACGGCCGCCGCGCCCGCACTCTCCCACGCGGAACAAAGCTTCCCGCCCGAAGACTGGCAGGAGCAGGCCGATCCGCTCGCGAGCCCCGATGCCATGATCGGCGGCAGCATCTCCGTCTACGCGGGCGATTATCCGAAGAGTTTCAATTACTATCTGGATAACAACGTCCTCTCCAGCCTCGTCTTCAACCTGATGTATCCCACGATTCTGGACATCAACCCGCTGACGAAGGAGTTCATGCCCGGCATCGCCGACCGCTGGACCATCGGGGACGACAAGAAGACCTTTACCTTTCACCTCGACGAGCGCGCGGAGTGGAGCGACGGCGAGCCCGTGACGGCGGAGGACATCCTCTGGACCTTCGACACGATCATGGACGACAAGAACCTCACCGGCGTGCACAAGGTGGGGCTCGAGACCTTTGAGCGCCCGGAGGTGATCGACGAGCGCACGATCCGCTTCACCGCCAAGGAGGTCCACTGGCGCAACCAGCTGGTGCTGGCGACCTTTAACGTGATGCCGAAGCACGCCTTCGAGGACCAGGATTTCAACCTCGTGAACTTCGAGTTTCCGGTCGTGGGCGGGCCCTACAAGCTGGGGCGGGTGGCCGAGGGGCGCTACCTGCGCATGGAACGCCGCGACGACTGGTGGGGCTTCGACCGGCCCTCCACCGAGGGCACGATGAATTTCGAGACGGTGGAGCTGCGCTTCTACCCCGACCAGGAGCAAGCCTTCGACGCCTTCAAGAAGGGCGAGATCGACCTCTACCAGGTCTACACCTCCTCTCGCTGGGTGCGTGAAACCTCGGGCGAGGCCTACGACAAGAACTGGATCATCAAGCAGCAGGTCTACAACTACGATCCGGTCGGCTTCCAGGGCTTCGCGATGAACCTGCGCCGCAAGCCCTTCGACGACCTGCGCGTGCGCAAGGCGCTCGCTTATCTGCTCGACCGCGAGAAGATGAACGAGACGATCATGTACAACCAGTATTTCCTGCAGAGCTCCTACTATGAGGACCTGTACGATCGCTCGAAGGAAAGCCCGAACCCGACCTTCAATTTCGACAAGCAGAAGGCCCGGGAGCTGCTCAAGGAAGCCGGCTGGAAGGTGAACCCCGAGACGGGCATCCTCGAGAAGAATGGTCGCCCCTTCGAGATCACGTTCCTGACCCGCGACGCCAGCAGCGACAAGTTTCTCGTCATTTACCAGCAGGACCTCAAGGACGTGGGCATCCGCCTCAAAATCGAGCGCAAGGACTGGGCGGCGTGGTTGAAGGATATGGACGATTTCAACTTCGACATGACCTGGGCCGCCTGGGGCGCTTCGCTCTGGCGCGATCCCGAGGGCATGTGGGCCTCCAAGGAGGCCGAGCGCACCAGCGGCAACAACGTCACGGGCTTCAAGAGCGACCGCGTCGACAAGCTGATCGAGCAGCAAAAGACGATCTTCGACGTGGAAGAGCGCGACGACATCGTGCGCGAGATCGACCAGATCGTGACCAGCCAGGTGCCCTACGTGCTACTCTGGAACATCGACTACACGCGCCTGCTCTACTGGAACAAGTTTGGCATGCCCGACACGATTCTCAGCAAATACGGCGACGGCTTTTCCGCGATCACCTACTGGTGGTATGACGACTATGCTGCCGCCGACCTCAAGCAGGCCATGAAGGACGGTCGCGCCCTCCCGGGCAAGGACTTCAAGGTCAAATTCGACGAATGGTTCGAAGGTGAAGAGTAACGATGAAGATTTAACAGAAGAACACCAAGCGCACTAAGAACAATAAATGATGTTTCAGAACACGTTGAAATGGATGCCCTTCTTCTCCAATCCGCTCTTCGTGTTCTTTGCGTCCTTCTGTTAAATACCTTCTTCCATTTCTGAATGGAGCGACTTAGCTACTTTATCCGCCGACTGCTGTTGGTGATTCCGACCTTTATCGGGATTACGCTCAGCACGTTCATCCTGATCCAGTTCGTGCCGGGCGGACCGGTGGAGCAGGCGATCATCCAGATGCGTGGGCTCCAGAATGCCCAGGGCGCGAATGCCTCGCAGGCGATCTCGGAGCGGCAACGTCAGGCGATCGAGGAACACTTCGGCTTCGATCAGCCCATTCACGTGCGCTATTGGAACTGGCTGGTGCACGACAAGATGGGCATGACGGTGCGCTCCTATAAATACAGCAATAAAACCGTTTGGGAGCTGATCAGCGAGCGCTTTCCCATCTCGCTCACCTTCGGCCTCACCGGCTTCTTCCTCAGCTATCTCGTCTGTATACCGCTGGGCATCGGCAAGGCTTTGCGCAACGGCTCGCATTTCGATTTATGGTCGAGCGTCATTGTCTTTGTCGGCTACGCCATCCCGCCCTTCGCCTTCGGGATGCTGCTCAAGCTGTTTTTCGCGGGCACCTCGCCGCACTTCTTCGACTGGTTCCCCATCGGCGGCTTCCGCAGCGACAACTGGGCGCAGCTCTCGCTGTGGGGCAAGATCACCGACCAGTTGCACCACATGGCGCTGCCGCTGCTGTGCTACCTCATCGGCAACTTCGCGGTGCTCACCCTGCTGATGAAAAACTCGCTGCTCGACCAAATCGGCCAGGACTATATCCGCACGGTCATCGCCAAGGGCGGCACGCTGCGCCGGGCCATCTGGCTGCACGCGCTGCGCAACGCCATGATCCCTATCGCGACCGGCATCGGCAGCATCTTCACGCTCATGTTTGCCGGCGCGGTGCTGATCGAGCGCGTCTTCAACATCCCTGGCATGGGCCTGTTGAGCCTCGATGCGATCGTCAGCCGCGACTACATGGTCTTCATGGGCATCCTGGCGTTGACCTCCCTGCTGGGGCTCTTGGGCCGTATCTTTTCCGACTTCTGTTACGCGCTGATCGACCCGCGCATTACCTTTGAGCGAAACTGATGCTGGGCCGTTGGATAGATCCCATTACCCGCCGCCGCTGGCAGCGTTTTTGTCGCACCCGGCGCGCGTTTTATTCCCTCTGGGCGCTGGTGCTGCTCTACGTGGTGGGCCTGTGCGCCAACTTCCTCGCCAACGACAAGCCGTTGGTGGTGCGCTACGAGGGCGACTGGTATTTCCCGGTCTTCTTTTTCTATCCGGGCACGGATTTCGGCGGCGAGCTGAGCACCCGGGTCGACTACAAGGATCTGGCGCAGGAGGCGCGCTTTGCAGACGAGTCGGGCAACTGGATGGTCTTTGCGCCGCTGCCGTTTGGCCCCCACGAAAACATCCCGCCGGCCGACATCGACGCGGGCCAGACGATCCAGGTGTCGTTCTTCCGCGAGCCGCACGTGGCGTCCGTCGATCTCAACGACGAGCTGGAGATCCGTCGCGCGCAGTCCCCGGAGTTTTTCTTTGGCGGCAGTGACCTGCGCGAGATCCGGGGCACGGCCTTCGGCGACTACTGGAGGGTCGGCGACGACTTCAAGCAGGCGGTGGCGCGCCGCTTCGACAACCAGCCCGCCGGGGCCATCACAGTGCTGGCGACGAATCCCAGCGATGAGCAAGTCGAGTTGTCGCTCTCGCCTTTCGAGCCCCGGAGCCGTGCACCCAAGATCGTGCGCGTTTTGCTGCGCGAAGCCGGGGTGGAAGGGCGGAACCAGGAGGTGAGCTTCAACGCGGCGGGCGAGGCGGTCTCGGAGCTGCCGACGCTCTGGCAAGATCTCTCCGAAAACGACCGTCAGATGGTGCTGGCCGGTGTGCAGGACCGCTTTACGGGTCTGGTGCCCGACGAGCGCGTGAGCCTTGGCGGGGCCACTTACCGCGTGCGTTTCAGCCGGGAAGACGTGGCCTATCCCTTCCGCCCGACGCATGAGCACCCGCTGGGGCTCGACAACGCGGGTCGTGACGTGCTCGCACGCATCCTCTACGCGCTGCGCATTTCATTGAATTTCGGCTTCCTGCTGGTGATCGCGACAATGGTCGTCGGCACGATCATCGGCGGCGTGCAAGGCTACTCGGCGGGCTGGCTCGACTTGATTGGGCAGCGTCTGATCGAGATCTGGGAGTCTCTGCCGTTCCTCTACGTCATCATCCTGCTCGGCTCGGTCTTCGGGCAGAGCTTCGGACTGCTGCTGCTCGTTTACGCGCTTTTCAACTGGATCGGCATCTCCTACTACATGCGCGGGGAGTTCCTGAAGTTGCGCAAGCAGCCCTTTATCGAAGCCGCTCGCGTGATGGGCATCCCGCCGGTCAAGATCATGTGGCGCCACATGCTGCCCAACTCGCTCGTGCCGCTGATCACGTTTTTCCCGTTCTCGCTCGTGGGGGCCATCAGCGTGCTCACCGCGCTCGACTACCTCGGCTTCGGTCTGCCGCCGCCCACGCCCAGCTGGGGCGAGCTGCTCTCCCAGGCGCAGGAGCATCCCTATGCCTGGTGGCTCATCCTTTATCCCGCCGTGGCGCTCTTCATCGTGCTGCTGCTGACCGTCTTCATCGGTGAAGGCATCCGCAGCGCCTTCGATCCGAGAGTCGCGAACCGCATTGAATAACTTTAATTGGAACAGGCGTGAAGAATAGGGAGGCATTTAAAACAGAAGAACACAAAGACCACCAAGGGAATGAAACAAAAATCTAGAGTTTAGTGCCCTGGGTGTTCTTCTGTTAAAAACGCTTATTCACGCCTGTTTGAAATAACTCCAACCATGTCCGAACCACCACCGCTTCTCCACGTCCAGGACCTCCGCGTGCGTTTCCGCACGGAGGATGCCACGGTGTTGGCGGTCGATGGCGTGAGCTTTGAGGTGCGCCCGGGCGAGACCCTGGGGCTGGTGGGCGAATCCGGCAGCGGCAAGTCCGTGACCGCGATGAGCCTGTTGCAGTTGATCCCCAAGCCCAGCGGCACGATCGAGGGCGGGCAGGCGCAGTTTCAGGGGCAGGACTTGCTCCAGCTGCAACCGAGCGTCTTGCGCCAGGTGCGGGGGCGCAAGATCGGTATCATCTTTCAGGAGCCGATGACCGCGCTTTCGCCGCTGCACACCGTGGGGCGTCAGCTGATCGAGACCCTGCGCCTCCACCAGACGCTGTCGAAGGAGGCGGCGCGCAAGATCGCGGTCGAGTGGCTGGACAAGGTCGGCATTCCGCAGGCGGAGGAGCGCATGGACAGCTTCCCGTTTCAGCTCTCCGGAGGGATGCGCCAGCGCGTAATGATCGCGATGGTGCTGATGCTCGACCCGGACCTGATCATCGCCGACGAGCCGACCACGGCCCTCGATGTGACCACCCAGCGCGGCATCTTCGAGCTGATCCTGCGCATGAAGCGGCCGGACTCCGCGATGCTCTTCATCACGCACGACATGGGCGTGATCTGGCAGCTGTGCGACCGCGTGGTGGTGATGAAAAAGGGCAACCTGGTGGAGCAGGGCGACGTGCGTCAGATCTTCGACCACCCGGAGCACCCTTACACCCGGCAGCTACTCTCCGCCGTGCCGCGCATCACCGATGCCAGCCGCCGCGCCGCCCAGCCCGAGCCGCCGCCGGAGCCGCTGATCCGCATCGAACACCTCAAGACCTGGTTCCCGATCAAGCGCGGCCTGCTGGCCCTGACCAAGGGACACGTCAAGGCGGTCGACGACGTGAGCCTCGACATCCGGCCCGGCGAAATCCTCGCCCTGGTGGGTGAGTCCGGCAGCGGCAAGAGCACGCTCGCGCGCACGATCCTCGGTCTGGAACAGGCGACTGCCGGCAGCATCCACTTTCGCGGCCAGGACCTCACCCAGTTGGGGCCCAAAGCTTTTCGCCCGTTGCGGGCCGACCTGCAGATGGTCTTTCAGGACCCCTTTTCGTCGCTCAACCCGCGCATGACCGTGCGCAATATCCTGACCGAAGGGCTGAAGGAGCACGGTCAGCTCGAGGGCGACCGCAGCGAGGTCGCGGCCCAGCTGCTGCGCGAGGTGGAGCTGGAGCCTGAGCACCAATGGCGCTACCCGCACGAGTTTTCCGGCGGCCAGCGCCAGCGCATCTGCATCGCACGCGCCCTCTCGCTCAAGCCCAAGTTCATCGTCTGCGACGAAGCGGTCTCGGCGCTCGACGTGACGGTGCAGGCCCGCGTGATCGACCTGTTGCTGGGGCTGCAGGAAAAGCACGGCCTCACCTACCTTTTCGTCTCGCACGACCTCAGTGTGGTCAAGCGCATCGCCGACCGCACCGCCGTCATGCGCCACGGTAAAATCGTGGAAATGGGCCCCACCAGCGAGGTGATCGGCAACCCGCAGCACGCCTACACCCAGTCCCTGCTCGCCGCTGTGCCCGTGCCGGGCGACGAAGCCTCCCGCGAAAGCCTGCGGCAGGGGTGAGGAGCGCTCCTAAAACGGGTAACCGATGGAGAAGTGGAAAGTGCCGTCGGGGTCGCCGTCGCGCTTGGTCAGGTTGTGGCCGTATTCAAAGCGGAGCGGGCCGAGGGGCGTCATCATGCGCAGGCCGGCGCCGGCGCTGGCGAGGTACTGGTTGCCGGGCCAGTGGTTGATGTCTTCGGACTGCAGCAATTGGTCGGCGAAGAACACCATGTAGATATTCTTGTAAAAGCGGCGTTGGACCTCGGTTGAAAGCAGCGTCATGGTCTCGGAACCGATGTAGGTGCCCTCGGCGTTACGTGGGGCGGCCTCACCCTCGGGGTAGCCGCGGATGGAGTTCTCGCCGCCGGTAAACATACGCTGGTTGAACGGCGTGGAATCCTGTTCGCCAAACCAGGCCGTCAGCGCCTCATGCCGCAGGCCCACGCGCAGTTTCCAGGAATTCGTGACGTTGGCCTGCCAGGAGATGGTGCCGCCCCAGAGCTGGTAGCGCTCCTGCGCGCCCCAGACCGGATCGGCGAATTCCGAGCGGAAGGTCCAGCGGATGCCGCTGTCGGGCGAAAGCAGGGAATTACGCTGGTCGGTCGCCCACTCGAACGCGATGGAAGCGGAAATCTGGTCCGGGTCGCCCGGGATCTCGTTGCCGTCGATGTCGCGCGAACGCAGTTGCTCCAGGCGGTAGACGACTGAATAACGGCTGTCCCAGCTCTCGAGGTCGCGGTAGAGTCCGGCTTCGGCGCCGTACTCTTCACGGTCGAAGGACACCTCTTCACGCGTGATGCCGTAGAGGCTGAATTGCGAGTTGTAGGCAAAAGCCCGTGTCTCGGGGATGGCATACTGCCAGCGCGCGGCCGAGCTCTTGAACGTCTGCAGCGCCTGAAAGGTGGTGCTGTGGGCGCGGCCCCAGAGGTTGCGGTACTGGTAGACGAAGCCGATGCGCAGCATTTCGTAGCTGCCCCAGCCGAGCAGCAGGCTGAACTTCTGTTGCTTGACCTCTTCGGCCATGAAGACGGCCTTTTGCGCTGCCGATCCGTCTTCCGTTTCCACCGGTTCCAGGCGGTAGCGCATGCGGTTGAACACGCCGAGGCGCGCCAGACGATCGCGGGAACTCTCCAGCGCGAGGCGGTTCAACCACTGGCCTTCCTCCACCGTGATGTTTTCGCGCACAAACTCCGCCTTCGTATCGTTAAAGCCCTCCAGCTCGACGGCGGCGAGGCGGGTCCGTGGACCGGGCGTGACGACAAGGTCCAGCTCCACATCGACTTTCTCCTCGTTCGCGTCGCCATAGGTAGGCTCGAGGCCGATTTCGACTCCCGGATAGCCGTTTTGGTAGAAAATGTTGCGCAGCCGGGTGGCGTAGTCCCGTGCCTTGCTCTGGGAGTAGGGCTCCTCGACCTGTTGGTCGTCGCGCAGCAGCTTGCGGGCGTAGTCGTCGCTCACATCCTCGGCCAAGGCGTCATGGACGTCTCGCAGCCAGTAGCGCGGACCTTCTTCGACGCTGATGTCGACCCGCACGCCGCCGGTTTTCTGGTCGATGTCGACGGTATCGACCGAAGCCTGGGCGTCCTGATACCCCATGTTCTGCAACTCGGCCTGCAAGTTGCGCACGCCGCTGCCGAGGATCGACTCGTTGTAAGGACGGTCGCCCTTGGAGCTGATCAGACCCTGGGCCGGGTGGAAATAGAGTTTGGCCTTCTCGGGGTCGATCACGTCGGAGCCCTGAAAGGCGACGTTTTCGAAGTAGAAGAGCTTGCCCGGCTCGATCTGAAACTTGGCGCGGCCGGCCTCGGGCACGTTGCGCTCATCGGTCAGCTGCAGGTTTTCGTTCCAGGTGTAGCTGGCCAGCTGCTCGCCTTCCTCATCGAGCAGCAACACGTCGATCGTCGGCTCGAGGTGACCGCTCTTGCGCATCTGCTCCTTCAGGAAGAAGAACCCGTCCTCGATCATGTTCGGGTCCCAGCTCTCGTGCTGGTCGAGTTCGAGGCTGCGCTGCAGGATGTTTTCGAGGGAGAGGTCCTGCAGCCAGCCGGTGCCTTCGACGGACACGTCCACCGCGTGGAGGGAACCTCCTACAGTGAGGCAACCGGCTAACAACCAGGCGCGTAGGGTCTTGGCTCGGGCAAACTTAAACACTGCTGTCACTATAGCGGCGACGCTCGAAGTGTCACTTGTGCGCATCGGTTTTTCAGGGATTGGAACAGACCGAAGAGGCATCTGAAACGACAGCCTGGAAAGCTGTTTAGCGCTCAAAGATGTCCCACTTGAAGTCGATGTTGTAGTCGCCGTACTCGTCGTATTCGCCAATGAGGGAGAAGTCGTCCGTCAGTTGGAACTCGACGGCGGTGGTGCGCTGGCCGAACTGCGAGAGGCTGCCGCCCTGCATGATGCGGATGCGGGACGAGCCGCCGCCCTGGAAGAGCGGGCTGAAGACGTCTTGCCCGACGTAGTAGGCGAGGGAGCCCGCCCGCTGCAGGCCGCTGGAGCCCTCGCTATCGACGCTGCTGGAGTTGTTTTGCGGGACGGATCCGGTGGTCAGCATCATCAGGATGGACTCCTCGGAGAGCGGCGGGGTCGAGTTGAGCCGCAGTTCGGGCTCGGACATGGTGCCTTCGACCGTCAGCTGCACGTCGTAGCCAAAGCTGTAGCCCTGTCCGCTGGCGCTGAGCTGCACCGTGTGGGGCTGCTCAAGCGTGATGCGCGCGGCGGCGGTATCGAGCGGGATCTTGGCAAAGGGGAAGCGGACCGCGCCGGGTTGCAGCGGGATCTCGCCGATCAGGCGCGGATCGCCCAGCGTGCCCTCCAGGCGCAGATCGGCGCTCAGCTCGCCGCTGACGAAGGGGGCCTGGATGCGCATAAACTGGTCACCCGTGATGCCGAGGTCGATGGTCCAGGCATTGAAGGGCTTGGTGTCGACGCTGAAGAAGGGCGGCTCGCTGGCGGCACTGGCGGGGCCGGAGCGCAGGAGGTCGCGCATATCGCGCAGCAGCATGCTGTCGTGCAGGTTCACCTTGCCGGTCAGTCCAACCTGTTGCAGGCCCTGCTGGATCTGGGCTTGCACGTCGACATCGCCCCGGAGCAACAGACCGGCCTGCCGCACCAGCTCGAGGCGTTCACCCTTGAGGGCCAGTTTGCCGGTCGGCTGTTTGAAGTTGTCGAAATTCAATTGCCCGCCGAGTTGCAGGGGCTGGCCGCTCCACTGTCCCTTCACGTCGTTGAGGCTCACGTTGCGCCCGTCGAGGCCGAGCGTGCCGTGAAAGGAACGCAGCGTCAGGCCGCCGCCCATGGGCTGAAAGGCGATGTTCTCGAAGTTCAGCTCGCTCGGGCGGAACGCGCCGCCGCGCCAGCGCACCTCGCCGAAGAACGAGCCCTGCGGCTGCACGACGTTGCTCGCGACTGGCATGAGCGCGGCAATGGGCAGGCGGTCGACCTGCACGCGGTAATCGATCTCCTGCCAGTGGGCCTCGCCCGGCGCGTTGATGATCTGCTCCAGGTCGAGGTTGCTGACTTGCGCGGAGAGGCGCACGTGGTCGCGGTTGTATTCACGCAGCACAAAGGCGAGCAGCGGCACCTCGATCGTGTCGGGCTCGATGTGGGCGTTCAGGTTCACGTCGTCCAGGCGCACGGCCTCCTTCAGCGCCGGGTTGTCGTAGTCGACGCTTTGGGCGCGCAGGCGGATCTGCCCCTGCGGCTGGGTGATGGAGCCCGAGAGCTCGACTTGCGCGTCGGCGCGGCCCAGTTGCACGCCCAAGGGCTTCAGCACCCGGTGCACGCGGGGCCGGTCGAGGTTCAGATCGAGGTCGAACTGAAAGTCCGCGTCCTGATCCAACTGGTAGCTGAAGGACTGATCCCGATAGGCCAGGCTGAAGGGCAGGGAGCCGGTGGCGTTGAGGATGGTGCGGTCGGGAGCGCCCGCCTGCAGCGTCTGAAAGGTTGCCTTGCCCGGCTCCAGCTTGATGTCGGCGCGCAGGGGCAAGTCCTGTTCTTCGATCCAGTAGCTACCGGCAAACTGGAGCGTGCCGACGACCGCCTCGTTTTCGGTTCGGATGTCGATCGCCAATTGGTCGACGCCGGCACGCGGCAGATCCGTCTCCAGCCAGGGGGTGAGCCATTCGCCATTCCACTGGCCCATTTCCAATTGCAGCCCGCCCCCCTCGGCGGTCGTCCACTGGCCCTTCTGCCAGGCGAGCTTGGGGGCTTGAGGCGGACCGGAGAGATCGGCCGCCGTCCACTGGATCTGCATCGGGCCGTTGCGAGATACCTCGACGCTGAAGGGCGCTGCCAACTGGAGCGCCTTCTGGTCGTGGTGCCACTGCAGCTCCTGCACGCCCAGCTCCCAGGCCTGTTCCGTGCGGTTGAGCTGCACTGCCAGCTGCAGATCGTTGGCCTCGTCGCGCTGAATGTGCGGCTTCAGGGTCACTTGATCCAGTCCCTTGCCTTCCAGCGAGACGGTGAGGTTAAGTGGGTTGACCTGCGGCACATCGACCTGTTGCAGCTCGGCCTCACCGGAATAACTGAGGTTGGGCCACGTGCCTTGACCCTGCAGCTGACCCGTGGTGTGCACAAAAACCAGCTTTTGCAGTTGGGGCAGACGTTGGCGTAGGGCTTCGCCGTCGAAGTCCCAGGACAGCTGCACTTGCTCGAGATTGAAGCCGCTGTCGCCGCGTGTCGCCTTGGCGTTGCCCTGCAGGGTGCCGACCTCGGCCAGATCGGCCTGCAATTGTTCGAGCACGAGCTGCCCCTGTTCGACGCTGCCGCGCAGTTCCACCTGACCGGGCAGGGGTGCGTTGTCGGGCAGAGAAAAGTTGGCCTTGTATTCCAGCCCTTGGCCACGGCGCAGTGGGCGGGCGCGCAAATCGACCATCAACGGCGGCCATTCGCCCTCTTTCAAGTAGGGCTGGATGGGCACGCGGGCGCGCAACTGCGCGGGGTTGTCCAGTTCGTAGGTCTCCCAGTTAAAGGTCACGGGGTGGCGCAGCTGGGCGTCGGCCCACTTCGTCTGCACATCCAGCTCCTGGATGCGGGCGGTGGGCGCGCCTTCGGACTGCGCGACGAGGTCTACCTCCCACGGCGTGGGCTCGGCCTCTTCCTGGGCATAGGTGCCGTTGGCCTGGGTGTCGACGGCCCAGCGCTGGCCGTCCCAGTCCAGCTCGAGTTGACCCTGCTCGAGGTTTACGCCCCGGGAGGTGAGAGCGGCGATCTCGTCCTGCGGATTCTCCCAGCTCAGGTGCGCGGCGTCCGGCAGCCAGGCATCTTCGGGCAAGCTGGCACTGATCTCGGTGGGGCCGCCGTAGAGTTGGCCGTCGAGGGACAACTGCCAGCCGGTGGGCTTGAGCGCTGCCTCGCCTTCGAGTGCGATCGTGGGATCGCTCACGGTCAGGTCGAGCGCATAGGTCCACCGTTCGCCCCGGTTGACCGAAAGGGAAAAGTCGCGCGGCTGCTCGTTGCGGATGAACTGGCCGTCGGCCTGCAGCGCTTCCTCGACCGGTTGCCATTCGGCCTGGGCCAGCTTGAGCCGCCAGCTACTCTGGTAGCCTTGGTAGGACACGTTTTCCAGCTGCGTGCCGGGCAGGTAGTGCTGCAGCTTGGGGATCAGCTGGTCGATCAGACGCGAGAGGCGCTGCGGCGTCATGGGCTCGCCACCGGATGTGTCCTCTTTTGCTTCGGAGGGCTCGGTCTTCTCGACCGTGATGTTCTGGCCGCGGATGAGCACGTCGTCGCTCGGCTCGTCGGCCAGAAAATACGAGAGGTAGGGGAAGAGCAGGGGCACTTCCAGCGAATCGCCCTCGACCGTATAGCCGGCCACGGTGCCGTGCAGCCCCTCCAGCTGCAGCGCGCGGTAGCCCTGCGCCTCGATGGTGTCGGCCTCGAGCCCCGCTTTATCGAGGGCCCATGGCGCGACGGCGGTCATGATCCACGGATGGGCGCCCAGCACCACCAGTAGAAGCAGTGCCAATACGCCCAGTCCTCCGCCAATCCAGCGGAAACCTTTGCCGGTCTTCTTTCCCACGGCCTAAGCAACGCCATCCCGGGCGGAAATTCAACCGGAAGGGCGGGAACGGAATCTAGCGGTAGTAAAGGGTGGAGAGTTCGCGCAGATAGGGTGCGTGTTGGTGCATCTGCCCCATTTGGTCTTCCTGCAGGCGCCATTGCCAGTTGCCCACGGCCTCGCCCGGCGTGTTGAACCGCGCTTCGGTGCCCAGGCTCAGGAAGTCCTGCACCTGGATGATGGCGAGGCGGCTGACCGAGCTGTAGGCGGTGCGGATCAAGTCCCACGAAATGTCTTCGCCGCTCACCCGCAGGTAGCGCCGCACGTGGTCCTTCACCTTTTCGGGTGAGGCGTGATACCAGCCGCGCGTGGTGTCGTTGTCGTGCACACCCGGGTAGATCACGCTGTTGGGTTTCAGGTTGTGGGGCAGGTAGAGGTTGTCGCCCTCGCCGCCAAACGCGAAGTGCAGGATCGCCATGCCCGGCAGCCCCGTCTGATCGCGGAAGTCGAACACGCCCTGGCTCATTTCGCCCAGGTCTTCGGCGATCAGTTTGGCCTCGGGGAAGTGGCGGTGCAGGGTGCGGAACAGCTCCATCGCCGGACCCTTGCGCCACTGGCCGCTGCGCGCGTCCTTGGCGTCGGCCGGGATCGACCAATAGTCGTAGAAGCCGCGGAAGTGGTCGAGCCGGAGGGCGTCGAACGTCTGCAGGTTGCACTCGATGCGGTTGCGCCACCAGGTGTAGCCGTTGGCGCGCATGCGGTCCCAGGCGTAGAGCGGGTTGCCCCACAACTGGCCGGTGGGCGAAAAGTAGTCGGGCGGCACCCCTGCGACGCTGGCCGGGCTGCCGTCGCTGCGCAGCTCGAAGAGGTCGGGATTGCTCCAGACGTCCGCGCTGTCGAGCGCGACGAAGATCGGGGCGTCGCCGACGATTTCGATGCCGTGGTCGTTGGCGTAGCGCTTCACGTTGCGCCACTGGCCGAAGAAGAGGTATTGGTAAAACTTGTGCGCGCGGATCGCGTCGTCCAGTTCGTCGATCAACGGATGCCCGTCGCGCGGCCGCATGCGCAGATCGTCCGGCCACTCGCCCCAGAACTTGCCGTCGAAGTGCGCCTTGATCGCCATGTATTCGGCAAATGGCTGCAGCCACTCCGCCTGAGCCTCGCAGAAGGTATCGAACGAACCGTAGTCGGCCACCGTGTCGGTATGCTGGCCCTGGAAGCGCTCGTAGGCCTGGCGCAACACCGGCCATTTGCGCTCGTAGAGCCCCGCGTAGTCGACGCGCCCCCGCGGCAGTTCGCGCAACGGGTTGAGCTCTTCGTCGGAGAGCAGCCCGTTTTCCACCAGCGCCTGCAAGTCGATCAGGTAGGGGTTGCCCGCAAAGGCGGAGAACGCCTGGTAGGGCGAATCTCCATACCCGGTGGGGCCGAGCGGCAGCACCTGCCAGTAGCTCAACCGCGCCTCGCGCAGCATGTCGACAAACTCGTAGGCGGCGCCGCCGAGCACGCCCACGCCTTGGCGGGAGGGCAGGGCCGTGGGATGCAGCAAGGCCCCGGCGGCACGTTGCGTCAACCAGGAGAAAAGGGGATGATTCATAATGCGATCGATTCTGAGGAGGGCAGGCGGGCGGGTTATCGCGGCAGCTTAACCAGGCGCGCGTAATCTGCAACGCTGGACCCCGAAAGACCGAGATCAAGTCTGAACCGGTCGACTCCTGGAGATCCAGGAGATGTGCAAACTTTCTGCGATTTCGGCCTTGACGGTCTCCGGAGGACGTGGCTTTCTTTCAACTTTCAAGACGGTGGTAGTAGCTCAGTTGGTTAGAGCACTGGTTTGTGGTACCAGGGGTCGCCGGTTCAAGTCCGGTTTACCACCCCATTTTCCTCTACAGGTCGCGCCACTCGACCGCAGCAGAGACGTTCCCGTCCGGCCTTCCCAGACGCCGGGCTTTTTTGTGTACCCGTGGCCGGGGAAGGGCGTTATCTTGTAGTATTTGGAAAGGCGGCTTCGAATTTCAGTTATGACTCATGATGAGGCGGTTGCTTGCTTGACTGTTCGTTGGGGAAAACGTAGAATAGATCAGTCGTAAAGCCACGGAGGTGATGTATGAGAGTCAAAATCAAAAACTGCAATAATATCGATTCGGCAGAGGTCCAGATTGTTGAGAAAAAGCTAAATATCAAATTCGCAGCAAATGGGACTGGTAAAAGTACTATAGCGCAAGCAATCGACCGCGCTGTTAAGAGAGATGGTTCGTTGAGTGACCTTATGCCTTTTAACCTAAGGTCTCAAAATCCAGAGAATAAGAAGCCGATTATTGAAGGTATTAATGGCTTAAGCAATGTCTGTTGCTTCGATGAAAATTATGTCAGCCAATTTGTTTTCCAACCAGATGAATTGATTAATAACTTAACCGCAGAAGCGAAACAAGTATTTGCGGATAATCCTGATCTCGAAAGTCTAATAAGCACGCTTAAGGAAATGAGCGGGGCGTTTAAATTATCCAAGAGCGGAATTGCAAAATCTTCCTCTGGTATGAAGGCCTTAACAAAAGGCAACAATATTCAGCACATTCCTGAAGGCCTGGAGGCATATAAACCATTTATCCAAAGTGATAAAAGCGTCGGATTGATAGATTGGCAAACCAAAGGGGTCGAATACGCGGAACTTTCAGCCACCTGCCCGTTTTGTACATCACAAGTAGCAGACAAAAAAGAGCAAATAAATAGAGTGGGTCAAGAATATGATAAAACTACGATTAAGCACTTGGTGAACATTATTGGTGTAATGGAACGACTTGGGAAATACTTCTCAGAGGAGGCGAAAAGTAAGTTGTCAGAAATTATCCATCTGCAGGATGGTCTAGGTGTTGAACATGAATCATTTCTTGTTGTCGTAAAACAACAAATCGACAATCTCACTGGGAATCTTGAGGAGCTAAGGACACTCTCTGCTTTTCAATTTGAAGAAGGCGAAGATGTCGCGGAAAAACTTTCTCAATATGAAATAGACCTCCGTTTTTTTGAAAATTTAGATTCTCCGGCCACTCGTGAAGCGATTTTGCCGATTAAGCAGTCAATTGATGTTATTAAATCGAAATCAGGGGAGTTGCAGGGCGCTGTAAATCAACAACGCAAGCAGATTAAGAAGATCGTTAAAGAGCATCAGGACGGTATTAATTATTTTCTGTCGTGTGCAGGCTATAGCTACAAAGTGAAAATTGTTGGAGATGGGGAAGCGGCTCAGCTAAAGCTTCGGCATTTAGAGCATTCTGAATATTTGGTTGGGGGAAGGCAGCACCTGAGCTTCGGGGAGAGAAATGCTTTTGCGATCGTTTTGTTTATGTACGAGTGTTTATCAAAAAAACCTGATCTTATAGTTTTAGATGATCCTATATCCTCCTTTGATAAGAATAAGAAATACGCCATACTGGATATGCTTTTTAACAGGAGTAGGGCATTGTGTCTGAATGATAAAACAGTGCTCATGCTTACGCATGATGTAGAGCCGATTATTGATACGGTTAAGTCCCTTTATCATCAGTTTGGGAACAAGACTTCTGCCACCTTTTTAGAATTGCGTGGAGGGGCCATTCAAGAGTTTGTTATCAAGAAAAGCGACATTCAGACGTTCCCCTCAATTTGTCAGAAGGCTTTGGATTCAGAGAAGCATGAGCTAATCAAGCTCATCTATCTTCGGAGGTATTACGAGATATTTGAAGACAAGGGTGATGCTTATCAGGTGCTTTCCAACTTGTTCAAGAAGCGAGAGTTGCCTATCGATATGAGAAAACCCAAAGACGAAGAAGGTAATTTTCATCAGCTCGATTCAGATAAAATGGCTAAAGGAGTTGATAAGATTCGAGAATGGCTGAGTGACTTTTATTATCCTCGTTTGCTGAATGAGATAGAGGATTCAACTAAATTGCGGGCTGCATACAATGGATGTAGTAACGGATACGAGAAACTGCAGATTTTTCGCTTGTTTGGAATCAAGGCGGAAGCCTCTGTAATACAAAAATTTATTGATGAAACATACCATATTGAAAACGAATACATCTGTCAGTTGGACCCGGCTAGATTTGACACTGTTCCTGAATATGTCGTTAAGGCATGCGATGAAATGTTAAATGTGGAACCGTCCAAGTGAAAAGCTGGCAGAGCTACGAATTTCACTCTATCTTTGGATTGATTGAAATAGTTTTATCAACGGTATCATAGACATCCAATAACCTCATCGATCGCTTCTGCCCCTGGAGACAACAAGATGCTGCCGTCTCTTATTGCGGCCTGCCTCCTAGAAGCGGTTTCAAAACTCGCAAAATAAGCTTGTACTCTGCGGTAGATCGCTAAACTGAGTGAGGCGTGAGCCATTTGCATCGCTTTATCACTGACGATCAATGGGATAAAATCAGC